>Ga0247608_10000034_pt1 | contig 299639 bp, 243 predicted proteins | sample 176DNAGHGlowgp2_FD_193490 | JGI IMG/M metagenome (GOLD analysis project Ga0247608, IMG submission 193490) | Sheep rumen microbial communities from Palmerston North, Manawatu-Wanganui, New Zealand - 1766 DNA GHGlow gp2 | ecosystem: Host-associated > Mammals > Digestive system > Stomach > Rumen... | reverse complement strand
GGCTTCCTTCTCGGCCTTTTCCTGTGCAGCCTCAGCCTTCTCCTGTGCGGTTTTTGCGTCGGCGGCCTCCTTTTCGGCCTTCTCCTGTGCAGCCTCAGCCTTCTCCTGTGCGGTCTTGGCGTCGGCGGCATCCTTCTCGGCTTTCTCCTGTGCAGCCTCAGCCTTCTCCTGTGCGGTCTTGGCGTCGGCGGCATCCTTCTCAGCCTTTTCCTGAGCAGTCTTTGCGTCAGCAGCCTCCTTTTCGGCCTTTTCCTGAGCTGCCTTTGCAGCCTCAGCCTCGGCAGTCTTTACGGCTGCTGTTTCCAGTGCGTTATAGAATCTCTCGGCATCCTCAAGTACAGTATAATTCGTTACCTGTGCCTTCTGCTTGTCATTCAGCGCGTCATAGGCTGTCCTTGCGGCATCTATCCTTGCCTTGCAATCGTCGCTGTATTCCACCTTGCCGATGGCGTTGATGAGATCCTCGGTCACCATATCAGCCGAAGCTGAAAGATAGCCCTTATGCTCCTTAGTATCGATAACGGCATACTCAGCATCAGTGAACTCCGGATCGTAAACAGTTCCGTTGTAACCCACAAGTGAAGTACAGCCGTCGAACATATCATAGGAGATGATTGCGTCAGGAAGCACCCAGCTCCTTGAAACGATTATCTTTTCCAGCTTATCGGAATTGCTGAACATACACTGTGTTTGTGAGAGGCTTCCGGTCTCAAAATTGCTCAGATCAAGCTCTTTCAGTGCCTTGCAGTTAGAGAAGGTATGCTCCATTATTTTGACCTTTGAAGTGTCAAAGCTGCTCACATCGAGCTTTTCAAGGCTGGTGCAGCCATAGAACATATTTGAGATATCCGTTACATTGGATGTATTGAAATTGGTGAGGTCAAGCGACTTGAGGGCCTTGCATCCTTCAAACGTGCTGAACATTTCGGTGACGTTCTTTGTGTCAAAGCTGCTCAGATCGACTTTCTGAAGCTTTCCGCAGCCCTCGAACAAACTTGTAAGGCTTGTGATCTTTGAGGTATCAAAGCTGCTGAGATCGATACTGGTGATACTCTTGCAGCCTGTGAACATAGATTCAATGCTGGTGACATTACGTGTATCGAAGCCGCTTAAACTGAGGGATGTCAGACCGGTGCAGTTATTGAACATAAAGCTCATATCCTTGACCTTTGAGGAATCGGCATTTGAGAGGTCGATGGATTTAGCATGAAAACCTGCGAAGAGGAAGGAGCAGTCGGCGGGAAGAACTGCGTCCTCTCTGCAAACGACCTTTTTGACCTCGAGGACGTCCTTGAATTCGAGCACCTGATCCTTTACAACGTCGCCGGTAAGGGTGAGGGTTCCGGTCTCCCTGTCAAATAAAGCGGTCTGCATGGTAAGATATCCCGGCTGGTCTTCCTTGTCTATCCTTGCGTATGTACCGTCGGTGTACTCCTCGTCAAAGGCTGTTCCGCTGCCGCCCACAAGGGAAGTGCAGCCTTTGAACATATCAGTTGACTCGGTAACTCTTTCCATGCCCCATTTATCCGATACCTTTATTGTGTCAAGTGAAGGACAATCACAGAACATTGCGTGCGTATCACTAACATTTGAAGTATCAAAACCGGATAAATCAATAGCTGACAATTTTTCACACTGAAAGAACATACCGCTCATATTCCAGACATTTGAAGTATCAAAATCTGATATATTAATAGATGAAAGATTTTTACACCCAACGAACATAAAGCTCATATCCCTGACTTTTGAAGTATCAAAACCTGATAAATCAATATCCGACAAGTTGATACAAGCTTCAAACATTCTCCACATACTAATAACATTTGAAGTATCAAAACCGGATAAATCGATTGATGACAATTTTTCACAATGATAGAACATACTGCTCATATCCGTGACATTTGAAGTGTCAAAGCCACTCAGATCAATTGATGTCAGCTTCTTACAACTATCGAACATCGATGAGAGATTAGTTACATTTGAAGTATCAAAGCCGGATACATCAATCTCTTCCAGTGATTCGCATTTACCGAACATAGCGCGCATATTCGTGACATTTGAGGTATCAAAACCAGATACATCTATCTCTTCCAGTGATTCGCAGTTACCGAACATGGATGACATATATATGACATTTGAAGTATCAAAACGGCTTACATCAACAGATGACAGATTTCTGCACGAAGCGAACATTAACCCCATATCAGTGACCTTTGAAGTATCAAAGCCGGATACATCGATAGCTGACAATTTTTCACAGTTCTGAAACATTTGCTCCATATTGGTGACATTTGAAGTATCAAAGCTGCTTACGTCTATCTTCACTGCATTTTTACAATCATGGAATATACCCTGCATATCCGTGACCTTTGAAGTATCAGCATTGGACAGATCAATTCTTTCGGCCTTAAAGTTCAGGAATAATTCCGAACTGTCAGCAGGGAGGACAGTTCCCGGCCTGCATACTACCTTTTTAACTTTCTCGTTACCGGAATATGCCTTGACTTCGTCTGCAACAACGTTTCCGCTGAGGGTAAGGGTTCCTGTCGCCTCGTCAAAGGGAGTCTGAAGCAGGGTAAGATAACCCCCTTCGTCTGCCGTTGCGTATTCTCCGCCGGTGTGCTCCTCGTCAAAGGCTGTTCCGCCGCCGCCCACAAGGGAAGTGCAGCCGTCGAACATACCAGATGACTCCACAACGTTTTCCATGCTCCATCCATCTGAGACTCTGATCGTTTCAAGAGATGAACAGTCGCTGAACATAGATTTCATAGTCATAACATTTGAAGTATCAAAGCCTGATAAATCAATTGCTGACAAGTTTGAACAGTTTGCGAACATACCCGCCATATTCGTAACAGCTGAAGTATCAAAACCTGACACATCGATCTCCGACAATGATTTGCAGTACTGAAACATAGAAGACATCTTTGTGACGTTTGAAGTATCAAAGCCTGATAGATCGATATCCGCCAATACGTAACAGTTCCCAAACATAGAATACATATTTGTGACGTTTGAAGTATCAAAGCCTGATAAATCAATTGCTGACAAGTTTGAACAGTATCCGAACATATCCGCCATATCCGTAACAGCTGAAGTATCAAAATTACTTACATCAACAGACAACAGATTATTGCACATATAGAACATATTGCTCATAGTCGTGACATTTGAAGTATCAAATCCTGATAGATCGATATCTGTCAATCCAAAGCAGAACTGGAACATAGCAGACATATCTGTGACGTTTGAAGTATCAAAGCCAGATAGATCGATATCTGTCAATCCGGTGCAGTACTCAAACATAGAAGACATATTTGTGACGTTTGAAGTATCAAAGCCTGATAGATCGATATCCGTCAATCCGTAACAGAGCTGAAACATAGAAGACATATCTGTGACGTTTGAAGTATCAAAGCTGCTTACATCTATCTTCTCGGCACCTTGACAACTAAAGAACATATAACTCATATTCGTGACTTTTGAAGTATCAAAGCCTGATAGATCGATATCTTTCAATTTATAGCAGTACTGGAACATAGAAGACATATCTGTGACATTTGAAGTATCAAAACTGCTTACGTCTATCTTCTCTGCATGAGTACATTTACTGAACATATAGCTCATATCCGTGACTTTTGAAGTATCAGCCCCGGACAGATCAATTATTGTTGCTGCTGTGAAGTTTTCAAAAAGAGAGGAGCAGTCAGCAGGGAGGACAGTTCCCGGCTTGCATACTACACTTTTAACATTCTCGTTACCGGAATATGCCTTGACTTCGGCAGCAACAACGTTTCCGCTGAGGGTAAGGACGCCGTCCTCAAAGCTCACACAGCTTGCCGCATAGGCAGTTATGCCTGCTGCGGCCGGAAGCCTGTTCAGGCCTGTGTTCTGGGGGATACCGCCCCCCACGATCGACAGCGCGAATATGAATGCAACTGTCTTCTTCATCATTTTACCTTTCATAATATACATCTCCTTGAAATGATATAAAAATAACGCATCCCGCAGGGCATGACTACCCTCAGGAACGCGCAGCTATACTGTATGATATTACTGATCCGGAGCAGCAGTAATAACCGCTGCACATATAATTATAACTTTTATGGGTAAGCCTGAACTTTTCCATATCCTTCACCCCGGAATGAGTATCAATATGTATATTTTAACATATATTCACAGATATGTCAAGGGTTTACAATGCAATATGTTCAGTCCGCCGCAGGAAGAGGGGCACTCAGGTATGGAAAACGGGGAGAGCCTCAGAAAGGCCCTCCCCGGGACAGGTCATGAGTTTGTGCTGTACAGTCAGCCGCTGAAACAAACAGTTGAAAACGGTGAAAAGAACAGGATCAGGTGTTTATATATCTGAGATCGAATTCACGTGCAGTTTCCTTGAGAGAGATGTCGATACGGCTGTCACAGAAACGTCTTATTTCTTCCGGGATATCCTTATAGTAAGCCTCGGCGATACCTCCCGCGATGCAAGCCATGGTATCAGCGTCGCCTCCGAGGGATACGGCATTCCTGACAGCGCTTTCGTAGTCGGTGGAATCGAGGAAGCAGACGATCGACGGCGGCACTGAGTATTCGCAGCTGCTGTCAAAGCTGTACTCCGGACGTATCTGCTCAGCAGTATAATCAAGATAATAGCGGAACTTTTCAGAGATGAATTTTCGGATGTTCTCCTTGGATTCGCCGTGACGTGCAAGAAATACGGCACAGGCAACAGCCTGAGCGCCCCTGATACCCTCACGGTGAGCGTGAGTATAATAGCAGCTTGCTTTGGCCTGCAGCATGACCTGTTCTATATCATCATAAGCGTAACCGATAGGAACTGCTCTCATCGCACCGCCGTTAGCATAACTGAACTGTCTTCTGAGGCTCTTCTCCTTTGCCCAGCGTGCAAACATACTCCCGTAGCCGGCGTGGGGATAACGGGAATAATACTGCTTGTACTGAGCCGCATACTCAAACGCTCTTTTACGTATCCCGAACCTGCCGATATTTTCGCCGTTATTGAGTATAGCCCTGCATACAGCCGCAGTCATAACGCTGTCGTCAGTAAAATGGCTCTCACGTTTAAGTGGGAAGTCATAATCCTTCGTGCAGGCATTTTCGTATTCCGAGCCTATAACATCACCATAAAACGCACCAAACATGATCCACCTGCTTTCATTGTTCTTCCCTGTTCCGGCTGCAGCAATGCTTCCGTCTGAAATATGCGACAGATCTTCTCGCCCTCCGTCAGCATTACTCCTTCTCATAATAATGTATTATACCAAAAAGTTTTACTAATGTCAAATCATTCATTGCGGCAAATATAGCTGTCTGATATATGCGGTGTTACCTATAAAAAACGGGGCGTCAGATCCCTTATTCGGAGTCTGATACGCCCCTCCCCTCACGCTCTTACATATAACGTAACATCCCCCTCAGACCTGCAGTTCTTAAACTCAGAGCCTTCGCAGCAGAGGTTGCTGTTCACGAAGGTGCAGTTTATGAATTCGCAGTTGATCCAGTCAGTATGCTGAGCGTATGAATTCATGAACAAGCAGTTCTCAAATCTGCAGTTCATAACGATACTGCGGTGCCGGTGATACTCGTTTTCCTCAATTTCACCGAAGGGAAAGATCATATAGCCCCTGATGCAGAAGCGGAAGAACCTCACGTTACGGAAGGTGCCGTTCATCATACAGCAGTGTTCAGCTGTCATGCGCTCAAACTTCATATCAATGATATTGAAATTGATAAGGTCGAACTTACTGATCTCTGTCATTCTCAGATCACAGCCTGCATATTCCATAACGTCACGCCTGTAAAATGCTTTGTACTTTCTCCTTCCTACCCACTTGTCATCCCAGCCTATACGGTGCTTTTTCGCATCCGGATAGGAGTCATCATCAAGCATATATGTATGATTCCTCTGACGGTCGATATACCCATCAATAAGCTTCTGGTTCATGGTCTCAAAATCTCTGTTATTCATACAAATCCTTCCTTTCAGATCAATCGTAGTCTTCCGTGCAGTCTGTGTATTTGCAGTTACTGTAGTAGAAGCAGTCATCGAGACACGGAGTCCCGCTCCATCTGCATCTTGTGAATTCACACTCTCTGAATCCGTAACCCTCCCCTGAGAAGGAGATAATATTGCAGTCCTCGAAATTGCAGGCTATGAATCTGCCGTTCCAACAGTCGATGCGGTCAAATGTGCAGTTCCTGAATGTGACTCTGCATAAGCTGAAGTATCCCAGCCGGAAACCGGTGAAAGTCCTGTCTGCAAACTTCGCACCCTCCATTGTCAGGCCCTCGATCAGCTGACTTTCAGGCTTTACTGTCAGAGGAGTATAAACAGGCTCTTCGTCCTCCTCATCCTCGAAAGTCCCGAATATAAAGTCATCATCGTCATAGAGCCAGTCGCTCTCCTCGTTCTCCTCAGGAATGATCTCATCATCCCAGAAACCAAACTCCTCATCGTCCTCAAAACCGTAGTTGTTTTCTTCCATATACATCCTCCTTACAAAAAGCAAAGCCAGTACTTATGGGAAAAGTCTGAGCCGGCGGCTCGTCAGCGCCTCACGGCGCACTATGCAGCGTCTCCCGACGCCGGTTTGTCAAGCTGCTGACAAAACAAAAAGGACATTGATCCGGATACAGTTAGCCCGTAGGCTTCGTGTATACAGATCAATGTCCTTTAATTTTCTTTATCATATCATATTTGTCACAAATTGTCAAGTAGTCTGGAAAATATTTTTGAATTAACAAATTCTGTGATAAATGAACCGGCATGGAGATGCCCAGATGATGATGTATTGCCATCCCTTTTTACTTGTGTTATAATAACGGGAATTTTTTTGAAAAAAATGTGAAATCTGATAAGATAATAGTTGTCTTTATGTACAGAGGACCTCAGAAAGGAGGTTGAGCCTTGAACGATGCATCGATAATTGAAATGTTATGGGAAAGAGACGAACGGGCACTTTCCGAGATGAAAGACAGCTACGAAAAGCTGTGCTTTCATATTGCCGGCGGCATACTTTCACTGCATGAGGATATGGAAGAATGCGTTAATTCTGCCTATCTGGACGTGTGGAGGTCGATACCGCCGAACCGCCCGACGAGCCTGAAAAACTACCTTTGCAGGCTTGTGAAGAATTGTGCTATAAATATCATAAAACATAATACAGCAGAGAAGCGCAGTCCGGAAATGGCAGTATCACTGGATGAACTGTCAGAGTGCATCCCGGACGGGAAATGCATCGAGGAAAGCATCGATGCAAAGCAGCTCGGCGCTGCAATAAGCAGTTTTCTCAGGACTCAGCCGGAAAAGTACCGTAAGGTCTTCGTGCGCCGGTACTGGTATTCGGAATCCGTTGAAGAGATAGGCAGCTTTTTTGGAATGAACGAAAAAACCGTTGCTACATATCTTTTCAGAACGAGAAAAAAGCTGAAAGACTATTTGCGGAAGGAAGGTTTTATAGATGAGTGATATGAAGCTCTATGAAGGCATAAACCATATCGACGATGATCTCATTGATGAAGCATCCGCTTCCGGACGCAGGCCGAAATACTATACCTTTGCGCTCTCTGCGGCAGCCATTCTCCTTGCAATCGGTCTTTCCGGTGCTGCCATAAGCGGAAAGGATCTGCTCAGCAAATTTGATCCTCATAATCAGTCATTGATCGTGGATCCGACTGCTGCGGTCACTGAAAGCGCGACCGCCCCGGATGATAAAGAAAACAGCACAGCACTCTCACCTCCCGTGACAACAGACTTTAAGGAAGGCTCAGCCTCCTGTACTACACCTATAGTTAAAGAAACAACAGCAGTCACAGCAGCACCAGGTCCGGCTACTGTATCATGTACAACTGCCGCTGCAACGGTCATCGGGAAGGCATCAGGAAGCGTCATCGCTTCGACCGGAACGACAGATACAAACGTATCGATCTGTGCAACAGGAACAGCAGCGGTAACAGTTACCGATATCTGCACCAGTACCACCATGCCTGCTGAGACTGACCAGCCCGAGAGGAGAATCGATATGAAAAAAGTACTGAGCATAATATCAGCAGCAGCGCTGGCGACACCTGTCACTCCGTCAGTTTCATCATTCGAAGGATACAAGGATCCCGCCGAGAAATATGCGGACCATTTCGGTTCGTATTACGAACCCGCAAATGAGATAACCCCTGTTGAGCAGGAGCTGTTCGACAGGATAGACAAGGGGCTTATCGATATAGACATCGACCGTAACGGCGTGCTCGATATGCGTGACGGAGCCCTTCTTTACAACTATGAAATGACGAAGCTTTCAGAAAATGAGGAACTTCTTGAAAGTTACGAGCTGCTTGATTACTACACAGGCATTGAGTTCAGAGCACCGTCGGAAGAAGCTATGACATTCCTTGAGACACGGGAGGATATACGCAACAAGGAGCTTTTCAGCACAAGCAGATATTACGATGCAGTAGATGTAGGAACTCTGGATGGAGTTCTTATCATACGCTACCACCTGACGCACACCCTGAAACCGGAGTACTTCAAAAAGGATTACTACATGGATACCATAGGTTATCCCTACCTGGAAGCGAACTGGCAGAGCTTCAACCTTGATAAGATAACTGAGGGCTCACCGATCTACGAGATGTACAAGGATGAAAAAGACCTCGCAGGCGATGCTTTTTGGGAGATACGTGTTATGAGAGATCGCCTTCACAACATTATCAGAGAGAAATTCTTCACTGAGCTTGATCCGCTCTATGACGTGAACGGAGACGGCGTGTTCGATCTTCATGATGTTCAGGACTTTGAAATATTCAATGTACACTCCGGTTTAAATAATACCCTCTATCCTTTCGGTAATCCATATTATGACGTGGCGCAAGATGCTCCTTATCCTGCGGATGAGCAGAACCTGACCAGGGAGATATGGAACAACTGTATAAAACTCTGCAATGCCGATATCAGACACTCCCGTGAACTGGAAATACACCCGTACCGACTCCATCATTGTGATCTGATAAATGTATACTTTGCAAGAAATGATTTCACGATCCAGTATCTGCAGCCGGAATACTACACCGATAATCGTCCGGGCTGTGAGGGACTTGAATTAGATCCTGACTTAAATCTCAGTGATCTGGTTTCGGATTTTGCATCAAAGAATGGCTATATCACAACAAAGCTGGGCTTCAATCAGAAGAACTTTGACGCCTTCTACCCTAAGTGGTTTGAAGATGTAAAGAACGGTACAAAGCCCGAACCGGATATCAACGGCAACAATGTCATAGACGAAGAAGACTATGAGCTGATCAAGGCCTACAATGACGAGTTGTATTCCAATACTCCTGCCGAAAGCTCTGCTCTTCCCGCAGAAATACGCAGCTATTTCGATAACCGCTTCGACCTCAACGAAAACGGGATAAGCGGAGATGTCAGTGACGTACTGGCTTCTGAATACTACATCATGATAAACTATCCTCAGGTCACACTCAGCGGCTTTTCCGGCGGCAGCGGAACAGAGACGATATCCGTTGACAATGTCGGCGATGCCAACTGTGACAATAAAGTAAATGTAGCCGATGCGGTGGCTGTGATCCAGTACTTAACCAACGCTGAGAAGTATCCCCTTTCAGATCAGGGACTCATAAACGCTGATATAGACGGCGAAGCCGGCATCACCGGTTCTGATGCTATCACGATACAGAAGATAGACGCCGGCACCATCAGCGCAGAGAGATAAGCCGTACCGGAAAACATGATATAGTTGAGATAGAAATTATGCCCCGAAGCGTTTGGAAACGCTTCGGGGCATTCGTATTCTATACAGTTGCAAAGCTGGATCAGGATTTATCTGATAAAGATCTTATATAATCACTTTTGTTTCCGTTCCAGAGACATATCATGCATTTTCCGTCTTTGAAAATATGCTTACAGTTTTCATATCCATATAACCAATGAGCGCATTCCGGACATAATCCTTCCATTTCAGACTTTGATCTCAGAAACTCACTGCCGCATTCTGCACAAGTCCCGGTTTTACTATCCTCCATACTATCACCTATAAATCCAGATTAATGTCAGCAACAATTATAGCACATCAACAGCTGCATTGTCAAGAAAAACCGCAGCTGTACGATGCAGCTGCGGTTTTTCAGAGAATCAAGGAGTGAAATCCATAATGGAGAGTTATCCGATAAGAATGCTTCTGAGCAGGCAGAGATCGAACACATCTATCCTGTCATCCCTGCACAGGTCCCCCGCCTTCCAGTCTGTCAGATCACTGCCGCTTAAAAGGAAGCTCTGCATCATCACCAGGTCTGCAACCGTGACACTTCCGTCTGCGTTTACATCGCCTTCAGCATCATTTGCCTCCTCGAGGATGAACTGCTGTCCGCTGCCGTTCCAGAACTCCCACTGACAGATGTTCGCGCCGTCATCAGTGCTTATATCAAATACGTCAAGGCAGCGCAGACAGTCAGAAGCCATAGTCAGGAAGGAATATGAGCCGTCATGGTTATCCCTGAGGCGGAATTTCTGTGACTTATCCCCCGTGTAACCGGCGAGGATAACATTCGCACCATCTTCTGCTGAGGCATTCTCAACAGTGAGAGCCCTTCCGTTTTTATCGGTAATGGTGTATTCCCCGTTTCCTATGCCTTTGATATTCCACGCCTGCTTTTCGGACTGTACGATGTTGCTGTTCTTATCTGCGATATAGCGTCCGCTGTTGACATTCTTCAGCGTATAGCTGCCATCCGGTATCTCCACGGGTTTTACGATGTCCTCTGCAGCATTATACTCAGAGCGCTTGCTGCCCCATACGCAGGTATTGTTTCCTGTGGCCGTGAAGGTCATACGCTTTGTCTGTGCAGCGGATTCGTCTGCCTGCACAAGAAATGCCCCCTTGTATGTGACTCCGCCGAAGCTGACAGTCATATTCGGCGTTCCGTCCTTCATAAGCCATGTTCCTGTAACGTGTCCGGTGACAGTTCCGTCAGCATTGAGGGTTATAGTATGCGGCTTTTCTACGTCTGCACTCTTTTCGTTCTCGAATCTCTGGTCGAGGGCGTGGAAGATGAAGTCGTAGTCGCCTGTAACTGCAGCCATAGAGTGTCCGTCCTCCGAGAGAGTCTCGCCGGAGTATTCGTAGGGGGCGGCGGTTATCCAGCCGTCCTCGTTCATTATGAGCTGATGTACGCGGACTTCGTGTGCGCCCCAGTTATCGTCAAACTTGGTATGATATATGACATAGAGCTTGCCGTCCGCGTCCATGAGAGCGGAGTTATGTCCCTGCGCCTTGAACGGCTTCGGATCGCAGCTCCACTGGTAATTGCTCATGAGGCGTTCACCTGTATTGCCGCGGATATTGTCGCCTCCGAACGGATATATCGCACTGTTGCCGTTCTGGTCAACGAAGGGGCCGTCCGGCTTCTCGCTCCGGAAGATACGCATATTGTAACCGCCGTTTGAGTTGAAGAATCCATATGACACAAACAGGTAATAATAGCCCTTGTCGCTGCCCGGAGACTTCATGTACTCGATGTAGGGACCTTCTCCCGAGACATAATTTCCGCCTGCTGCCTTCTTTCCCATGTATGCATCAGAGACGTTCGGTATAGTTTCATATTTCACGTTATAGTCGCGCAGTCCCGTTTTTTCGTCGAGCTCAAGCATATATATGCCGCCGAACCATGAGCCGTATACCATTCTCAGATCGCCTTCCTCATCGTAGAATACAGCCGGATCGATAGCATTAGTACCATAGGAGGCATTCCATGAGCCGTTGCTGAGGTAGCGGCTTATGTCGGGGTTTTTGCCAAGCACCCTGGGCACGTCGGTGTCATTGACATTGTTCACAGCTTTATTGGTGAAGCCCGAATACACTATCGTTCCCTGATAGGTATACGGTCCCTCGACCTTGTCAGATGTGCAGAGCACGACCGATGAATTCCACACCTGTCCGTTCACACTGAGGTACATACAGTATTTGCCCATGTCCTTATTGTAGATTATGTCAGGCGCCCACATATTTCCCGCAAGGTTGTATCCGTCAGTGGTATTCGACCACTTTTCGGGAACAGCAAGGTCAGTGTAGATGTTCCTGAAAAATGTGGTCCGTGTCGAGCCGAGGTGTGAGTTGGCAGCGGACTGCCAGTTCTTCATATCGTCCGATCTCGCAGCGCCTAAATGCGAGCCGATAATGAAGTAGCCGCCCTCCTCCAGCTTTACTACTGACGGATCGTGGACCGATACTCTTGAATAGTCAGCGCCTGCTTCTGTAACCTGGTATGAAAAGAGACTTACTGCTGCAACAAATGAAGATATGAGCGCCGAAATAAATCTTTTTGCCTTCATTATTATCCCTCCGTGCCGTCGGTCTGACGGTTTAATTTTCCGGGAAGCTCTGTACGGCTCCTATACCGGCTGACGGTCATACCGCTTCCTGCCCTCACCGCATATATGCGGTGAATGAACTGATCTTCCTGACAGCCGTATACATTCCTCTGTCAGATAGTGTTTATCTCTATGATTCTATTCTATAACAAACTGCGAACAGACTCAATGACATAACGGACCTAAAAACACACATTTTGGCTCTTGAAAATGCTCCGACAAAGAAAGCGCACCGGCCTGTGCCGGTACGCTTTCTTTTTTCTAATCTGTCACTTACAAAAAGTATAGCCCTGTTCTTATTATACCACGCTCTTATCCGGATCAAAATGACTTTTTGCGTAATATTCCTGACATTATGGCTCAGGATATCACAGCCGCACTGAGCGTTTTTCACGTCTGAACTGTGCGGCGGTCATACCGCTCTTTTCCTTGAACTGCCGCATGAAGTGGTTCTCGTTGTTATAGCCGCACTGCTCTGCTATCTCAGATACCCGCATATCTGTATGCTCCAGCAGCTGCATTGCGCGCTTTATCCTCGCGTTTATGACATCATCCCTGATGCTCGCGGAGAAAAGCTGCTTGTACAGCCTTTGCAGGTGACTCTTGCTTATCCCTATATCATGGGAGATGCTCTCTATCTCCCATTCCTTCTGCGGCTGTGAGACGATGTTCCGCCTGAGACGGTAAATCAGCTCCTTATAATCGGTGAAGTTGCTCTCTGCCGCTTTTTTTCTGTCTGTCAGGAACTGCATGGCTTCATCGAAGATCCGCTCTATCTCCAGGTTGTCAAGATCAGCAAATACTGCGGTGCAGGTGACGAACTCCGGCAGCCTCACGTCGCCGAATCTGTCTTGCAGTGATGATTCGATCGCCGCTATAAGATCCTCGGAGATGTTTACTATATCGTTTTCATCCTGAGAGGGTATGATGACCGCATATATGCTATCACTAATCCGGGCACAGAGCCTGTGTATGCAGAGCTCCCTGAGGATACCGTCCATAGCAGGCCCCAGATCAGCCGCGCCGATCTTATCAGGATAGTAGGTGATGAGTAGCAGATAGCTCTTCCTGCCATCGTTTTTATACTGATTGAGCATCTCCGGCGCGTGGACTATGAATCCGCGCCTGTTGAATATACCGGTGACCGGATCGGTCTCCGAGAGCTTTTCGAGCTGCCTGCTGAAATGCTGCTCAAACAGCCTCTTTTGCAGGCTCCTGACTCCGTTAGCCACGGAATCGCACCAGCTGACGAAGTATTCGTCTGCGGCAAGGAAAGAAAGATCGGTGTAAGCTGTGGCTGTGTATCCGAATATCTGACCGTTGCAGTGCAGGGAGGTAAGCATTACCAGATGCGGATTATGCTCCCTGTTCAGCGCCGGAAGGATATCCGAGGTGCGGAAGCTGTAAAACGCGGGCTCATTATCGCCTTCCCTCTTGGAGAGGAGGAGATACATCTCGTCCGGGCAGCCGTACTGCCGATAATCGTCAGGATTTGTCATATCCCCCTGCCAGTCGCTGCAGAGACAGATATCGAGCCATTTCACATCCTTGAAGATGTGCCCCACCTCATCGATTCGCTTCGAGAGCTCCTCTGCCGTCTGGGCTTCCGACATACGGTGGATAAAATCGGTGGCGATAAAGGTACGCTTCTCACGGTTCATCATTATCATTTCGATGAGATGCGGTTCCAGCGCCGATTCCTTGCAGCAGCCGCAGCTTCTTCCGAAGCGTATGCTCTGTCCGAAAAGCTCCTGCTTGGGCATGATGCCTGACGTCATTGCGTAAAGCCGGCATACTGCATCTGCACCGAACTGTTTGTCACGCCCCGCTACCGTAGTCACGGAAGGCTGGCATATCAGGCTGTCCCAACCGCCGTCAAAGCCCGTGACCTTCACGTCCTCGGGCACTCTTATCCCGTTCTGTTTAAGGCTCTCCGTCAGTGCGGCCGCCATTACGTCGCTGCAGCAGACCACAGCGTCCGGACATCCGACAGTCCCGTCAGCGATGTCCCGGCCGAGCTGCGCGGGAATGTCCTTCCAGAACCAGCCGTAGCGGATATCACTGTCAGCAACAGTTATACCGCAGTCCTTGCAGGCGTCCACGAATCCGCGGAGGCGCTCCCCGGAGGACTTGTGGCCCGGCACTCCGGCAAGACAATACAGCTTTCTGCAGCCATGCTCGTCAGTCATGTGGCGTGTTATACGGTACATACTGCCATACTCGTCAGCGTTCATGTTGTTTGCTCCCTCAGTGCTGCCGCCCAGCACAAGGCAGGGCGTGTCAGTCTGCATGAGACAGCCGTTTATCTTGTCGATGACGTCCTGCGTGTGAAAGCGCTCTTCGGCGAAGATGATACCGTCGAGCCTGTGCATACACAGGAGAGTGTATATATTCTCAAGGCCGGCGATATACGAATCATAGCGATATCCGCGCATACTGTTATATATACCTGTATAGACTATGACGTCATATCCCAACGCTCTTGCCTGAGCGTAGACTCCTCCGACGAAATCACGGTCGAGAGGACTGTTTATCTCGGGTATCACAAGTCCGAATCTGCCTTTTGCTTTCATATTCCGCACCTCCTGAGGGTAGAAGCGTCTTTCTCTTAATAATATTCTATCGCAGGATGCAGGAAAAGTAAATGCGGATATGTGCTGCGATAATAGCAGAAATGCAATATTTTCGTTGACTTTTCTGCCATAATTGTGATAGAATCAGTACAGAGGTGATGAAAATGAAATGTCTGTGCGCCGGATATCATCATATACATGACGAACGATTCTCAGTAGACCGTCCGGACGGTTCGGGGGACTGGCTGCTGCTCATAGTTAAAACTCCTGCTGTTTTCTGTATTGACGGCGAGGAGATACACACAAAAGCAGGCACGTATATCATTTTTCCGCTCCATGCGCCCCTGAGGTACTCCGCTGACGGCGGCGAATACATCGACGACTGGCTCCACTTCTTCCCCGACGAGGAAGATATGAGACTCTTCAGGGAGCTTGAAATACCACTGAACAAGCCTGTCCATATCGGAGATGTGAACGCGGCTTCCGCTATCATGCGGAACATCTGCTTTGAATTCTACTCCGCGCATCAGAAACGCAATGAGATAGTCTCTTTATATCTGCGGATGATGCTGTACAAATTCAACGAGCAGATGATATTCCATTACAGTGATACCTTCCTTACGGAGACTAAGTATATGCAAAGCCTTCTGTGGATACGCGAATCCATATTCCGCTGGCCCGAACAGGAATGGAACGCTGACTTCTTTGCTGATGAGCTCGGCATCAGCCGCTCCCGCTTCCAGCATCTGTACACCACCGCCTTCGGCTCGACCATGATGCAGGACATCATCGACAGCCGCATACAGCGCAGCTGCGAGCTTCTGACAAGTACTGACTCCCGTATAGAGGACATAGCCGAGGCCTGCGGATACGGCAGCGTTTCACACTTCGTGAAGCTCTTCCGTGAAAAGACCGGCATTACGCCTGCCGTATTCAGAAAGAATAAGGGCAGACAGAACAAGACCTGATAAGCTCATTTCTGCTACGAGCGGACAAAACAGTACCATTGTCCTGACAGCAGGGAAAAGTATAATGATATAACGAAAAACAAAAGGGGGGGTACAGATATCATGTCTTATAAACCAACTAAAACAATATCTTTTTTACTGGCCGTAACAACGATGCTCCTTGCCACTGCCTGCGGCAGCATTCAGAATGTTCCTGATGATCCGTTCTCTTCCGTCACGCTCACTGAGGAGCAGAGGTCATGGTCAAATCAGGAAGACAAGTATTCCGGGCTTCTTGATACCTACGGCGATCAGAAATGCAGCGGAGTAATAGCAGTTGCAACGGACAAGGACCTTGTCTATCTGTATTGCGAGGATGATGTCGAAAAGGACGGAACAACGCCTGTATCGCAGGATACCGTTTTCGATATCGCATCTATGAGCAAGGTGTTCACGGCTGTATCCATCCTGCAGCTTGCCGAAAACGGGAAACTCAGTATTGATGACACGCTTGATAAGTATTTTCCTGAATATGAAACCGGAAAGAACATTACCATATACAATCTTCTTCACATGAATTCCGGCATTTCGGATTACCTGAATAATCCCGATCCGTTCTGGAATATTTCCGGTGAAGATGCAGCGAACAAGCAGCTTAGCGAGATCTATCTGGATAAGACGACTGATGATGAATTCCTGACGGCACTGTATCAGGCACCTCTGGAATCTGAACCCGGTTCAGAGTTCAGTTACAGCAACACCAATTACCGCTTGCTTGCTATGATCATCGAGCAGATCACAGGAAAAAAATACTGCGACTATGTCCAGAAAAACATCTTTGACAAATGTGGCATGTCAAAGACTTCCTCAATGGCGACGGGAGACCTTACTTATGCTCCACGTGGCTTTGAGGAGCTTGTACAATATGGATTCTGCAGCGAGGACGGTTATCCTGCGTGCCCAGATAATTCCAGAGGAGACGGCGGCATCCATTCCTGTATGACGGATATGATATCCTTTGACCGTGCATTGTTCGGAGGAAAGCTGCTCAATGAAAAGTCCATGGAGATTCTGCTGAAAGAAGAAAACAGCTATTGCTGCGGACTGAAAATAACGAAAGACGGCTATTCCCATGACGGCTCGTCCCTGACTTGCATGGGAGATAATAAGATCATCGAATCCGGGGATTTCGGGCACGTATATGTCATCAGACTCGAACGTACCGGCGCGGTCCAGCTGGAGGAAGGTGAGCTGCCCGATCCGATGATCGGGACCAACTATACCAAAGGCGTCTGGGAAAACGGCTGCTATACAAATGATTATGCAGAGATCAAACTGAAATTATCTGCTGAATATGAGCAGCTCAGTGAAGCCATGCTGAACAGCAACATTCCCAATATTCTTGCAGACTGCACCGAGGAAAGAGACAGGAATCGTGAAGCAGCAACGAAATGGGACTGCTTTGTTTACAGTATGGATACCGATATTCACGATAATATTTCTGTTATGTATGTTAATACGAAGCTTGCTGCTGCGGACACAGCGAGCTATACGGAAGACAACTATCTGGATGATCGTATAGCATTCAGCGATTTTTCAGAGGGGGACGGATGGACCGTTGGTGAAAGGAAAACCGTACTGCTGGGCGGGAAAGAATATGTGAGACAGATCGTTTCAGGATTTGACAGCATTTCTTCTCTGAATGAAACCAATTACATATACGCAAGAAAAATCGACGACGAACTGATGGCAGTCATTAATATTATCGCTTTCTATGACAATGCTTCTCCCGAGGACTACGAGAAACTGTTTATCCAATACTAAGCAAAGAAGACATCTGCAGGAGACAGTCATGGTCGCGCTGCCGTTTATGTAATTGCCGATATAGTTCATCATCAGGTTCTGTCCGGAGTCATCTGCCGCCTCTGAGCTCTTGTCCTCTTCATCGGAAGATGCAGATGTGCTGCTTGTATCGTCAGCCGTTGTCTCCTCGGGAGCAGAAGCATCTGCTGCACCTGCAAGAACTGCGATCACTGAAGCAGGCTTCATGCTGCTCTTTACATTGTTTTCCATATTCTTCTCTTTCAGAACGGACTTGAAATTAACAGACATTTATGTTATACTGGAATAGTTGAAGCATAGAACAGAATGCCAGACAAACCATGATCTGACGTACTGTGTCAGATCGTAACTTTACAAAGATCATAATACAGATCTACTGTTCAGAGGAGAAATAATATGAAACTTTATATCAAGCAAAAGGTATTCTCATGGGGAGACAAGTTCCGCATCTTTGACGAGTATCAGAATGACAGATACTATGTGGAAGGCGAAGTTTTTTCCTTCGGTAAAAAGCTCCACCTTTACAGCGACACCGGCGAAGAAGAAGCGTTCATTCATCAGAAAGTGCTGTCATTCATGCCGAGATTTTTTATAAGCCGGAACAACATCGACGTGGCACAGGTGATCAAGAAATTCACTATTCTCCGCCAGGAATACGTTGTGGAAGGTCCGGGCTGGACTGTGAACGGAAACTTTCTGGCGCATGACTATGAGATCACTTCCGGCGGCCGGTCAGTTGCTTCCATTTCCAAGCACTGGTTTACATGGGGTGACACCTATGAGATAGATATATCCGACGATGCGGACGAGGTCATGGCCATTTGTGTTGTGCTTATCATTGACGCGGTGATCGCACAAAGCAACAACAGTGCTGCCGCATCCTCCAACTGATACGAGAGACCGCTCCCGGTCTTGGCGTGATCATCAGAGAGCATCCCCTTCTGTCATAAACAGGATCAGCATTTCCGGATCCACAGAGAATCGCACGGTCAGATGCCATTATCCCGGCAGCAGCACCGTCAGTTTCTCTGTGGATCTTTTTTATAATATGGCGGAGGGTTATGCCCCGCCTTTTTCAGTAGTTCAACATATCAGATGTCAGAGCCATACTTCCGCAGCAGCGAGCCCTTGAACGTGAGATCAGGAAGGCAAAGCGCAAGGTCGAGGGCTTCACGGATCCGGAGAACGTCCGGAAGGCAAAGGCTGAGCTCAGACAGGCTCAGAAAGAGCTTAAAGACTTCATCGACAAGGTCAATGCTGATGAGGGTGAGACTGTGCTGAAGAGGGACTACGGCAAAGAAACGTCATACGGTGCTGCTGAGTTGACAGAAGCTGAGAAAAATGCTATAATTAAGCAAGAGGAAGACCGCCGTAAAAGAGATGAAGAAATACGTTCAAGGAATATCGAAAACCAGAGGAAACTCAAGCAAAAGATTGCAGATGGTAAAATAACGCTTAATTTGTTTCCACCTAAACAAAATCCTCATATTTATGGTACAAAAGAATACATTTCTTCCGCAAATAAAAGCTATTTTACTGTTTCCTTTGATATGCTACAGTCTTTTATTAGAACTAATTACGCAACTGGTGCGGTATTGATATCTCCCAAAGTGCAGATAAAAGAAATATTAACGTTCTCCGAAAAAGGTGCTTATTTAGTTGATCCTGATTCAGGAATATTTATCGGTTAAACACATAAAGTAACAATTCATTATTCTAAAAAACGAACTCATATCGTTCCAGCGAATTAGAGGTGAATCTATATGAAATTGAAAGATTACAAAGGGAAAAGAATAAGAGCCGTTGGGGTAAATGATGACATTTATATCGGAAAAGTTACACTTTTTACACCTGCGACAGATAATGAAATAAACGAAGATGCTATCGCACTTGATACAGGTTGGTGGCTCGATGAAAGTGATATCAAAACAATTGAGATAATAAATGACTAAACCGCCCAGCAATGAGCGGTTTTCTTATACCCATTTGAAGGAGGTGAGAGAATGGACGAGAAAGCCTTACAGATAGTCAGAGATTATATATTTGCACATCTCGACAAGACGGATACAGTTCCGCCTTTTGATGTTTATATGGTTTGGAAGTGCAAAGCCTTGCAGAACTGGAAGTATCTTATCTCCGGTACACTGTGCGACGGTATGTACTATGAGCTTACATACAACGACTACAAGAAGGAATGGAAGACTGTAACCGTGATTTCAAGCCGGATTTGTTCATATTATCTCATTGACTAAATCCGCACTATATGATATAATGTATTCGTATATTCATTTTAAATAATATATTGCTCCTTGCAGAAATGCAGAACAGAGTTCTGCTCCCGGCATATCCGGCTATTGCAGAACTCTGCTCCGCTTATGATCTGTAATGTAAAAGTATACTATTTCAGCGGCAGGGTGAACATAAAGGCTGTACCCTTTCTGACCTCGCTTTCTGCCCATATCCTTCCGCCGTGGGATTCGATAATGAACTTGCAGATGAACAGACCAAGGCCGGTGCCTGTTTCGGAGTGCTTTCCCTTATAGTACCGCTCCCAGATATGCGGCATATCCTCTTCTGAGATACCGCTGCCTGTATCCCTGACGGTGACCTTTACATGATCCTCGTCTTCCTCTGCCTTTACAAGTATCGTGCCGTTTTTGGTATGTTTCAGTGCATTTGAGATAAGGTTTACGAATACTCTCTGCAATCGTGAACTGTCGGCCTCGACCTCCGGCAGCTCAAGGGGTATGCGGAGTAAAAGGCGGTTGTTGTTTTTGTTCAGGACGCCAAAATAGGTCTCCACGGTCTCACGCACAAGGCTCTCGATATCGCAGGGGGCAAGTTCCAGCACCATCCTGCCTTCCTCGATACGCGTAGCATCAAGGATCTGTGTTACCATAAGAGCCATACGGTTGGATTCAGCGCTTATACGCCTGAGCTTTTCCTGTATAAGTGTCGTATTTCCGCCGTTTGCAAGCTCCATTTCCGCATTCTGTGCATAACCCGACATTGCTGCAAGAGGAGTTTTCAGCTCATGTGAAGCATCGGAAAGGAAGGCCGTCTTCATACGGTTGGCCTCCTCAAGTGCCTCCTTCTCCTGCTGTGCACGGAGCTGTTCAAGCTCGATGGGATCTGCGATAAATCCAGCCATCTTGCGTGTATAGAACAGACAGAGCAGGATAATGAGGAGCAGTATCGCAGCCATTGTCAGGAGCGCTCTCCGCAGAGCACGGTGATTGGCAGCGCTTGCGTTATCCTCATATCTGCTGATGAATTCCTCGGCGAAATTTTCTATAAGGCCGTCATCGGTGTATGTTCTGATGATACACAGATTCACAGGCGTATTATCATCTATATCGTATACGGTGTTGATGCCTATTGATATAAGAGAATCATCTGTTTTTATGTAGGAGTATTCAACGCGGCATTCTTTCAGCCATGTCACACCGTCAGGATAGTCATTGTTTACCTCGCTCTGACGTCTCTCGTCGAAGTACAGATCGTTCAGCAGCCATTCCACGTATTCCCTTGTATATCCGTTGGCGCAGAAGAAGTAATCTCCGTGATATATGATGATGACTTCATCATCTGAGAATTCGTATGTCCTTCCGTAAACGGAACAGTACTGATCCAGCAGGTTGATGCACTGTATATCAAAGCCGTTCTGATTATCAGTATAGCAGAATCGGTATTCTCCGAGATATTTCAGCCAGTTTACGGAATAAACGGTCTCCTTGGACAGGATGAACTTCTGATCCTCGTAGTACACATCCTTCATATCGTCGGAGAACTTCGTGAGGGATTCTTTTTCCTTCGTCATGATCTGCCTTGTAAATAATGCGAATACACCTCCCATACACAGGAGAAGCAGAAGCATTGAAACAAGTATCAGTATAAACAATCTCCGGCGAAGACCGGAACTCTTTTTATTCATAGTTATCGCCCCCTTTATCGGCTGAATACATTATACCATATTATTATTAAAAAGTGAACTGAATTACGAAATTGTAATCGGGAGGATTATTTATGTCGCACATACTATTAGTAGAAGACGATTCAGACATCATGCGGATCAACCGCTCATTCCTTGAAAATGAAGGATATACAGTGCATTGTGCGGATTCGGTACAGACCGCCGCTTTCAAGCTGGAGGAGTGTATACCTGATCTTGTCCTCCTTGACGTTATGCTGCCGGACGGTGACGGCATGGATTTCTGCAGGATACTTCGCCAGATAACACAGGCTCCGGTGATATTTCTTACCGCCCGCGATGAAAATGATGATGTGATAATGGGTTTCCGCAGCGGCGGCGACGATTACATAACCAAGCCCTATGACCTTAATGTGCTGAAGGCACGCATAGAAGCTCAGCTTCGCCGGAATGCAAAACAGGCGCCTCAGCACCCGAAAATAGAACTCCCATATCTTACGGTAGACCTTTTTGCAGGCTCCGCAACTCTTGACGGCAATGAATGCCCGCTGCCCCAGCGTGAGCTTCAGATACTGTATATGCTCGCCTCGCAGCTCGGCACACGTATAAGTTACAGTGACATATACAGGAATATCTACGGATGCGACACCGACGACAGCAAGAACACTATAAGAGTGAATATCTCCCGTCTGAAAAAGCATCTGAATATGGACGATATGAGTACATACGAGATAGCCTCCACCTCCGGAGGAGAGTATGTTCTGAGAAGAGTGGTATTCTGATAATTATTCCCCGATTACAGTTCTGTAATTATGCAACACGGTATCTGTCGATATGCTATAATGGATACAACAGGTAAGGACAGACCTTACAAATGATCTAAAAGGAGAGATTATCATGAAAAAAATGATTACTTGTCTTGCAATACTCACAATGCTTTCCACAATGGTATCATGCGGGATCGATGATGTCGGAGAGACATCCGGAAGTACACCGGACATCATCACTTCAACATCTTCACCGGAGACTGCCGGAACAAAGTCTTCTGAGCCTGAGACTGAGGCCGCGGAGACTGCCCCCGCCGCCGCAGAAGAAAAAACTGAGGCAAAGGCTCCTGCGAACGCTGAAAATGATGAAGCGACAGCTGCTGCTCCGGCAGCAGAGAACGCAGAGCAGAAAGCTCCGGCGGCAGACAATGCACAGCCGAAGGCTCCTGAACAGACTGAGGCTCATGCAAATGAAGCACCCAAGGAACCGCTTGTGCTGGATGAGAATGAGCGCTTATTCGGCGGCTATGTTGATACAAAGGGCGGCAATCTGAACATGAGGGAGGAGCCGTTCACATCCGCTGAGGTCATCGGATCGATCCCTGACGGAACACAGATAAACGTATTCTCATGCGGTAAGGCCGGCTGGTATGCCACGAGCTTCAACGGCAAGACCGGCTATATAAGCGCTGACTTTGTCAAGGAGATCCCCTCTGATAATACCGGCTATTATCTCACTGACATAAGCGAGCTTGTAGGTCAGTGGAAGTATCAGGTAGCTCCTGAGGGCATGAATATCACAGCAGGAGTGACTGACAACGGCATTATCGATATAAAAGGAGACAGCACATACGTCTATACCGACCTTGAGGGCAAGACTCATTCCGGAACAGTCAGGGTGGATTACGACACATTCGGCGGCGATTACAGGATCCCGTTCTTTGCGTTCTATGAGGGCGATGAGTTCTTCATAGGCTGCTACTGCCAGAATGAACACTCCGATGTCTATATGACGGGCAACGGCGGTGAATCGCAGATAGTACGCAACTGAACGTGATGCCGGATGATCCGTGATAAGGAGAAATGCTATGAAAAAGATCTTTTCCTGCCTTGTGATATCTGCGATGATGCTTTCAATGGTATCCTGCGGAATTGAAGGCTCTGAGAAAACCGCTGTTCAGACTGCGACAGAAAATACTGCTGAGACAGAAAAGCCGACTGCACCGCCGAAATATGCTCCTGCCTCTGAACCTGCCCCTGTTGTTATAAACGGGGATACCTTCATCGGAGAATGGTCCGGCGGCAAGAACAGGATACTGATATCGAAAAACGGCGACGGGTATATCGCTGATATCGAGTGGCGCACAGGCGGCGGAGCCTCCATGACAGACAGCAGGCTGACCTATAACTGCGTGTATGACGAGAGCAATTCCGTCATGGTATGCAGCGGCGGAGTGCTCTATGAAACGGAGTATCTGGGTGACGGTGAGACCTCAGAGACCAGGGTGTATGAGGATGGAACAGCCACAATGAAGATCAATGTGAAAAACCGCGAATGGCAGGGCGGTGTATTGCACGAATACAGCATTTCGTGGCTTGACGATAAGGATGACACCTTCCGCGACTATGAATTTGATAAGATCCAGTAAACAGGATACAGGGACAGTTCACAGAGAATACTGTGAGCTGTCTTTTTTTCTTATTGACCGATTACAAAATTGTAATCGGATTACAGTTCTGTAATTCCGGACACACGGGGGAAAATATATGCTATCATATAATCACAGAAAGGCACACAGCCGAAACAAACCACTCTACTAAATTTAACGGAGGTAACAGTTATGAAAAAAATGATCTCTTGTATCGCTGCTCTCGCAATTATAGCAGCAGCTCCCGCAGCAACAGTATTTGCAGCCGAATCCGCACCGTCCACAGGAGCAGAGGCATCTGTAACATCTGAAACAGCATATGATGTAACAGACATACGCAATATCACCGGCCGCTGGAAGTATCAGGTGGCGGAAGAGGGAAAGAACGTAACAGCAGGTGTGACTGACAACGGCTTCATTGACGTGAAGGAGGACGGAACATTCATCTACACAGACCTTGAGGGCAAGACCATTGCCGGAACGGTAAAGGTGGATTATGACACATTCGGCGGCGAGTTCAAGGTACCCTTCTTTGCATTCTTAGGTGACAGCGATTTTTACATCGCCTGCTACTGCGATCAGAATGACAAAGATGTATACATCACAGGCAACGGCGGTGAATCTCAGCTCGTCCGTGTTACACAGGATAAGAACGATACAGATAAGCCTGAGACCGAGGAGCCTTCCGCAGCAGCAGAGACACCGGCAGCGACAGGTACGGCTTATGATCTGACGGATATACGCAATATCACAGGCCACTGGAAGTATCAGGTGGCAGAAGAGGGAAAGAACGTAACGGCAGGCGTGACTGACAGCGGCTTCATTGACGTGAACGAGGACGGAACATTCATCTACACAGACCTTGAGGGCAAGACCATTGCCGGAACGGTAAAGGTGGATTATGACACATTCGGCGGCGAGTTCAAGGTACCCTTCTTTGCATTCTTAGGTGACAGCGATTTTTACATCGCCTGCTACTGCGATCAGAATGACAAAGATGTATACATCACAGGCAACGGCGGTGAATCTCAGCTCGTCCGTGTTACACAGGATAAGAACGATACAGATAAGCCTGAGACCGAGGAGCCTTCCGCAGCAGCAGAGACACCGGCAGCGACAGGTACGGCTTATGATCTGACGGATATACGCAATATCACAGGCCACTGGAAGTATCAGGTGGCAGAAGAGGGAAAGAACGTAACGGCAGGCGTGACTGACAGCGGCTTCATTGACGTGAACGAGGACGGAACATACACTTATACAGAACCCGACGGCAAGACTCATACCGGAACAGTGAAGATCGACTATGACACATTCGGAGGAGAATTCAACGTACCTTTCTTCGCATTCTATGAGGGAGAGGAATTCTTTATCGGCTGCTACTGCCAGCAGGAAAATACTGATATATTCTACACAGGCAACGGCGGTATGTCCCAGCTTGTACGTGTCGCACAGGAAGATGAAAAGGCCGCTGAGGAGATCACAGATGAAAAATCAGCAGAGAAAAAGGAGATCGCTGTTTCAAGAATGGAGGACTTCAATACGATCATGGCGATCATGAATGCAAGTCCATTGCAGACAGTGAATGATGCTGTTGTCAACGATCATGTAAAGGTAAAAGACAGCCGCTTCACCTCGATCGGGGCTTTCAGGAGCTTTGTTTCCGAAACTCTCACAGGCGATCTCAGAGACCAGATCATCAGCGTATGCGATGACTGCTTCACTGAGCATGAGGGTTCGCTCTATGTAAAGAATGCCGGACGTTCCTTCTTCACATTTGAAACGATGTACGGTGTTGCAGTACTCGATCCCGCTATGGACAGCTTCTCAGCTCTTACACTGGGCGGAAATGATCTCTTCGGCAACGGTTGGGCAGAGTTCAGGATCGAGGACGGCAGATGGAAGATAAACAGCTATAAGAACGGCACATGGCGTGAGCTTATGGCAGTTGAGGACTATGATATTTCTGCTGTTGCAGGTATATGGTATGAAGATACAGAAGGAAGCGGCAACGTTCTCAATATCAGAACAGACGGTTCATTCTCCTATTCCTACGACGGCGGAACTGATTTCGGTACTGTAAAGGCTGTATACTGGCTGGATGAAAACGGCGCAAAGGTAATAGGCATTGAGCTTGTAAAGGACAACTCGGCAGATTTCTTCGCAGGATTCAAGGCACCTGAAGAGACACCGTGCAACGACATTTATCTCGATCAGGAAGGCAGCTCCACTCACTATGTACGCCGCGAAGAACCCGGCACCTACACTGTTGAACAGCTCTCTGACATGGCCGCAAAGGACTATGAGGAAAAGACTGGTGTAAAGCCTTCAAATACACAGCCGATGATCAATGACGACAATTCTGTGACTGTGGCAGTATACGATGAAAACGCAACGCCTGTTGATGCCTATCACCTTGATCCCGACACAGGCAAGGGCACTCTCAACTCAGACAAGAGCGAGGTTGATCTCCCTCAGACAGGCAATAATTCCCTCGGCACAGCAGGAGCAGCTGTTTCCGCGTTGCTGCTTGCTGTCGCAGGTGCGTTCGCTGTACTGAAATCAGGAATGCTCCGCAGAAAAGAAAATGAATAATACAGCAGATAACGGGCGAAGAAATGACAAGATGCAGCAAGTCCTGTTTATAACAGGACTTGCCGCAATTATCATCGGTACAGGCATTCTCGGCTTTTTCGGTGCAAGGAAGATACACCGCGAGTATCTGAAACAGCAGCTAATGCGTGAGAATCCTGTGGTGGAGATAACAGATCTGGATATCAAAGCTCCGGTTTTAGAGGGTACTGACAGCAAGACCATATCACGAGCCGTCGGACATTTCAGCGGAACAGGCGGTTTCGGCAGCGGGAATTACTGTATAGCCGGTCACAGCAGCACTATCTACAAGGAGTATTTCAATGATCTCAAAAACATCGCGGAAGGAATGGAGATAAGGCTGCAGGACACGGAGAAACGCTCCTATACCTATACTGTAAAGGACAGCTTTATCGTAGATCCCGATGAGACATGGGTGCTTGACGACTTCGGTGATGACAGGATAACTCTTATCACCTGCACAGATGACGGGAAGCAGCGGCAGGTGGTAGTCGGACTGTTGAAAGGTAAGATGGATAAGCGGCAGATATGACACGCCACAATATATAAGGAACAGGCTCACCGCGGTGAGCCTGTTCCTATGATATTATATGTTGACGTTTCACGCTTAAGAAAAAGGGCAGCCTGAAAAAAGAAACGGCAGAGGGAGCGGTCATCTTTGCCGTGATGATGTAATAGTTGTGTCTGAAACGGAACGGTACATCAGAGCAGTATGTTCAAACACAAGGTATCCTAAGCTCACTGCGCTTTCCGGTATATTCTCTTCTATTGATGTGACGGAAGTACGCAATACCGCAGCTCTCCCTTCACAGGCGGCTTTCTTTTAAAATGATCTTTCTGATATCATCATCCTACATATCATCATGATTTACACAGCCATGATATTCAGAAAAGATCCAGCATACTGTCAAGATATATCTCTTCACGCACAGTAAGCCGGTATTCCGGCTTTGTGAGGTAATAGAGCAGAAATTCGAGATTGACAGCACTTCCGAGCCCTCTGCCTTCTATTTTGAAATTGGAAAAGCCGAGGGGCAGATATGTGTTGATGATATCATCTGTACTGATAAATGCCGGATTCTTCATTGCCCTTGAAAAACGGTATCCGTCCCCGGCATCAGGTGCGGTACAGATATGATCGGGACAGTTTTCTCCGAGATTCTTCCGGCTGACATTTTCATAGCACGCTTTTCTGTCTTTACAGTAAAACGAGCAGCATTCATTGCAGAGAAATTCGACTTTATCTTTCTGGACCTGCGAGAGAGTATCAAGCTTGTCGAATTGCTTATTCAGCCTGAAATCAGGAACAACATATTTGAAATCACTCCGGCCTGTTTCATTCACAAACTCCTCGAAGCCTGTCTGGACCTTTGTAGTCGAGGAAACGAAATAAAAGCCGGGATAATTATTCCTGATGTATTCAAGCAGAAGGTCCGAGTGGATTATCACACCGTTCTGTACACCATTGTTTCCGGAAAAAAGCTCACACAGGGCATTACACTTCTTGTCCGTGAGATGCTCAGGTCTTAAAAGCGAATTGCTGAAAGTGAGCCTCGAAGAAATACCGTATCCATTCATAAGTGCGAGTACATCTTCCGCTTCACATTCGCCGAATCCGGTACGTCCGCCGCCCCAGATACAGTCGGCCGGAGCACCATAGACAGATGCTATTTCGCACCAGTCGTAGAAGTATTCCCGGTGCTCACGGTACAGCGGCAGGAACACACTGTACAGGTCATAGAACTCAAACAGCCCCGGAAGATGAAAATAAGCTTTAGATTGCGCCTTGTTTTCCATATTTGATCATACCTTTTTCTTTAGTTTCAGACCTTTTCCACAATACCAGTCTCTGTTATGTCGTGGGATTGAAGTGTGAACTTACATCTGCTTGATCATTATTCCAGTCCGAGAAGGTCAGTTTCTCATCCATAACTGCACTTGCGCCGCGCAGGATCGCACCATCATACCTATCCGAGCATTTAAAAGATATCTCTCCGTCACCTAATCTGATATGTTCGGGCACAATATTTTCAATGAAACGATCAAAATCAAACATCGGATAAAAGGATCTGAGAACACTCTCTATATGTCCTTTGGGAATACTTATTCTAGAAGTTATGTTATTCGAGGAGAGCGTAATAATTCTCAAAAACTGCGCATTCTTTAAACTCTCCCCGAATAACAATACGCTATTTACCATAAAAACTCTGGTATATTTTTAGGCTTATCCAAATCAGTATCCTTATCTTCATCGGTTGGAAACCATTTTTCATTCCAATCTTTGATCGAACTATCAATGGTCTGCTGAGAAATATCAAGATATACCTGAGTAGTCTGGATAGAAGAGTGTCCAAGAATATTCTTAACGATTGGAAGCGGTACACCTGCCTCAATCAAATGTGTTGCTGTTGTATGCCGCATAACATGAGGTGTGTACTTTCCGGCGTTAAACATCTCAGGATGCAACTCTTTTGCTTTTATTATGTATTTTTCAAAGATTTCCTCTACGCAGGAAACTGACATTTTTTCATTTCGCTGACTTGGAAATACATATGTATCAGGCTTATCTCTGATCTTACGGGAAGTGATGTATCTGTCCAGCAGCTTTGTTGTATCGGCAGTGATCTTTACTCTTCTGGCTTTTTCTCCTTTTCCGACAAGTGTAAGGATTGCATTCCCATTTTCACTGTGCGAAATATCTTTTACAGTAAGATCACAGATCTCTTGCGCCCTTGCACCGCTTGAATACATAACAGCCAAAACAACAAGATCTCTCCATCCGATTCTGGTGGTAGGATCAGGAAGTGAAAACAGCAGTTCCAATTCAGCACGGGTAAATGAACAGCGCGGTTTTCCTTTCACTTTTCTGAAAGACTTCTTTGAAATACTGTTCAGACTGTTGTGAAAAACATAGCCGGCTTCGATGTTTCGGCTTTGAGCATAATCGGCAAAAGATGCTAACGCTCCTATTCGTTGCTTGGCTGTTGTCCGGCTGTTTTTCCTGTCATCAATAAGCCAGTCAAAAAAAGCAGTAAGCACATCAAAATCCAACATCTCAAAAGTGATCTGTTCCTGCTTTACTTTTCTTACTTCGTACAGAAATTGAAATAACAGGCGGAAAGCACATTTATACGATTTTACTGTATTGATGCTGGCATTCATGGATTTCGGCAAATACTCTGTAAAGAAACGTCCGAGCAGTGACATAAAATCGTTGGATGCATTATTCTTCTTCATAATTGACCTCCACCTCCGGAATCAGTCCGTTTGTAAATCTTTCAAAACTGTCAAGGGTTTCCGATGACTGCACTCCTGAAAAACGCATATATTTATCAGTATCGATCATACATTCATGTCCGAGATATGTGGGCAAAAGAAGATCGTTCATATCAACCGGATGCCCCGATTTTTCAAGCTGATCCATAGATTTCAGAACAAAAACATGACGAAAACAGTGAAGGCACGCACCACGCTCTCCGAGTTGCTTTTTATGCTGATCTATGTTGCAGGCTTCGAGTATTTTAGCAAACCAACTGTCTATATTTCTTGTTGAATAGTGAGTCCCTGATTCCTTACCGGGAAACAAAAAAGCTTCCGGATCATTCATTATCCCAAGTGCTAAACAATAGCGTTCGAGTATCACGATGAGTGATTCGTGCATAGGTATTACTCTCTCTTTTGAGAATTTCGTGACTCTCAGATAAAGTGTTCCTCGCTTAAAATCAACATCTTTTCTTTTAAGTTCCATTGTTTCTCCAAGTCTTGTGCCGCAGCCATAAAGAATACGTAGGATCATAGGTATTATCAGTTCAAGATATGGATTGTGTTTACCCTTACATAGTTCTTTTAGATTATCGGCACATTTAAAGATAGCAGCCAATTCTTCGTCATTGTATATGTAGGGAATGTAATCGGATTTTACCTTTATTCTATCCGGCATAAAACTATGCATACCAATGCTATGAAGGTATTTTACAAAGCCTCTGACGGTACTGATTTTTTCGCTTCTGGTCTTACTTTTACCGGTCAATGTCAAAATCCACGAACTAATGAAATCCTCAGAAAGTATTTTTTCTGAATAGTTGTTAAGAGTCATAAACCGATCCAGCAGCAACAGATTTTTTCTGTCAAGTTCTGAAACATTTTCGCTGACAGCGTGCTTTCTAAGCTCTACATATGCCGACATTTCGTTAGCCAAAACACTGGTGAACATTTTATTCAGCCTCCTTCATTTTAAGCAGCTCTGCAAAATTACCTGTAGGTTCAGGAACAGGCAGGGCACAAAGCTTCATGCTTTCCATGTCGATCTTGACATAGTGTTTCAAGGCGTACTTTGTACCATGTCCCAAAACTTTACGAACTACTTCGGTAGACACCTTGTCATTAATCATATTGCTTGCAAGAGAAGATCTGAATATCCTGCTTCCATGTTTCCTTCCGTTAATATCAACGGCGGATTCCTTGATCCTTTCACCTATCATAGTGTTAATGGCACTGTAATCGACAGGTTTATGTGGAATCATCAAGGTAAGAAAAATCTCTCTATACTCTGTATTCTGAGGACGAACATTGGTTATGTAATCAAGCAGAGCTGCCTTTATCTCTGGCAGCAGTTCAGCTTCCCACGGGTCACCGGTTTTTTGCTGAATGAATGATATTCGATTCATTGTAAAGTCAACATTATCAAAAGTCAGTGCGGCTATATCACAAGCACGAATGCCATAGCGTGATAAAAGAAGAATGATTGCAAGATTTCTTACACCATTGGGATTTGTGCAGTCAAGAGACTTCTCAATAGCGGAGACCTCTTCGGGAGAATATGTTGTTGGAAAAATCTCTTGTTTCTTGTGATAAAGCACAAGTCTTGAATAATCACGATCTACCAACCTGCTATTATAGAGAAATCTTAAAAAAGGGCCGATACGTTCCCAGTACCTCATGTGATTGAGTGAAAGAAAAGCATTTTGAACATTTGCTCCTGTAAGGGTACTGATATCTCTACAGCCAAGTTCGGAAAGGCTATGCAGAAAGCGAGTGCATATCCATTCTTTATACTGCAAGGTTGTCTCTCTATTTCCATTTTCTCGGCAGAAAGATAAATATTCTTCCAACACCTTTTGAAGATTGTCAGGAAGAACAAGCAGCGGAGAATGATATGACCACAAAGCTTCTCTGCCATCAAGTCCTAACAGCAAGCGATTAAGTTTTCCAACTATGTTTTTGGCACGAGAAACTCGTGAAGGACATACATGAAGTTCATCTTTGCAGTATGATACAAGTTTCTCGCCTATCTCCGGATTATATTCTATGATATTATTCCTTTTCATGTAGGCAGAAAAAGTTTTAAGAATGAACTTCATGTCACGAAGTGTGTGTTTGCTGTAATGTTCTTTATCTATCAGTTCCAAGAGATGTGCCGACAGATCATCATAACAAACCATTTTATCCATACAGATAACCTCCTATCTGATATTTGCCGTTTTAGGCTTATATTCAGTATACCAGAGTTTTCTGTAATAAAAATAGTTATCTAAGGAGATTTTGAAAAAATGAGGTGTTTACAACATAATGATAATCTTCTCGAATATCTATACTTCTCGAATAAACGAAATTATTCAACTAACCGAATAAGCAGGCTGCCGTCATTTGGTGTATCAAGGTACGCGGAAAGAGTCTGCAATCCTGTCCTCACAGGATTGTAGATCTCGGCAATATCCTCCTCATTGCCGTATAAAAGCTTATCTTCATCAAATAATCCGTCTATCACCATGAAATTCGTTTCATTGTTATCCATATCCGTAAGAACCTGCAGTAAAAACGTGCCGTTTATATTTTCAATATTCTCTTCTATCTTCCGGATAAATCCATTATAGTAAGTATTCAAGAGATCAATTAGGTCATCTTCGGAGCAGTCCGGATCAAGATTTTCCCCTACTATATCCCATTTCCTTATATCTTCCAAAGAGTCTTCAATTCTGATCTGGTCATCCTTAAACAGACCTATATAGCCAAGATCAATGTTTCCCTGTATTTTAATCTGTCCGTCTTCAGGAAAGATCTTCAGGGAATCGTCTTTGGTACTTTCAGAAAGAGCAGAATCGGGCAGCGGGATAGTTACTCTTGTTTCAAAAGGGACATCACTACCGAATGGCGGATTCCAGAGAATATCTCCGCTGCCCTTCCAGTATACTGTCATTTTACCGTCATTGATGCTCTCAATGATCAATTCAGCTTTGTTGAGCTGTTCGAACTCGACCACATATATGACTCCCGCTTCGCCGTACTCATTTTCGAATTCTTCCCAGACCAGCTTTCTGCCCACAAGCTCCTGAAGGCTGTTCACCTTCAGAAATATGCCATTGACCTGCTCTATACCTACGCCACGACACTCATAGTCTATTTCTTCATTATTAGTCTCTGCATACACTTCTACAGACAGATAAATGCCATCGTCCTCAGATGTGATCGTGACATAACCACGGGGAGCGTCATAATCATAACCTGCCAGTTTAAAAAAGTCTGCCATATTATTTCCTCCTTTACTGCATAGCCACGGTAAGCACTGGCTTCTGCTGCGTCATTATAACAACACAGAAGCTAATTAAATAAGCTCACCGTACCTCAAGACCGGTTAACAGGTTTTTATGATCGCCGTTATAGTTTTTGAAAATGAGCTTGCCTGCATCCTCCTCATTCATCTTATAAAGCCTTATCTCAGCTGCTTTCAGATGACAGCATTTATCGCCGAGCTTTAAGGCGAATGAAAAATCGCTTTCCTTTGTCCCCACCCGGATAATAAATTCTCCCTGCATGGATCCATCGCATTCATCATAAGTCTCACCAAAAGTCTCTATAACTTCATCCTCGTTAAAGTAAATAAAGGCTGCGTATCTGTGCTCTTCACTCTCAAATCTTATGAAAACATCTTTTATCCTCGCAGGTTCCATATCCTCTTTCCACTCGCTGTCAGACAAGATCTTTTCTCCGTTGAAGAAATTGCAGATAGTCTTTGTGATCTTCAGGCTGTCATTTTCAGTGCAGAATACCGGATGATATCTGAAACGTCTCAGATAATCATTGACCGTATCAGGAGACGGTAATTTCACTGCTCTGTGCTCATTTACATCGATCCTGTATTCTGATATAAGTTCAGCAGATCTCTGCTCGTAATCCTTCGTTTCTTCTCCCTGTAAAGGATAATCGATCATGATATTATGTATCTGATTTCGCCTGTTATGAAACATCAGGACCTTTCCTCCCGGCATGATGCGGAATTCAATATCATCAAGCCCGAAACGGTAAGTATCATCGAAATAGTGTTCAAGTTCCCCGGGTAATGAAGTATATACCCTGTAAGTCTTTCCGTCAGAAAGATCATGACAGGCCAGTTTCACATATTCGGGCACAAATAACGAGTCATCACTTTTATCTCCGTCATCTGTATAACCGAGACAGCCGCACAGGAATCCATACGATTGAATGTCGGCTGTTCCGTCAGGGTATTCAAAGTGCCCCTCCAGCAATAAGCAGTTCAGCTTTTCATGCGTTCTGACAGTAATACTTTTGCATCCGCAGACATCCCAGTGCTGTAGTTCTTCCGGACTTGCATCAAGTTCCTTCGCTTTCCATGAGTCGGTCTTTTCAAGCATACCTGCTCTTGACAGGGATTTTCTGTAATCTTCTACGCTCATTCTGTTCCAACTTGCAGATGCTTCAAAAGAATCACCAGACAGGAACGACGTCCTGTTATTAAACAGATTTACAAGACCGATGCAGGCTGCCAGAAACAGAACTATATGCAGACCTGTCTGCCGGCTGTCGAACGCCCAGAACCTTATAAGGAAAAAAGATATCACTCCGAAAAGAACAGACGCCGCCGTATTGAAAAAACCGTGAAAAGCCAGTGCCATACCGTTTCCTGCAGGATCACTGTGCGGATAGTATGGTGCAAAGCTGAACCAGTAGTAGTCAAAGGCCATTATTTCTATCATAGAGAGAAACGGCGATCTTTGAGCAGTAAAATAAATCGCTGCCAGCTGTGTGGTCAATGTGAGCAGTAAAAACGCCGTCAAAATAAGATCTTCAAGTCTTTTGCCGGGATCGTACTTTTCCTTTACAGCTACACCTGCATAGCTGAATACGATACAAGCCGCCAAAAGTAAAACGAATCCGACCATAATCCCATGTCACCCTCTTTGATCATATATCCCAATTATACCACACCTTAAAAGCATTTACAATATCTATTGAAATAAATATTAAAATCAAAACGGATGTTTAACTGAGCACGATCAGTATTGTCAAAAATCAAGCCAAAAAAGAATCAGCCGCTTTTGGCGGCTGTTCTGATTTATACGCAGAGAATCAGTATATAACGTTCTATGAATGAACTCAGGATGATTTAAAAAAATACGGGATATTACAGCAAATCAGCGGATCAGATTATTATTGCTATTAATTATTCGCTTAAAACGGAAACCCATTCTCATTTATTCCATTCAGCGTTCATGAGGGTCATCACACATTTATTTGAATAATACCCGGTCCGTGGGCGGCAAGGTACAGCATTGTCAGGGTTATATTCAAGGGCATATGAAATATGGCGGTCTAACGACCGCCGCTCTCATATCAGTTTATCTCTGACCTTCATTAGCGCATAGCCGAGCAGTCCCTTTCCCTTCCACTTCTTCCGGTCCATTCTGTCCGGATCGTTCATGGAGAGACCGATCCCCCAGATCAGGTCATTGACAGCACATTCAGCAAGCATTGCAATTCCGGTCTCCCTGAGCTTTTTGAGCAGTTCGGGATTCTGGGAGAATTTCGCAAGAAGTCCCTCATATACAATGATCTGACGCACTCCGTTCCACTGATGATCGTTATAGTTTTGCACAAGACGTCCGAGATCCTTTATCTTGCCAACATCATCCGTTGCCAGTATCTGCTTTGCAACATCCTTGTCATTAAAACACAGGGATTTCTGATACATCATGTACTGTTCCATTGACGTATACCTGATACCGTCAACGCTGAACACCGACGGATACCAGTTGCTCAGATAGCCGTTTTCTTCATTGGGGTTATGGAAACATATTACTTTCATAATTCTGATTGCACCTTTCTCTTAGCCTTGATATTCTCAAATCCTTTTCTTCTGCCGGAGTTAGCTTAATAAAATCATGTACCTCATTGATTATAACATATTTCCGGTGAAAAATCAATATCAAGCAAAGAATCTCCCGTTATACAAACATCTGGCGAAGCAAAAGCTGTTTAGGAGAAACGACCAGGGCCACTACAAAGACCGCGGCAAAGGCCGCACGAGCGCCTGCTCCCGTTGAGGCAGTCAAGGTCAAGACGATCGAGTTTTACATCAAGCCGGAGGGTATGGCGGTTTACTGCGTCAGTGGCGGCGATCTCCCCGACAAGACCGGGTTTTGATATGACGGTATTGTAAACGTGTGCAGCTCGCTCAGGGTTGCTCCCCTTTTTTCGTATACCGGATTGAAAAGCAGGGTTGATCGTGGTATAATTGGTAGTGTGAGCAATGTGTGAGTTCACCAGCCAAAACCGATACTTATGGAGGATTTTGTATGAATGATGTAATTAGCTTGATACAGCAAAAGTATGGTGATTTTTGTCAACTGTGTCCGCCACTGAATGAAGAGCAGTATCCTCTTGCTGAAAAAATTCTTCCAGCTACGTTGTTTGAAGTGTTAAAGTTAAGCAATGGTGTTCTTGAATTGATGTCACTTCCAAATGTAGATGACGGTAAACCATTTCCCATTGGCTTTATCATAGAAAGCTTTGATGGTATGTGTTCAGCATCGAAAGAATTCCGTGAATTATATGGAATGGAAGGTCTTGCTTTTGCAGGCAATGGTGTAGGTGGATTTTATGTCATGAATCCTGATGGAAAAATCTATCTCTATGAGTATGTGGGTGAAGATGGCGAATGCTATGCCGATAATATAGCGGAGTATATCTCCAAATTGTAATTCCGAATAATCTTACAAAGTGAACAGAGTCGATGCCGCTTATCCTCGGTAAAGACAGCTTGCGTGAGTGGGTGCGCCCTGACGGAGATCCCGGCAGGATCGCGAAGAAGGCTCTGACAAATATAGTCATGGATAAAGCGACAGACTATCCTGAGCCGAAGCCGGAGTTTATGCAGATATGAGTATTTGATTGCATTCTGTCTTATACAGAAACAGCTTGTGATATTATGGTAAGCAGTCATTTTATTCCGCAGTTTATATCCGGAAAGCCGCTCCTGTGCAGCCTGCATCTGCGCGCGGCTGGTTTCCGGTATAAGAAAAAGCCTGTACTCAGCAGCCGCCGGGTACAGGCTTTGTTTATTGTCAGAAGGAGCTTATCTCTCCCATGATGAATTTCTGGAGAATAGTCAGGTCTTCTGCGGTGACTGCATCGTCGCCGTTGAGGTCGGCTGCACCGAAGTGCTTTGCACCTCCGTCAATGACTATCCTTCTCATCTCGCAGAGATCGTATACATCAACATATCTGTCATTGTTTACGTCGCCGGGGATCAATTCAATGATGCAGTATAACGGATGATGCTGAACGCATTAAAAAGACATTTGTCAACATCCGGTCAACTCCGGTGTGACCAATATGTCTCAGATGTTTGAGAAATGCTCAAAGCTGACAGATCTGAATATCGGTGGATTTGACACCTCCAATGTCACATCTATGTCGTCTATGTTCTATGGCTGCTCGTCACTGACTTCGCTTGATCTGACAGGCTTTGATACTTCAAATGCAACATCTATGGCAGGTATGTTTTCAGGTGCATCGCTCTTAAAACAATCAATATTTCAAACTTCGATACCTCAAATGTAAAGACTGTCACCGAGATGTTTGCTGAATGCCCCGAACTGAAAACTATTATCGCTTCCAGGGACAAATGGAGCCTGGAAAGCATCGATACAGTAAAGTCTGACAATATGTTCAAGGGCAGTACCAAGCTCGTAGGCGGAAACGGTACAGTATTAGCACATGATTATTTGAGAGTCAAGATGAAAATGTTATTCACGTATTCTATCACCGTAGCAGATCACAAGCTTAGCGTAGATGCGGCTCCGGACGTATCTGAACTGATAGACAGAACGGCGATCGAAAACAGCGTTGTCTGAAGAAGATACAGCGGGAAACCTTTTGAGTAGAAGCCTTCCGGAGATCCGCCGGGCGCAGATCCCAGCTTTGAAGAGAAGCTCGGTATGATACATAAGGCCCTTTTCTCAAGCAGCAAAAAGAAGTACAATGGCAACCGCAAGCAGCTATTCCTGTTTCCGGAAGAACAGCTGCATCAGCGGATAGCACACGCCGCCGAAGCTGCTTTCGTATTACACTGCTGTAACAGTTCAACAATGCCACAGACTTTGTCACAGATTTACTTGACTTTTCCAAAAATATGTACTATACTTAATGTACATTAATAATCCCGGAATGATATCTACTCATTATGCTGAGGGGGATGACAAGTATGCAGATGTTTACTGTGATCCTGCGGACAGACAGGCTATACCTGTGTCAACTCGAAATAATAACAAATATGAAAGGTGCATAGGCCCGTATGGGGTTCGTGCGCCTTTTTGTGTTTCAAACCGTATTTTCGTCAGCCGCAGCGGAGATACGATAAAACCAGCGGCAGAAAAGGAGTGGTATCAATGAAAAAACTATTCAAAAAAGCAGCAGTGGCTTTGCTCGCTGCTGCACTCGTCGGAGGTGTCCCTCTGCTTGTCCCGGCTGTCTCTGATCTGTCCGGTCCGGCAATTGTAGCTGATGCTGCCGGAAGCTGTTACGAATTCAACGCCGCCAAAGGCATCCTGACTCTGACGGGAAATGTTGAACGGCAGGAGATCATGAACTTCAGCCAGAAGGAAAGTGTAACAGAGATCGTCGCAGATCCCGGTACAGTTCTGCCATACAGCTGCGATTATATGTTCTCCGGATACACCAAATGTAAAAAGATCAATCTTTCATCAGCCTCAGGAACCGGTGTATTTAATATGAGTTATATGTTCATGGACTGCCAAAACCTGGAAGTTCTCTATCTATGCAACTTCCCTGATGCATATGATATGAATCATATGTTCGCCTGGTGTTCCAATCTGAAAAGCATTGATATGAGCCGGTTTAACGGCAGCAAGCCCTCATATCTGCTCTATATGTTCTACGAGTGCTCAAAGCTTGAATCTGTTGATCTGAGCGTTCTGGATACAAGCCATGCCGTTGATATGCAGGGTATGTTCTCCCATTGTTCAGCCCTGACATCAGTTGACCTGAGTGGTTTGAATACCAGCAAAGTCACAGACATGAAAGGGATGTTCAACGACTGCAGTTCCCTGTCCACGCTGGATCTGAGCAGCTTTTCTACAGGAAACGTGATTTATATGAATAATATGTTCTCATCCTGCAGCTCTCTGACTTCCGTCAAATTCAACCTGAGCCGTTTCGATACGTCAAAAGTCACCAACATGACTGCGATGTTCGCCGGCTGCAGTTCGCTTAAATCGCTGAACACCGCCTACTTTGCAACTGACAGTCTGGAATTGTGTCCGAGAATGTTTCAGGGCTGCTCTTCATTGGAGACATTGGATCTTAGCTGTTTCAAGACCGGAAAAGTGACTGATGCCTCAAAAATGTTCGACGGATGCAGCAACCTGACTACGCTGAAACTTAGTGGTTATTTTAATGCAGTTACTCCCGAGATGCAACTGCCTAAAGGAACATTAGGATGGGTAGATGAAAAGCAGCCTAATACCATTATCAGCGGAAGCGGTACTTATTTCACTGCTGTGCCGGACGCCAGGTCTACCTACGTGCGCTATGACAAAATCATCAGCGACTCAGGCTTCACTTTTAACATCAACTTGCGCACGCTGACACTGAATGGAAATGTTGTGCGCGATACATTAATGAATTTTGCATATAAGGATAAAGTCAGCGACATCACTTCGCAGTCCGGAGCTGTCCTGCCGGCACTCTGCCCTCAGCTTTTTTATGATTATAAAAACTGCAGAAGTATTGATCTTTCAAATGCCGATACAAGCAAAGTTACTGACATGGGGTTAATGTTCGGTGAATGTATCAGACTGACAAGCATCGATCTGAACGGCATTGATACAAGTAATGTCACAAATATGAGTGGAATGTTCAGTGGATGTGAATCACTGACCTCACTGTATCTTAACAGCTTTAATACAAAGCGCGTCACGGATATGAGCGGAATGTTTGAGGCCTGCATATCCCTGCGCAAACTGGATCTGAGCAGTTTTGATACAAGCAATGTGAGAGATATGTCCGGAATGTTCTGGAACTGTTCCAGCCTGTTCTACCTGGATCTGGGCAGCTTTAAAACAAACAGCTTATTATATACAGATATCATGTTTGAGTCCTGCACATACCTTGTGAGGATATATGTCGACAACACGTGGAAAATGATAAATGTTACATCCTCTGATAATATGTTCTCCGGCTGTACAGCCCTTGAAGGACAGAACGGAACGAAGTACGACAGCAGCGTGGTCAACAAAGACTATGCCCGCATCGACCGGAGCGGCAGCAAGGGATATCTCAGCAGCGTCACACCGGAATTCGTTACCAACTCCATGACGCTCGGCGGAAGCATCGCCCTCAACTTCTATGTAGTACCCGGTATAGTACCAATGGATAAGTTCGCGAAATCATTCGTCACATTCACCGTCAACGGCAAGTCGACGACAGTACCTTTCAACCAGGACAAGATGAACAGCAAGAAGACTGCATACGGCTTCCTCTGCCCTCTCAATTCCGTATCCATGGCAGATAATGTATTCGCCGAGCTCCAATACACCGATGCATCAGGAGTGGTTCGGAAAGTGACAGCTGTCACGAACTGCGAGAACTATATGAAGAAGGTCAATGCTTCTCACGGCGAAAAGCTCAGGAATCTCATCAAGTCTATCAATGACTACGGCTACTATATGCAGCAGTACCTCAGCGTGTACTCAGCAGCACCATGGACTATCGGCGTTGACCACAGGGCAATGGAAAAGGCCTACACTACACACCAGCAGTACAAAGACAAGAAGAACACATACCTTAATGCGATGAAGGATATGAAGAAGGTATGGGGCACGAACCAGAACATCGAGAAGGTGAACTATTCACTTGTCCTCGATTCTGACACTGCAATCAACTTCAAGATCAAGAAGAAGGATGGCTATACCGGAAAATTCATCGTTAAGCTCGACGGCAAGGAAGTAACACCTGTTCAGCTCTCAGACGGCAGATATCAGGTAACGGCCAGCGGTATCCCCGCACATCTACTCAGCGAGCCGCATACCGTTACAGTAACGACAAACTCCGGCACGACCGCCTATAAGGCATCAGTTCTTTCATACGCATACGAGTGCATGGGCGTAACGAATATCGATTCAGAGTACGACGCGATGTGTGCACTGTATGAGTACTATAAGGCAACGGTCGCTTACAAGAACAGTTAAAGCAGACTGATCCTGTAAACAGAATGAAGGCAGCCCGTCGGGCTGCCGGCCTGTACGGGAGCAGTCGTTGAAGCAGCAGGAGCGTTCTTCTTCATTTCCTCATTTTCTCCTTTTGATGATATTTACATAAACGCTGAACGGAAGCGGTTATATACGTACAATGACGCTGTGAAGGGAAATATATACCCATAGTTGAAATTGTGCAATATTTTTGTATCGGTATAATACTATCGTATCAAGTCATTTGTTGCAGAATTTGTCAAATAATGACATTTTCTTTAACTGTCACGGACAATATGTAAATACATAAAACAGAAACCGGCACCGTAACGAGGATATTGTCTTTTGGCGTTTTGAGAGTCATACTTGAAATGGGTTATGCTGACTGATAAACATCGGCCGAAAGAATAAGCAGATTTTGAAAGCGGCGTCAACGGTACTATTAGCGATCATGCTGTTCCAGTTGCAGATTTATTCTATTTTTCATATTATTTGTGATATCAGCCTTGTGCGTCAGTTTGCTTAATTGACTTGACAAAACTTGACAATCGCTGTATAATAGGCATATCCGCCGGATCTACGGCGATAAATGACTTCAAGGAGGACGTTGTAATGAGAATGAAGAGGATAGTGGCAGCAATGCTGTCGCTGACTATGGTGTGCGGAGCGGGCACTGTAGTGACTGATCGCCCTGCTTTCAATGTAAGTTCGGCCTATACCGCCGAGGAGGACCCCATCAGTGAGTTTACTGAAGGATTATTCATGTGCGAGGAATACTCAGACCATATCAGGGTGAAGTGTATCATGTGCCAGGAGGAGGATATCGTTATCCCTGAGGAGATCCACGGGCTGCCTGTTACCGAAGTGGGAACATTCATGGGAAGCGGCTATATGACAAGCGGAGATGTGACGATAGTAACCTCTGTTGTTATACCTGACACAGTTATAGCTATCGGAGATCATGCGTTTGGTTACTGGACTTCCCTCGGATTGGTAACAATGAGCAAGAATATCAGGTATATCGGTCAGGGTGCTTTCTCGGGAACTGCCATAAGCGAGATAGATCTTCCGGAAGGACTTGAGACGGTTGAAATGGCTGCATTCAGTCACTGTGAGAACCTGAAATCTGTTGAGATACCAGATACTGTGACAGAGATGGGCGAAAATGCTTTCTGTTATTGTAGTTCATTGGAAAAAGCGGTAATCAACGGAACAAGTGTAGCTCCTTATATGTTTTCACACTGCGAAAACCTTGAAACGGTGACCTTAGGCGATGATGTTACGTCAATAGGAGAATATGCTTTCCAGAGATGTGAAAAGCTAAAGGATATCACGATCGGCAGCAGTGTGGAAAAAATAGATGATATGGCTATTTCATTCTGTCCTGAGCTTGAGGAAATAGTTTTACCGGAAAGTCTGAAGGTATTAAACGGGTTCATAGGATGTGAAAAACTCCTCAAGATAACTATATTGAGCCGTGACTGCGAGATAAGATCTGTCGGAGGAAGTTATATGATGACAATTATGGATAAATCCGGAAATATGCTGCCGGAACCCATGCACGCAGTTAAATTGTATGGCTACTGTAATTCTACTGCACAGGAATTTGCCCGGAACAGCAACTACCTGTTTGTCCCGCTTGATCCGGAGAACGAAACGCCGGAAACAACTGGTATTCCCGCAGTGCCCGGAACGGGAACAGCTACTACTGTTGATCCGGATGTACATTATGTGGGCACCGGTACAGGTGTGCCTACACCTGCCATTGTGACGGCGGTAACAGCAGTTCGGAATACCGCACCTGCCGCTACACAGATAGCAACGGCAGTACAGAATACCACGCCTATCACTGCACAGGCGGCAACGGCAGTACAGAATACCACGCCTATCACAGCAGAGCCGGCAACAACAGCACAGAAGACCACAATGTCAGCGACGTCTGCATCCACAACAACAACTGCTAAACCCACAACAGCAACAACAACAACTACTACTACTGCTACCACAACTACAACTGCAAAGCCTGTAACATCGGCTGTGACAACGAATATAACAACCACCATTACAGAGCCTGTCACCGTAACAGGACCTGTTACAACGAAGCCTGCCGCAGATACTGCTGAGATCGGCGACGTTAACGGCGACAATACCGTTGATTCCTCAGATGCCTCCGATGTACTGATGATCTACGCACAGATCTCAACAGGCGGAGATGAGGTCACAGAAGCACAGAAAGAAGCTGCCGATCTTAACGGCGACGGCTTCGTGGATTCAGCAGACGCTTCGCTTATCCTTGAATACTACGCATACGTTTCCACAGGCGGAACTGATTCAGTGGCCGCTTACTTCGGAATAGAAAAAAGATCCCCGCGGTCAAGCCTGCACCTCAGTTTGCTCCTTCGCAGGAGATCAAAGATGCTGCTATAAACTCCGGATATATCCAGATCTGTGATGATGTTTTCAGGGACGGCGGCTATTTGACCGTGTATGATTTTGTTGCGCAATACAGTGATAACTGGGAGTGTGAGGGCCTTGATCCCTCGATACCGCGCTCAAATGATCTGTTCTTTCTGGATTTTAAATACAAGAAGAACAATAAAATGGTGATCGAGCTTGTTTGCGTTGAGCCGCCATCCGGTGCAGAAACAATCGGCGACACGGTCGTTGTCAAAGTGCGTCCGTGGGAGAATGTGAGAAATGTTACATGATATCCCGGCGGGATCAGCTACTATGAAGGAACGGATTCGATAGAAACTGTAGAAGCGCTTTTACAGTCTGTTCATCTGACTAAGGGTGATCCGACAGGTATAAACGATATCATGCCGAAAAATGATCTGACGAAGTATGTTGGTTATTACTATAAAGCCCACAATGAAAACGGAAATATAGATAGAGTTACGGCTTCATTGGAATTTGCGGACGTAAACCTTTTCGGTGTAAAACCTGTCACTATATTCAGCTTCTATGAAGAAGATTTTGATTCTTACTATTCCAGAAGATCAAATCTGAAAAAACCGGAAAGCGGTCCGTCAAGAGTTTCTGGAGGCAGCTATGATTGGTTTACCTGCGATAGGATAAAGCTCTATCCGTATTGATTACTGTCAGGCTTTTGCAGTTCGGTTATCGGAACGCGAAATTCGTCGATTGGCCGGATACATATAATAAAAAGGCGGCTCAGATCAGACGTAAGCATAAACTGCCAAAATATAGTATCAGAGAAACAGGCTCACCTCGAAGGTGAGCCTGTTTGAATATTATGAAATGCAGATAAAAGCGGAGCAGCCGCCGTTATAGCTCCCGTTCATATTACTTTTTCCTGGATCTATTGCGGGCTTGTGGCTACCTCTCCCGTCCAGTCGATTATTCCGCCGAATTCGTAGATATGCGTATATCCCATATCCGCAAGCTTCTGCGAAGCCTCTTTGCTGCGGCGACCGCTCCGGCAGTATATCAGGATTACCTGATCAGGATCCGGCAGCTCCTTCGGACGCTCTGACGCGATAGATTCATTCGGTATCAGTATTGCGTCAGGGATATGGCCGCTGTCGTACTCGTCCTGCCGCCTCACATCGACAACGATGTGACCGTCGTCAGCCTGCATCATTTCCTTGGCCTTTTCCTGTGTTATCTGCTGATAGGCCGCAGTTTCAGAAGCCTCCGTTGTCCGGACTGCTGACTGAACACTTTCTGATGAACTTGTTCCATTGCCGCAGGCTGACAGCAACAAGCATAATGAAGTGAGAACTGTCAGAGCTGTTATTTTCTTCACTTTACACACCACCTTATCCCCTTTGCGATCCGTCTCTCCGGCTCGTTGAAATGTCCGCCTTCGTTCCATTCAAGGATATGCCGTGATATATTCTTATCGGCACGCACCAGCTCATACTGTCTTCGAGTGCAGTCTCCGACAGTCGCCATAATGCGGTCACGAGCCTTTTCCTCACTTTCTCCGAGGCTGAGATAAACTGAGCTGTCTGGCGAAGCAGTCCGTCTTTCCGCATAGCTTATCCAGTCGCCGAACCACAGAGAGCCTGAGCTGCTGATGACTCCGCTGAACATCTGACTTTCATAGAAAACCCAAAGGCTGAAAAGCCCTGCAAGAGAATAACCGCAGATGATGCGCTTGCCTGTAAGGCCATACTCGTTTTCACAGTACGGTACGCACTCCCCTGTCAGCCATTCAAGCGTTTTGTGTCCGCCGCCGGAAAAGGACATCTTCCTGCTGAGCGTAAACTCCCACGGCGAAAACTCAGAGTTCCAGTCCTCCACCTCATAGACAATATAGTTGCACTTCACGTCCTCGCACAAGGCGAGGACCTTTTTTGTCGTTTCAGTGCTGTTCTTCATTTCTCCCCAGTATATCGTTGGGAAATCAGTGTCGTTTACTATGATATGGCATACTCTTCCGCTGATCACACACGTTTCCATTTATCTCCGCCTCTTTCCAAAATAGTCGATAAGCACGCTCTTGATGAAATTGTACCTACGGGCGCAGGAGTTTTCAACATGTATAAGTTCAAAACCGTGATCCTGACATATTTTGTTCTTCTTCCGGTCGCGTTCACGAACTATGGCAACTTCGCACTCTTTAAGTATCTGACGCTCCTCGTGCTTCTTAAGAAGTTCTGTCAGTTTTCAGGCTTGTTCCTTTCTCTTATCTCTTTAACAAGAGCAACAACTTTATCCCCGCTTGTAAGGTCGGCATCCTCTGCCTTTCCCTCCGGTTCATTCTGAAGCAGCTTCATTGCTTTCACGGCATCGTTTTCTGTAAATCCCGTGATTCATTCCTTTCAATACATTACACACTTTAACCCATAAGGAATCGTTCAAAAAACTCTCTCAGCTTCTCGTATCCATCCTTCTGCAGCAGACGCTCCAGCTTTTTCCTGTGATACATAAAATACTGTCTGTATCTCTCACGCGCTGCCATGGACAATCTGTAACCGCTTTTACAGCGTTCACAGGCTATTTCCGCCTTAATCCTGAACGGTATATCCTGTTCAAGAATGTGACCATCATACATATCAAAATCAAAGAATCTGCCTTTGCTGTCATTTGTTATGCAGGCATTGTAGAAATCTATCAGTTCAGGATGTACCACTCCCCTACTCCTGAAAGGCAGCATAGGAAAATACATCAGCACCTCCGCAAGGATATTACTCAATTCAAATACCAGCCTGAAACGTCTTCTGCTCTCCCTGTACTGCGTCTTGTATATAAGGCCGGGCTCAAAAGCTTTCTTACCGTTGCCGACCTTGAAGGTGTCATTCTTGAACACATTCACATATGCATATGACAGAAGTCTCGGATTCTTCAGATACTCCATACGCTCGGGAAACACCTGCTTTTCTCTCTGCTTACTGCTATAATTCATATTGTTATCTTCGCAGAACACGCAGCTTACGTCCTTATACTCAAGCACATCATCATTATTATCGACATTGAGCTGAGTATCATTGATAACAGTCATTTCCAGACCAAGCGGACTCGCCCAGCCTTCACGTTTTCCGAAGTTCTCAGGCAGACTTATTTCTCTGAGGCCGTGAATATCAACAAATGCGTTGCGGCCGACTTTCTCAACGCTGTCGGGGACGTTCAGACACTCAGTCTCCGCTCCGGAAAAAGCAAGACTGCTGATTTCTTTAATGCCCTCGGGGAGTATCACTTTCCGTATCTTTGAATGACGGAACGCACTGTAGTATATAGTCTTTATATGCGGTGGAACAGTGTATTCATCGGCTTCCTTACGACACCACAGAAGATTGTCTCCGACGATAAATTCTTCATTGTTTTCATAAAAAGGAGTGTGGTCAAATGCCATATTCATATCATCACCTGAGATATTCTCCACGCCGGTTATCTCCTCAAGTCCGGATTTATAAAAAGCACATCTTCCGATCCGTACCTTCGAGCATAACGAAACCTTTTTCAGTGATTTGCAGAATTCAAATGCTGCGCTGCCTATGCATCTGACAGTATCAGGTATAACGATCTCATTAACATCCGGATCGTACGGCAGAGCATGGAATGCCCAGCTATCTATCTTTGTTACCGGCAGTCCGCCGATATACCCGGGAATAATGACCTTTCCGCCGCTTCCGATGTATTTCGTAATATGTATCTTTCCGTGCTTCCGTCTGAGCACAAATTCCTTTTCAGCCTGTTCAAGTGTCATTTCCATAATTATTCTCCATTGACAATCTGACATTCCTGTGTTAAAATAAAAATGTGATACCGAGTTCATGAAACGAGGGTTCACATAAAAAACAGCGTAGTTTAGTGGAAAAACGTAAGCTCACCTGTGGGAATGCTTCTGCTTTCCTGCTAACAGAGCCGTGCAGTTACGGCGGTCCGATTCCGCCCGTTAGTTTTTTGCCTGTTTCTTTGGAAACAGGTTTTTTTATTTATGTGAGAGCTTCTGCATCATCTTCAGATGATGCAGAAGCCTTTTCTGACGGCATAAGAATTATGACACTTCCACACTTTCTTGCGCAAACATCAGTCCATTTCTTATAAATCGTATAGTTATACACAATAAATTTTACCACAAATAGTGCATTATGTCAACAAGAATTGTAGTTAATTTATATAGCCAATAGTTATCCGTAATTTTTCTACGGGACATAACGCATCTCTTTTATTAAGGTTAAACATTTATCTAAATCAAATGTAAATTTACCACTTATGCCAGTAATGACATAAGTGGTATTTTCTCGTTTTCATAAAAGAATCAGCGATCTAATAGGATTTATACTGTTAAGATATTTCTCACCATCATCAATGCATATCCAAGCAGATTCTGGCCGTTCCATTTATTTCTGTCAAATCTGTCAGGAGCAGTCATGGACATTCCTATCCCCCATATTCTGTCTTTAACTGCACATTCGGCAATAAGAGCTTCCCCTGTATCTTTAAGCATTTTCAGCTGGTCAGGATTCTGAGAGAACTTTGCTTTAAGTCCTTCGTATATAATGATTTGACGAACACCGTTCCAATGATGGTCATCATAATTCCTGACAATCGCTCGCACATAGCGTATTTCAATCCACTCCCTCCGTGTGGAGGGAGACCCCAGATGCCGAGATTGGTATAGTACGTGTAGGTATTTCAATCCACTCCCTCCGTGTGGAGGGAGACAAAGCATTTGCGCCCGTGTCTGTTATGCAGCGGAATTTCAATCCACTCCCTCCGTGTGGAGGGAGACGCCGCAATTGTGTGCACTTCAATTCGTGATTTCTTTATTTCAATCCACTCCCTCCGTGTGGAGGGAGACCTGTGGATTTTACATTGGATGCTGTCCTCAGAGCATTTCAATCCACTCCCTCCGTGTGGAGGGAGACATCTGATTAGGGATGCCCGATATCTGAGAGATGCTATTTCAATCCACTCCCTCCGTGTGGAGGGAGACCATACACACTCACGCCGTCGGCAATAGTCGGCGATTTCAATCCACTCCCTCCGTGTGGAGGGAGACGGTGGTAGCGTGGTTTGGACAATTCTTCTGACAATTTCAATCCACTCCCTCCGTGTGGAGGGAGACCGTGAAGAAAAGATCGCCCGCATTATACTATTGTTAATTTCAATCCACTCCCTCCGTGTGGAGGGAGACTATGTATTCGGGCAGCCGGTACACCATAGTAAAATTTCAATCCACTCCCTCCGTGTGGAGGGAGACCGGTTACTTACCGGCATAACTTATGATATCGATATTTCAATCCACTCCCTCCGTGTGGAGGGAGACTCTGAAGCACTACGATACGCCGGAGGCTATAGCGATTTCAATCCACTCCCTCCGTGTGGAGGGAGACCTTTCGCTCAGTTTTTTGGCTCACAGCTATGGCATTTCAATCCACTCCCTCCGTGTGGAGGGAGACGTCTGTGCCCTGCAGCATTACCGGCCGGAATATATTTCAATCCACTCCCTCCGTGTGGAGGGAGACGCGGGATAGGCCTATCCGTTAGCGTGTCTATAAGCGATTTCAATCCACTCCCTCCGTGTGGAGGGAGACCGATTGATAAACCACATAAACAGAGCAGGATCATTATTTCAATCCACTCCCTCCGTGTGGAGGGAGACTTGTCTCTGTATCAGTCTTTACAGTCTGAGTGTCATTTCAATCCACTCCCTCCGTGTGGAGGGAGACATCGTCAATGCGCATTGTCCACCATGATAACACATTTCAATCCACTCCCTCCGTGTGGAGGGAGACGTAATATTGTCATTCTCTTTTGTGCAATACGGAATTTCAATCCACTCCCTCCGTGTGGAGGGAGACGCTGAGTATCTTACAAAGGTTATCTTTATTCCGGAATTTCAATCCACTCCCTCCGTGTGGAGGGAGACGCGACGGTTTGCGGATTATCTCACAACTTTTATTATTTCAATCCACTCCCTCCGTGTGGAGGGAGACATAAGGTTTACTGTATGTGGCAATTCGAGCGTTATATTTCAATCCACTCCCTCCGTGTGGAGGGAGACAGGTCTATAACCGTTATGCAACACTTGTTGAACAATTTCAATCCACTCCCTCCGTGTGGAGGGAGACAGCAATCGGGTTTCCGGTAATCATGGTAGTTGCAATTTCAATCCACTCCCTCCGTGTGGAGGGAGACTCGCCGGTGAACTCTGTGTGTGTGACATAACCTTGCAATTTCAATCCACTCCCTCCGTGTGGAGGGAGACCTTATCGCCGGGTGATAACATCATATCGTGGACGGATTTCAATCCACTCCCTCCGTGTGGAGGGAGACGTGATGCAAGCATATTTGTGATAGCGACTTGATACATTTCAATCCACTCCCTCCGTGTGGAGGGAGACTTTAGGGGCTTTTGCCGGAATCGGTTCAATGATAGATTTCAATCCACTCCCTCCGTGTGGAGGGAGACTTTTTACATTTAAACGTGTAGGTGCACCACCTTGAATTTCAATCCACTCCCTCCGTGTGGAGGGAGACCGCAAAATGGTACAATGGCGAGATAATTATAAATCTTCCAAAGTACAATTCTGACAAAAATCGGTTTGTTTATATATCCTCACAAGCCGAAAAAAGAGCCGTTTGAACATAATTTCGTATTATAACAGGTGCGAATGAACCGATAATTTCATGTTCACTCAGGGTTCGCACTAAAAAATCAGTTCGCCCTCAACATCTATGGACGATTTCGCTCCGAAATGCTCAACATTCGATTTTGCACGATTGCCGAGATTGTATATTCTCAGACTGTCTTTTTTCTCGTCTATTTCATCAAGCAAAGCCTTCTTCAACAACTTCAGCTGTGCGGTATCAACTACACATTCAAACACGGAATTCTGCACTCTGACACCGTAATTCATGCACTGTTTCGCAACTCTCCTGAGCCGCTTTCGTCCCTCTCTGTCCTGTGTATTCACATCATATGTCACAAGTATCAGCATTGCATCACTTCCACATAAACGGCGGATAACAGTCAAGGTCGCCTCGGATATATCGTGCCAGAAGCATCGCCTGCACGTAAGGGAGCATCCCCCATTCCACCTTTTCTTCAAGGAAGGGGTGCTTCAGTTCTTCGGATTTACGCTTCTGCCATGCACTGAAAAAGTTTTTGCGTCCATCCTCTGTAAGCAGCACTGCGCCGTCTTCACGCTTTACAAAATCGTCATTGCTGACAAGCCGCTTATTAATAAGCGTCAGAACAAATCTGTCGCACAGCACCGAACGGAACTCCTCCACCATATCGAGTGCAAGCGAACGTCTTCCGGGGCGGTCTGTGTGCATGAATCCAACATATGGGTCAAGTCCGACACTTTCAAGTGCACTTGTACACATTCCTGTCGCCATTGAATACGCAAACGAAAGCAGCGCATTTACATTATCAAGCGGAGGGCGCTTGTTTCTTGTATCGAATCGGAAATCTTCCTTCTGCTGTAATATCATGTCATTGAACACCGAAAAATAAACAGATGCCGCTTCTCCCTCAATTCCACGCAGACTATCCATATCACTGCAATTTCTCGCCTGTTTTATGGAATTATATAGAAACTCAGACTTTTTCCCGAACAAATCAGTATCTATTCTTGCACCATGGTCACGTATCATTCTTTCAAGCACCCATCGGCTGTTGAAGAGTTTTGCTGAGATCATGTTCTTTGCTACTTCAAGTGAACATTTTTCATTATCAGCAATTCTGTACTGCTGTCGGCGAAGCAGAACATTTCCTTTCAATTCACCCTCAGCACGGGCAATAAAGTGTCCGCTCCTGCTCATAAATACCAGTTCAATTCCATTTTTGACACATATTCCCATAAGCGCAGGACTTGCACCTGCATATCCGAAAGTCATGATACGCTCAATATTATGCAGCGGAACTCTGCCTATCTCAGTTCCCTCCTGACTTATAACAAGGTTTTCGCCGTCAAGAGAAAGATATCTGTCGGGACTATTCACATAAACCGTATTCAGCAGTTTTTTCATTTATCTTCCTCCATACCAAGCATTTGTTCAACATAGTCAGATGCTTTTTTATTACCGCATATAACAGGCAAACAGATATTTTTCAGTGAACAGGCATTACAGCACTTTCTGCGCTTCACTTTCGGGGTGTACTGTTTTTTGTACAGATCATGCATCTCATTGATAATATCCTCTGTCCGTTTACGCAGTTCAGCGTCAAATACAACTTTTACCCTGCGGCGTATCTCACCGTAATAGAGATAACCGAACGGGATATCACAGCAAAGCATATCTTCAAGACACATCGCCTGTGCCGTAAGCTGAACTGTATCGCAGTCATCCTCTTTAGGCTCTCCCCTTTTGTATTCAACAGGAGTGACAGTATATTTTCCATCAAGCCCGAATAACTCAATGCCATTATCGGACTTACGCAGTTCCACCGCATCGCATTCCCCTGAAATACCGATCCTTGCAGAGGATACAGCCATTGCACGGGTTATGACCAGTTCGCCTCGCTTTTCATGGAAATCCGCATCATGAACTCTTTCATGCATGATATTTCCGTCAACTGTCCGTGAGTTTTCCTCCCATTGCTGTTCAATATGTATCAGCGCCCACTGTCTGCGGCAGAAAGCAAAGTGCTGAACACCTGAAAGCATCAGATACTCGTCTTCGCTGTACATTATATCAGATCTTCATATTTCTCGCAGGCAAGTCCGTCAAGTTCGTTGAGCTTCACATCGTAATCATCAAATGATGTCGGACGGCTGATGCCTTCTTTCAGTTTTACTTCAAGCTGTCTGTGTACTTTAGCTGATGAATATTTAGGAGTTTTTCCCTCATGTTTCCACCAGTAAAGACGGCATACCTCCATGCTTCCGTCAGGACGGGCAGAAGAAGTATCATTTTCAAAAAGTGTCAGAAGCGCCTGCTTTATCTTTTCGGCATCCTCATCGGTAAAACCTGTTTTTTCCGCAAGCTGACAGTTGATACTGCCGTTTATAACGTAGAGTCCGAACTCGACACGATGCTTCATGCCCATTGTATCAGAAGCCTTGCCTTCTTTTCCGCCTTCACTGTTGACGCTTTTGGTTATCTGCATACTCACAATATCAACAGGAGACACACTGACAGCCTGCTGAATTGAAACAGGGCCTCTTACACCTACGGATACAGCGTCACCCTTGAAAGCGAATACCTGACCGAAACTGCGTACATCTATCCATTCAGCGCAGGCAGTTTTAGCATACTCATCCCTGTCTGTATTTTTTCCCTTGCTTATAGCCTTGATAGCTTCATTTCCGTCCGCCCTTGCACGAAGGCTGTCGTATCCGTCATCGCATCTGTCATCGGACTGTACAAATATCTTCTCGCCCATATCCTGCAAGCGATTGCGTATCTTTCTCTTGATGCAAACATCGGATATCTCGCCAAGACCGTCATAATTTTCTCGGGGACGATTACCGTTGAGCGGATCACCGTTCGGATTTGCATTTGTAACTGTAATAAGCATTGAAAAATCGATCTTATTCTGTAAAACTCCCATTTATTTTTCCTCCTTATTTGTATTGTTATTGTACATATATTCAGTAAAATTATGATAACCAAGCAGGTACATTGGTTCAAGACGGCTGTTGTCAGCAAATGCAGATACGTCCATTTTTGAAGTTATCTCATTTATCCATTTGCTGTATTTTACCTGAGCTTTCCCGAGTTTATTCATATACGGACGAAGCCCTTTCTCGATTATGCCCCATGTCATATAAGGACGCTGTGAAAAAGCGTTCCAGTATCTTCTTGCATTTGTCACCCTGACATTTCTTTCCTGTTCGTCATAGGCTTCACTTTCAGCCTTGTCAGCTATCGCAAGAAGACAGCCGTAAAGATAGCTTCTGTCGGTAATATTCGGATCATAAGCCATTGAAACATCTCCTTTTCCGTCAATTATATTTTTTCGTATCATACCGCAAGCCGTTTCAAGTACACTGCGGTGATTGTAATTATTCTCGTATGCCAGCGGATTCGACGCTTTCTGATACAGCGCATTAACGATATCCGACGGCAATTTTACACCATTTGTGATGCAGTTCAAAAGTCTCAGGATATTATCACGCATCAGCTTTTTGTCGCAGTCAACAAATGCTCCCTGCTCCGTACCGAAAGCATATCTGACAATATCATAGACACTGAATGAATTTATTATCTTTTTCTTTGATTTTCCGTAGAATCTCAGCCAGGCAGTTTCAGAGTGCCATTTCTCGATATTTCTGAGATACTGCGAGCTTTCAAGTTCGGAGTACATTGAGATGTTGATGCGGCCTGTAGTTGCTGCATCAAGTCCCATTATCATTACTTTCGTATTGGGTTCAAGTCTCTCGCTTACGCCGAAAATACGCTTGTTAAGCATATCCATATACAAAGGCATCGTAGACGGTATATCTGCCGCTTTTTCATCAGTCAGATCATCAAAAAATGAATCATCGAAGAAACTTTCAGAAGTATCCGGAATAACCTGCATTGCACTCGCCCAGACAATGACAGTTAAAGAGTCAATGTTTTTGCCCTGTTTTTCTCTTAACCAGCGCAGCGCATTATGTATCTTCTGAGAATACTCATATCCTACTGAAACAGCCTGTTCTTTATCCGCAAATCTTCCTCTGTAGGTGAATCCGCTTTCATCATTTGCAGATATTATCTTTGCTTTATCGCCGCTATTGCGTATTTTGGACGGATGCTTGTATGTTGAGGAAACATATTCACCAGATGCGTAGCAAAGCTGCTTTTCTCCCATAAGACTGCTGTTGAAGGATATAAAACTATCCGACTGATTTCTCCGATGTGGTAAGGCAGGAGAAGATCAACCACATTTATGTCATTCTCACTCAGCACAAATCGGAATAATATGCAAAAACCTATTGCAATGGCAGCCGATTTGCGCTATGATTATAGGTATAGCAAGATCGGCTGTCGATTGCATATGATCGGAGGTCGATAAACATGAAAAAGAAGGTAACAAACAACGGCGGAGTGACTGCGATCTATGTCCGCCGTCCCGTAGCGGACAGGGACAATAATTCGCTGTCCATTGAATCGCAGAAGGAGGACTGTATCAGATATGTAGGCGAGGACTGCGTGTATCGCCTGTATTGTGATAACGGGTTTTCGGGCAAGGACACAGAACACCGTCCTGCATTTCAGCAGATGATGAGCGATGCCCGTGAAGGTCTTATCAGTCGCATTGTTGTAAAAAAGTATGATCGTTTCAGCAGGAATCTGCGTGATTATCTGAACGTTTCAGAGGAACTGGACAAGCTCGGCGTGACAGTTTACTCGCTCTCTGAGCCGTTCAATACCGAGACAAAAGAAGGCCGCATGATGCGAAACAATCTGCTCAACTTTACTGAGTTTGAGAGAGAAACGATCGCAGGCAGAGTGGCAGATGCGTACAACGCAAGAGGCCGAGAAACAGGTTTCTACCAGGGTGGTACGATGAACTTCGGATACACACCTGTACGAATGACCGTAAACGGCAAGAAAGGCTCGGTGCTTGTTCCCTCAGAACAGGCAGAAGCATTAAAGCTCGCCTATGAAATGTATGCTGAACCGTCAACCTCGCTCCGTGATATTCTCACATATTTTAAGGAGCATGAGGACGAGATCCGCTATCTCCGCACTGATGAATACGGGCGTGAGCATAACGGAAAACTTTCAACCGGCTCGCTCTCAGTACTGCTGAAAAGTACCATTTATGTCAGGGCTGATAAAGACGTATACGCTTATTTCCAGAGCAAAGGGCTACGAGATAATTGACGATATCGAAGCCTATGACGGTGTTCACGGAGTTTTTCTCCATGATAACGGTGACGGAAATAATTATGTCAAGGTTGGTTATCATGAAGGACTTATTCCGTCGGAGCTGTGGCTTAGAGTGCAGGACAAGAAGTCCACAAACAAGCACTATCACACTAACAGAAAAGCCTATAATTCGTGGCTTATAGGAATCATGAAGTGCAGGGAATGCTGTCATTCCGTTCTCGTTGATATGCAGAAGAAATCTGAGAAAAACGTGCACAGATACCTCTATGACAATGGATGGATGACTATTGACAGGTGTGTTGAAAGGAAATATCGTATCAGGATCGACGATATCGAGAACAGCGTTTATACTGCCATGTGTGCAAGAATGGAGCAGATCGAGATTGCCCATAAACAGAAAGAAGCTCCCGACGCTGAAGCCGAGAGCATAAAAGTTGATATTCTGAAACTGGATAACGAGATTCGTTCACTCATGGATAGAATGATGGATGCTGATGACGTTGTTTTCGGCTATATACAGCAGAAGATAAAGGAACTGCACTCACGTAAGTCGGAGCTTGAATGCAAATTGCAGACAAAAGTCCGCAAGCGTAGCGCTGTCGATACAAAGCCGTTGAAAGAACCGCTGTCAAACTGGGATGTACTATCAGTCCAGGAGAAACATGATATCGCTGCTGAAATGATAGAGGTCGTTTATATCTCACATAACAGCGAGGATATTGAGATAAAATTCGGCATTTGAATATGCCGTTAAACAGGGAATTTTCAGAGTTCGTAGGGTGCGCGTGAAGCTAACCCTTTTGAAAAAGGTTTTTCCTCAAACTCCTTTCCGAAAACTTCCAGCTAATTTTGGCCCATAGGTCTTTAGACCTATGGGCCAAAATTCATTGGAAGTCTTTGGAAATGGGTACGGGGGATAACCTTTCCTCAGAAAGGTTTCCCCCGATAGTACGCAAAAGCCACCATATGAGCATCGCCCTCAGGCGGATGCTTTTTCATGTACTGTTTCAGCTGAACAGTATTATAAGGAACTGGGAAACGAGCACTACGGAAATGAGCGCTACGGGATAGGTCGCAGCATAGGCAGAGGCAACGTCCTCTGTACCGGCTGTACCGATGAGCGTTCCGAGTGCAGGTGTGGAGGTCATTCCTCCTGTGATAGAGCCCAGGTTGTTGAGAAGGCTCAGCTTCAGGACATACTTGGCAAACAGGAAGCCGAGAATCATGGGGATGATAGTCATAAGCATACCGTATACGAAGTACAGTCCGTCAAAGTACTTCACGAACTTGGCTCCGCCGGATACTCCGGCACCGATGAGGAAGAATACAAGTCCCATTTCGCGGAACACCTTGAGAGTGGTATCCTTGGGCATGAGGCTGAATTTTCCGATATGGCCGAAGTGACCGAAGAGAAGTGCCACGAGCAGACAGCCGCCTGTGGTGGAAAGTGAGAAATTCCTGAACTTGAATGCTCCGATGAACACGCCGACAGCTGCTGCGAGGGCAAAGGGCATGATGCCGAAATCATCCATATTGATGATCTTCGTGGTGTCTGCCTTTGACTTGCCCTTTGAATCGGCTGTTACAAGGTGCTTTCTCTCCTCGGCCATATTTGCCTTCATCAGCTTGGGTACTACCTGGACGAAGAGAACAACTCCGATAACGCCGAAGATATAGGCGATAGCGTAGCCTACTGATACTATGCTCTGAAGGTGATCGTCACCTACTGCGTCCTTGGCAGCAGAGAAGCCGGGAGTGCTGGTGAGCGCTCCGGAGAGGATACCTGTGAGCATGGCTGTGAATTCCTGCTGCGAGAGGTCAGTGAAGTTCCTGCCGACCATGATGCAGCCGGCACAGGTAAGTCCGCCGCTGAGTATGATGATTATCGCAAGTATGACGTAGGACTTGAAATTCTTCTTGAAATTGCCGAAGAAATTGGGGCCGGCGATGAAGCCTACCGCAGTAACGAAGAGTATAAGGCCGAGGTTATCGACTATCTTCAGCGCACTGCCGACGAAATCGGCGTTTATCTCAGCAGAGAGGTGATCGTAGAAGAGGCAGCCGTAAAGGAGCGCCATGATGAATACTCCGGCTGTTCCGAGGGATACGCCCTTGATCGTCACTCTTCCGAGGATGTAGCCGAGCGCCATGATAAGAACTACGCTTATCAGCAGGAATGGTACTCCGTGTAACGAGAGGATACCGTTGAAAAGATCCATATTTATCACTCTTACTTTCTATCGGACATCCGGCGTGGACGGCACCGGATGCCGTATTATTACAGACTGTCGGGACGCCCTCAGGCGTCCCGTAGTATTTATGATTTACTTTGTCTTTCTCGCGTAGTCGGGGAGCAGCTTCGGGGAGACTACATCAGTCTCGATGCCTGCTGCTGCAAGCTCTTTGTCATAAGCTGCGATGTGGTCAAGGTTCAGTCCCTCGGGAGCGTCTGTCTCCTTTGATTTGGCAGCTGCATAGATACCTGCATTTCTGCCGAATACGATAACGTCAAGGAGGGAGTTGCCCATAAGTCTGTTGCGGCCGTGGATTCCTCCGGCTACCTCACCGGCTGCATAGAGGTTCTCTACGCCTGTTACGCCGTAGGTATCGATATCAAGTCCGCCGTTCTGATAGTGGAGCGTCGGATAAACAAGGATAGGCTCCTTGCGGATATCTATGCCGTACTTGCCGAACATTCTCAGCATTGCGGGGATGCGCTTCTCGATAGTGCCCTCGCCGTTCTTGTACTCGATCATGGGAGTATCCAGCCATACGCCCATGCCCTGCTCGGTCTCGATGCCCTTGCCCTTTGCAGTACACTCACGGATAATGGAGGCTGCTGTTACGTCACGTGTCTCGAGGGGGTGCATGAATACATCACCGTCGATGTTGACAAGCTTGGCGCCGAGTGAACGTACCTTCTCGGTAACGAGCGCACCGAAGATCTGCTCAGGATAAGCTGTACCTGTCGGGTGGTACTGGAGGGTATCGGCATAGAGGAGCTTCGCGCCTGCCCTGTATCCGAGGACAAGGCCGTCAGCTGTTGCACCGTAGTGGTTGGATGTGGGGAAGCCCTGATAGTGAAGTCTTCCTGCACCGCCTGTTGCGATGATGACTGTCTTTGCGCGTGCAACGAGGAGCTCCTTTGTCTCCATATTCATCAGCACGGCACCGGCAGCCTTTCCGTCCTTGTCAAGGATGATCTCGACTGCTGCTGTGAAGTCGATAACGGGTATACCGCGGTTGATGACCTCATCACGGAGAGTACGCATGATCTCAGCGCCGGAGTAGTCCTTTGCTGCGTGCATTCTCTTGCGTGAGGTACCGCCGCCGTGAGTTGTTACCATTGTGCCGTCGGGCTCCTTGTCGAACTCTACGCCCAGCTTGTTGAGCCACTGGATGCACTCGGGAGCCTTTGTAACGAGCTTTGCAACGAGCTCAGGCTTGGCTGCGAAGTGTCCGCCGCCGAATGCGTCCACAAAGTGTATGGCAGGTGAATCATTGGGCTTGTCAGCAGCCTGTATGCCGCCCTCTGCCATCATTGTATTTGCATCACCGATACGGAGCTTTGTAACGATCATGGCCTTTACGCCTGCCTCGTCAGCCTCGATGGCTGCTGAAGCGCCTGCGCCGCCGCCGCCGATGATGAGAACGTCTGTATCATAGTCGGGCTTTGTGAGGTCAACACTGTCCGCAGAGATACGGCTGTGTGCCTGGAGAAGATCAGCCAGCTGTGTAGGCACCTTCTCGCCCTTGTTGGGGCCGGCTGTGAGGACGGTGAACTCGCCCTGCTTGTAGTCGGGGTGGAACTCTGCAAGGAGAGCATCCTTCTCTTCAGCTGTCATTCTTCTGGGCTCAAGAGCAGCGTTCTCAGCTCTCTTGGCAGCGACCTTCTTTGCCAGCTCGTTGAATCTGTCTATCTTGTACATAGTCTCTCCCCTCCTTACTTCTCGATCTCGCGGTTGTTGTACATATCCTTGAGCTCCTGTACGTTGTCGATGGACTTGCCGATGAGCTCTGCCATCTTGTCGTCATAGATGCCCTCGTTGATCTCGTTGACTCTGTCAGCAAGATGTCCGCACTCGGGTGCGATGTACTTACCGTTGAGACGGCGTGCGAGCATTGCAACCTGAGGATGTGAGATGCCTGCGGGACAGCGTGATGAACATACTCCGCACATTACGCAGTCAAAGCTCTCCTCGGCGCACTTCTCATACTCGCCTCTCTGGGCGTAGGCGATGTACTGCATTACATTCAGCTCCTGAGTGCAGGCCTTTGTACAGGCGTTGCAGCCGATACAGCTGTAAATCTCGGGATAGAGCTGCATCATTATCTGCTGATCCGGCTTTATCTCCTCGATATTGTATACTCTCTTCTCGAGGGGGAAGAAAGGAAGCGTAGCAACATACATACCCTCTTCAATCTCTGTCTGACAGGCAAGACATCCGTGGAGCTCTACCTGTCCCTTGATCCTGTATATAGTAGCACAGGCACCGCAGAAGCCGTTGCGGCAGCCGCAGCCTCTTACGAGCTCATAGCCTGCGTACTCCATAGCAGTCATTATAGTCAGTCCTGCCGGCACTTCATACTTCTTGCCGAACAGGTACACATTTAACATCTTTTCCATGATAGCTCCTCCTTAGTATTCATCAGGCAGCTCGCCCAGCTGGTCGAAACGGAAGACAGGTCCGTCCTTGCAGACATACTTGTTTCCGATGTTGCAGCGTCCGCATTTTCCTACAGCACACTTCATACGGAGCTCCATGGTGGTATACACCTGTGTCTCGGTGAAGCCGAGCTCCTTGAGGCCTGCAAGGGTGAACTTTATCATGATCGGGGGGCCGCATATAAGCACGGTCTTGCTGAGTGAGGGATTGAGCTCCTTCACGTAGTTCGGTACGAAGCCGACATGGCCGTCCCAGCCCTCCTGCGGGTTGTCTATGGTGAGGTTTACCTGTATACCGTCATCTGCCATCCACTCATCGATGATCTCATGATAGTCAACGAGATCGTCCTTGGAACGGGAGCCGTATACTATCTGGATATCGCCGTAGTTCTCACGCTTGTCACGCACATAGTTGATGACTGAGCGGAGAGGTGCAAGTCCGATACCGCCGGCTATGAAGAGCAGATCCTTGCCCTTGAGGTCAGTCTCAACGGGGAAGTGATTGCCGTAAGGTCCTCTTATGGTTATCTGCTGGCCGACATCCATAGCGTGGAGCCATGTGGTCAGGCAGCCGCATTTCTTGATGGAGAACTCCATGTATTCCTTGTTCGTGGGCGAGGAGGTGATAGAGAACATACCCTCACCTACGCCGGGTATGGAAAGCATAGCACACTGTCCGGGCATATGCTCGAACACCTTGCCGCCCTCCGGCGATACTACCCTGAAGGTCTTAACATCGGGAGTATCCTGCCTTATATCGGTAACTACGCCGATATAAGGGATCAATGTATCCTTGTTCATCACTTTTCCTCCAATGCCTTCATTACCTTGACGATGTTCATGGATATAGGACACTTGGAAAGACATCTTCCGCAGCCTACACAGCCGAACTCGCCGTTATTGTTTGCAGGGAAGTACACCAGCTTGTGCATGAAGCGCTGACGGAAGCGCTCGAGCTGTGTGAGTCTCGGGTTTCCGTGAGCCATCTTGGTGAAGTCGGAGTACATACAGGAATCCCAGCAGCGGAAACGCTTTATGCCGTGTCCTGTGTCGAAGTCCCTGATGTCGTAGCACTGACAGGTGGGACATACAAAGGTGCAGGTGCCGCATCCGAGACAGCTCTCGGAGAGCTCTCCCCATTTTTCGGACTTGAAGTACTCGTTCAGCTTGTCGCCGCCGAAGTTCTCTGTTGATACCTTTGCGAGGGGGAGCTTTGAAAGTATCTCCCTTGTCTTTGCCTTTGCCTCGTCAAGAGCGGCAGTATCGCCGTCCTCGAGGAGAGAGGAAAGAGAGTCAAGGAGCTTCTGTCCCTTGTCGGTATTTGCCCTGAAATAGTAATAGTTCCCGTCGCTCCAGCATGATACATCGCCCTCTGGCTCTGTGGGATCGATGCCGAAGGTCTGGCAGAAGCAGGTCTCAGCGGGACGTGTGCAGGCCATGGTTACTACTGTGCCGTGCTCACGGCGTGTCTGATAGAAGGTGTCAACGGGATCAACAAGGTATACCTTGTCGAGAATCGTAAAGCTGCGCGCATCGCAGGCTCTTACTCCGAAGATGACGAAATCCTCGGATTCCCTGCGGATATCTATGACCTCTATCTTCTTGCCCTCCATTCGGAACTCGGCAAGGTTCTCGGTCTGGGGGAAGAAGAAGTCCTTGGCGGAGCGGACTGTGTTCAGCCTGCTGCTGAGCTTTACGCCCTCCTCCCACTTCTTATACTCTGCCTGGCCGTCCTCACGGTCTGCGGGGAGGTAGAGAGTCTGCTGCGAAGCGATAGCTGCAAACAGCTCTTCTGACTTGCTTACTGGTATTCTCAGCATCACTCAACACCCCTTTCATGTACGATGGAGGGCTCGCAGTCGTCCTTGTCATAATTATTGAGAGGAGCTCTTGATGTGGTGTCCTCTCCGGCCTGATACTCGCCGTAGAAGGCGTTGATGTCCTTGATGAACTTGCGGTTGAGGAGGTGGAGCGGGATGTTCTGGGGACATACCCTTGAACACTCTCCGCAGTCCGTGCAGCGTCCGGCAACATGGAAGGCGCGGATGATGTGGAACATATTCTCCTCGAAGCTGTCTGCGGCTGCCTTGTTGGATATGCCCGATGCCGGGTTATCAAATACGCAGTTCTCGCAGGTGCAGGCAGGACATACGTTGCGGCAGGCGTTGCAGCGGATACACTTTGAAAGCTGCTCTCTCCAGAAGTCATAGCGCTCCTGAGCAGTCATGTTCTCCAGCTTCTCAACCATATCGAAGCGGCCGGAATCCTCTGCTGTGATGACTTCGCCCTCTTCGCCGATGAGCTCGTCATATACAACGTGCTTGCGGCTCTTGCAGGTCTCGCACTTGCCGAGGATAGCCTCATAGTAAGGCATGGTCTCCTCGCCGTAGAGTGTTTCTATCCTGAGGGTGCCGTTCTCGTTCTTTACGCCGAGTATTCCGGTGATACCCTTTGCCTTTATCTTCTCTGCATCCAGCTTCGGACCGCCGGGGATGCCCACAACGTATACGTTCTCACGCACTATGCGGTGCTCCTTGACCAGCTGGTTGAAGCTGTAGGTGTCGCAGGGCTTGAGGAAGGCAAGTATCTTTCCCTCCTTGCGGCTCTCCTTCACAAGATACTTTGAAACGTTGGCTGCGGTGAAATCATCGCATACGAAATCTGCATCGATCTCCTCAGCAGTCTCAAAGACAGCGGGAGTGATGTCATATACGAACTCTCCCCTCTTCCAGCCCATGACACGATTGACAGTGCCGTCGGCCAGCAGCTGCTTTGCCTTATTTATCATTGCTTCCTGCATCTCAGATCCTCCAATCTCCGGTTAGGGCCGAGCTTCCTTACGGCATCAGTGAATTCCTGCATCGTTGCGGCAAACTTGGCGCCCTCTGCTGCGGATACCCATTCCAGTCTTGTGCGGTCTCTCTCGATGCCGAGGAAATCGAGCATACTGTACAGGAGGGTTATCCTGCGGCGTGTGAAATAGTTTCCTGAGGTGTAGTGGCAGTCTCCGGGATGGCAGCCGCAGAGGATAACTCCGTCAGCGCCTCTCTGGAATGCCCTGAGTATGAACATGGGGTTCACTCTGCATGAGCAGGGAACTCTGATTATCTTTACATTAGTCGGATAGTTGAGTCTGTTGGTGCCTGAGAGATCGGCTCCGGCGTATGAACACCAGTTGCAGCAGAAAGCCACGATAACAGGCTCAAAATTGGTATTCTCATTTACTTGCATATTGCGTCTACCTCCGCCATTATCTGACTGTTAGAGAAGCCGTTGAGATCCATTGCTCCCGAAGGACAGGCGACTGTACAAGCGCCGCAGCCCTGGCATACAGCCGGGTTCACGCTTGCTACGCGGCGTATGGCAGTTGTCCTGTCGGGCATCCTGAATTCCTTGTCCTGATATGTGATAGCGCCGTAGGGGCATACCTTCTCACAGGCTGAGCATCCGTTGCACATGAGCTCATTGGAGTGAGCCACGCAGGGATTGCAGGTGATGCTGTTCTTGCAGAGAAGTCCGATAGCCTTTGCGGCTGCGGCACTTCCCTGTGCTACGGTCTCCGGGATATCCTTAGGTCCCTGGCAGGCGCCTGAGAGGAAGATTCCGGCTGTTGCGCTCTCTACGGGACGGAGCTTGGGATGAGCCTCAGTGAAGAAGTCATTGGTGTCCATCTGTGTGGTGAGCATCGTCGCAAGGGGACGGGCTGTCTTGTCGGGCTCAATGGCTGCGGCAAGGACTACCATATCCGCATTGATATGGAGCTGCTCGTTTGCGATAAGGTCTGATGCCTGTACGTCTATCTTTCCGTCGGACTTAGGTGTAACCTTGCCGACCATGCCCTTGATGTAGTGAACATTGTACTGCTCAACGGCACGGCGGTAGAACTCATCGAAGTTCTTTCCGGGAGTACGGACGTCTATATAGAATACGTATACCTCGGTATCGGGGTATTTCTCACGTATGAGCATGGCGTGCTTTGCAGTATACATACAGCATATCTTCGAGCAGTAGGGCTTGCCCTTCTCGTCATCGCAGCGGCTTCCCACGCACTGTACGAATACTATGGTATGAGGATGAGTCTTGTCTGAGGGACGGAGGAGAGTACCGCCGTTGGGGCCGGCTGCATTCATCAGTCTCTCCAGCTCAAGGGAGGTCACCACATCGGCGCACTGGTTATATGCGAACTCGTCGTACTTGTCGAGGTTAATGGGGTTGAAGCCCGTGGCAACTACGATAGCGCCGTATTTCTCCTCGATGAACTTATCCTCCTGCTTGTAGTCGATAGCGCCTACGGAGCAGACCTTCGAGCAGACTCCGCACTTGCCTGTCTTCATCATCATGCAGTAGTTCGGATCGATAGTTGCGACCTTGGGTACTGCCTGTGCGAAGGGGATGTAGATGGCTGTTCTGTTGTCAAGGCCCATATTGAACTCGTTGGGTACCTTCTTCATGGGGCACTTCTCTGTACAGAGTCCGCAGCCGGTACACTTGGTCTCGTCAACGTAGCGTGCCTTGCGCTTTATGGTAACGGTGAAGTTTCCTACGAAGCCCTTGACGTCTGTTACCTCGCTGAAGGAGTAGATATGTATCTTCTCGTTCTGTGAGGCCTCTACCATTTTAGGTGTGAGGATACAGGCGGCGCAGTCGAGTGTGGGGAAGGTCTTGTCTATCTGAGCCATCTTGCCGCCGATAGTGGGCTGCTTTTCAACGATATCAACATCGAAGCCCGCCTCTGCGATATCAAGGGCAGTCTGGATACCGGCGATACCTCCGCCGATAACGAGCGCTCTCTTGACTACCGGGCTCTCGCCTGCGGTAAGAGGTGCATTGAGATGTACCTTTGCAACTGCTGCCTTTCCGAGGATGATAGCCTTGTCAGTGGCAGTAGCTATCTCCTTGTGTATCCATGAGCACTGCTCACGGATGTTTGCGATCTCCACAAGGTAAGGGTTGAGGCCGGCAGCAGCCGCTGCCTTCCTGAATGTGTTCTCATGCATACGCGGTGAGCAGGAGCAGATAACAACGCCTGTAAGATTATGCTCCTTGATGGCATTCTTTACAAGGTTCTGTCCGGACTCGGAACACATATACTGATAGTCCTGGGAGATGACTACGCCCGGCTCGTGACCGAGAGCTTCGGCAACTGCCTTTACGTCTACCGTTGCGGCGATATTGGTACCGCAGTGACAGACAAATACTCCAATTCTCTGCATAGGTCAGTCTCCTCCTTACTTCGTGTATTTTCTGAACGCTGTGACGATAGCCTGCTGTGGCAGGTCCTCATCGAGCATTCCGGGGATATCTGTGGGGACAAGGTGGTTATTGCCCTGCTTGCGGACTGCTGCAAGGCGCACTGCCTCGACTACCTTTGCAGGCTCGACGCCTCTGGGGCATCTGTCCACGCAGGCAAAGCAGGTAAGGCACTTGTAGAGCGACTCGGAAGACATGAGCTTCTCTATATCGCCCTTCTCCACCATGTATACGAACTGGTGAGGATGATACTCCATATCGTCATAGGAGGGGCAGGTAGCCGAGCACTTGCCGCAGCGCATACATTTGAGAACATTGGATCCGCTGGAGCGGAGTATCTGCTCCTTTAACTTATCGCTCATCTGTATCCTCCTTCTTCAGTCCGAGAGCCTCTGCAAGAAGCTCTGTGAAATAGTATACCGGGAGCTCCGAGCCGGAGTTCTTCTTCAGGTTGTAAAGGCAGAGCGGACAGGCTGTAATGACCATATCTGCGCCCATATCCTTTGCCGAGTCCATGACGGCTGAGCTGCGCTTTGAAGCCTGTTCCTTGTCCTCCATGGTGATGTAGCCGCCGCAGCACTCGTTGCGCTGTGCATAGATAACGGGCTCGGCGCCGATCGCTCTGATGAAGTCCTCCATGATAGTCGGGTTCTCGGGATCATCCATAGCGAGAGCCTTCGAGGGGCGGAGGAGCAGACAGCCGTAGTATGCTGCTATCTTCCTGCCCTTGAGAGGATTTACGACTGCTGCCTTCAGCTTGTCGAAGCCGATAACGTCACGGAGAAGCTCAAGGTAGTGATATACAGTAGTCTCGCCCGTGTAGGGAGCCTCGTTCTGCATATAGCTGTTGACCTTGCGTGCCATATCCTCGTCACGGGCTATGTCGTAGTTGGTCTGCTTTATAACATTGTGGCAGGCGGAACAGACCGTTACCAGTGCGCTGCCGCTGTCTCTGGCAGCCATGAGCGTGCGGACAGCCGAGAGCTTTGTGGCGATCTCGTCCTTCGCAGTGGTATAAGCACCGCCGCAGCACTGCCAGTTCTCCGGCTCCACCAGTGTGATGCCGAGTGCTTCGGCTGAGGCTCTTGCATAAGCATCGAGATTCTTAGCCTTAGTCCTCAGCGTACAGCCGGGATAATATGTGAAAACCGCATTATTTTCCATTTGTACGATTCCTTTCAGTTTTATCAGACCATCTGCTCGGGGTGGAATACCTCATCGAACTTCTCTGCTGTGAGGAATCCCAGCTCCACACAGGCCTCCTTCAGGGAGATATTGTCCTTGAAGGCCTTCTTTGCAGTCTTGGCTGCATTCTCGTAGCCGATGTACGGATTGAGAGCTGTTACCAGCATGAGGGAGTTGTGGAGGTTGTGGTGCATCTTCTCCTTGTTGGCCTTTATGCCGACTGCACAGTTGGCATTGAAGGAGAGGATGGACTCAGCAAGGAGCCTTGCAGACTGTAGGAAGTTGTATGCACATACGGGCATGAACACGTTGAGCTCGAAGTTGCCCTGTGAAGCAGCCATACCAACGGCTACATCGTTGCCCATTACCTGTACTGCGACCATTGTAACCTGCTCGCACTGTGTCGGGTTTACCTTGCCGGGCATGATGGAGGAGCCGGGCTCGTTCTCGGGGATGGTTATCTCGCCGAGGCCGTCTCTGGGGCCGGATGCCAGCCACCTTACGTCATTGGCTATCTTCATCATATCGGCAGCAAGGCCCTTGAGGGCACCGTGTGCGAATACTATCTCGTCCTTGGATGTGAGTGAATGGAACTTATTGGGAGCTGTAACGAAATCATAGCCTGTTATCTGGCTGATATAGGCAGCCGACTTCTCTGCGAAGCCTGCCGGAGCATTGAGTCCTGTTCCGACTGCCGTGCCGCCGAGAGCAAGCTCCTTGAGCTCATCGCAGGCAAGCTGTATCATGCGTCTGTCCTTCTCGAGGGAGGCTCTCCAGCCGCTTATCTCCTGGGAGAACTTGATAGGCGTTGCGTCCTGGAGATGAGTTCGTCCGCTCTTTACGATGCCCTCGTTCTCAGCTTCGAGACGTACAAAGGTCTTCACCAGCTCGTCAATAGCGGGAAGCACCCTGGTCTCGAGCGCAAGGACAGCAGCGATGTGCATGGCTGTCGGGAAGGTATCGTTTGAGGACTGGCTCATGTTGATATCGTCATTGGGGTGGAGAAGCTTCTTTCCGGCTATCTCGTTTCCTCTGTTGGCGATGACCTCGTTGGCATTCATATTCGACTGAGTGCCGCTTCCGGTCTGCCATACCACCAGCGGGAAGTTGTCGATGAGCGCAAGGCTCTCTACCTCGCCGCAGGCCTCAACGATAGCTGCCAGCTTCTCGTCGGTCATCTTCTCAGGCTTCAGATCGTGATTTGCAAGAGCTGCTGCTCTTTTCAGGATACCGAAGGCATTGATGATCTCCCTCGGCATGGTCTCGATGCCGCTGCCGATGCGGAAATTGTTGCGGCTCCTTTCGGTCTGTGCTGCCCAGTACTTGTCGGCAGGCACTCTTACCTCGCCCATTGAATCATGTTCGATACGATATTCCATAAAATTCACTCCCGTAAATAATGCTGAATCCTCAGCTGTTCGTCGTTTATATGCAGGGCTCACGCTCTGCGTCCTCAATAATTATAACAGGAACTGCGTTTTTTTTCAAATGCCGTTTAAGAATACGGATATTCTTCAATTGATATCTAATTAACAATGTTTGCATACTCTCAGCCATACACATATTCAGTATCATGTATATCTGATAGTATATCAGCAGCCGCTGCACTTAAAGCTGTCCGTCGCTTTCAACACTGATATCCTCTGCTTCGCGGTGTTAATGTGACTATTCACCATATCCGGCTCAGAAAGCATCCCGATGATGCGTCCGGATCAGCCGCGGTGTGCAGTCTTCTGCCCGTCAGAAATGTCATTCAGCCGGTTTCTGACATTATGATCCAGAATAGCACTATTCTGTTATTTATATGTCAGGCAGTTATGATTGACAAAAAATTCACAGATTTAAGATACATTGAACCTGTGCAGGACAGCACTGCCGTTCTGCACAGGCACTGATATCAATCCTCTGGTCAGTCCTTATCCTCTTTCTCCTTGCCGGAAATACCGGAAAGAGCATAGGATAATGTGGTAAGACTGTCACCGAGATGCACGTTCTCAACTGCTACATCCTTGTGACTTATGCGAAGATCGTAGTGTGTAAAATTCCAGAATGCGCGGACTCCGTAGCTGATGAGAAGATCAGCCTCCTTCTCTGCCTCACCCTTAGGGATACAGAGTATTGCCGCCTCAGGTCTGTGCGCGGTGCAGAAAGTCTCCAGTTCCTCCAACGGTCTTATCTCGAGCTCGCCTATCTTCTGGCCGACTATATCCGGATTTGCATCGAATATGCCGATAAGCTCGAAGCCGCGGTTGCGGAAGTCGATATGAGCGGCGATGGCACGTCCGAGATTGCCAGCGCCGAGAAGTATCATCGGAGTGGATACATCGAGGCCGAGTATCTTTCCGATCTCTCCGCGCAGCTCCTTGACGTTGTAGCCGTAGCCCTGCTGTCCGAACTCACCGAAGCAGTTGAAGTCCTGACGTATCTGTGAGGCGGTCAGTCCCATTTTCTCAGCCAGCTCCCTCGAGGAGATCCTGACATAGCCGTTGGCTTCCAGGTCTCCGAGGAAACGGTGATATCTGGGAAGGCGCCTTATGACTGAGTTTGATATACTGTTTTTTGACATAGGTTCATGCCTCTCCCCGGCGGGATATACCGCCTTACATTAATTTATCGAGTCTTGCCCTGATCTCGTCGAGGAAGGTCTTGGAATCAACCTTCTTCTTGTTATCGAGCTTGGAGATCATGTACAGATCGCCTGTCATCACGCCGTCCTCGATAGTCTGAATGGTAGCCTTCTCGAGCTTGTCAGCGAACTCACAGAGCTCGGGAGTACCGTCAAGCTCACCTCTCTTGCGGAGAGCGCCGCTCCATGCGAATATGGTAGCAACGGAGTTTGTGGAGGTCTCCTCGCCCTTGAGGTACTTGTAGTAATGACGCTGTACTGTGCCGTGTGCTGCCTCGTACTCGTAGATGCCGTCGGGTGATACGAGAACGGAGGTCATCATTGCAAGGCTGCCGTAGGCTGTGGATACCATGTCGGACATAACGTCGCCGTCATAGTTCTTGCAGGCCCAGATATAGCCGCCGTTGGAGCGGATAACTCTTGCAACTGCGTCGTCGATGAGTGTGTAGAAGTATTCGATGCCTGCTGCCTCGTACTTCTCCTTGTACTCGTTGTCATAGATCTCCTGGAAGATATCCTTGAAACGGTGGTCATACTTCTTGGAGATAGTATCCTTTGAAGCGAACCATACGTCCTGCTTCAGGTCAAGGCCGTAGTTGAGGCAGGCTCTTGCAAAGCCGGCGATAGAATCATCAAGGTTGTGGAGGCCCTGGATGATGCCGTCGCACTTTGTGAAATCGTGGATGAGCTCTCTGGTCTCGTTGCCGTCCTTGTCTGTAACAACGAGCTCAGCCTTGCATCCCTTCTCTACGCGCATCTCGGTGTTCTTGTAAACGTCGCCGTATGCGTGACGTGCGATGGTGATAGGCTTTGTCCATGTGGGGATGTAGGGCTCGATACCCTTAACGATGATGGGAGTTCTGAAAACGGTTCCGTCAAGAGCTGCACGGATAGTGCCGTTGGGTGACTTCCACATCTGTGTGAGGTTGTACTCGGGCATTCTTGCAGCGTTGGGTGTGATAGTTGCACACTTTACTGCAACGCCGTACTTCTTTGTAGCCTCGGCAGAATCAAGTGTTACCTGATCCTTGGTCTCCTCACGGTGCTTCAGACCGAGGTCGTAGTACTCTGTATTGAGCTCAACGTAGGGCTCGAGCAGTGTTTCCTTGATCCACTGCCAGAGGATCCTTGTCATCTCGTCGCCGTCCATCTCGACGAGGGGAGTTTTCATTGTGATCTTTGCCATTGGTGATTTACCTCCGTATCTTTCTGGTTTTCTCTTTTCCTTTGTTCTTTCAGTTCAGTATATAGAGCAGCAGCATGAATCCCAGCAGCACGGCGAACAGCACCGCATCTGACAGCGCTGCCAGCCTGAGGGATCTTGTGCGGCTTTCGGTATGCTGAAGGAAACGGCCGTACAGGAAGGTGAAAAGCGCCTTGCCCAGCAGAAGCGATGCCGCAGTACATACGCCGGACATCACAAGGAGGGCGCCGAACCTGAAGCCTGTGCTCTTACTGCCGAATCCGGTTATGAACAGTCCGGCCGCCGCAAGCTCTAAGGGGATCATGTACAGTGCGGTAAAGAGCCAGCCTGTACGTTCAACTCTTGAAGCCTCTATCCTGTCAGCTTCTTCTCTGTGTTTTTTCTTGCTCATATTATCTTTAACAGCGGTATGATAAGGAGTATCAGAAGCATGGCAAGGAGCAGCACGCCCGCAATATCCATTATCTTCTGCTTTTTCGTCCAGCCTGCCTTGCTGTGCTTCGTCATGCTGATTATCCACAGCACGAGCATCACCGCAACGAGCAGAATGACTGTCTTCATCATTCCGACAGCCGACTCAGTGTTCATATCACTGTCCTCCGTAATGCGCTCCCAGCCATGTTATAACAAGCAGGTGGAGCGGATAGTAGATGTAGAATGCGTATTTGGATATCTTCTTTACTGCCGGTCTGGTACTGCCGCCCAGCTTTCCGCTGTAGCAGAGTATCAGCAGGACGGGCAGGAAGACTCCGGCCTTATAGGTATAATGCCTGTAATAGGTGTAGTTACTGAGCAGGTCACTGACAAACGGCATAAGATAGTATACAGCCGCCAGGAAGTATGCACCCGCCTGATATTTTCTTCCGCCGCTGCGTGCGATCTCGAAGGCGACGGCTATATAAACGCAGGAGGTGCCCCAGTCACTGTATTTGCCCAGTACCGAAAGCAGGAGCAGCAGCGGCAGCTTGAATGCCGCAGGGATACGCTCATGATTGTAGATATGTACTGCGACCATTGACATAAAGAGTGAAGCTATAACACTCGTCTTCCCGATATCCCCTCCCCCGGAGGCCACATACTCGAACCACCAGAAGGGGAAATGTGAAAGGAGGGCGAATACCCCGAGTCTCAGGAAATACTTCCTGAGATCACGGGTATGGTGATAGCCTTCGGTGATGAAGTAGCACATCAGCGGGAAGGTCAGTCTTCCGATGAAGTGCATGATCCAGCCTGCCGTGGATTCTGCCGTGACGAACATCCAGCCGATATGGTCGATGGTCATGGCGATGACCGCTATCAGCTTCAGCGCCGAGGCACTGAGAAAGCCTCCGCTTTCCTGAACGCTGCCGGGCACTGTGCTGCCTGAGACAGCCATTACTTCATGGACTCGCGTGTGTAGTCAAGAAGTCCGCCGGCGAGCATGATGTCCTTTGTTCTGCCGGAGAGCTCGCAGAGCACGGGGATCTCCCTGCCTGTTGTCTTGTTGAGGACTGTGAGCTGTGACTCGCCTGCCTCAACTGCCTTTCTTACGTCTGCAAGAACGAGCTCATCGCCCTGGCTGATAGCATCGTAGTCAGACTCGTTCACGAATGTGAGCGGGAGGATGCCTGCGTTGATAAGGTTGGCTCTGTGGATACGTGCGAAGGACTTTACGAGAACTGCCTTTACGCCGAGATAGAGAGGTGCAAGTGCAGCGTGCTCACGGGATGAGCCCTGGCCGTAGTTGGAGCCGCCTACGATGATGCTCTTGCCGAGTGACTTTGCTCTCTCGGGGAAGGACTCGTCGCATACAGCGAAGCAGTGCTGTGAGATCTTCGGGATATTTGAACGCAGGGGCAGGATCTTTGCGCCTGCGGGCATGATGTGGTCTGTTGTGATGTTGTCGCCGACCTTGAGTGAAACAGGTGCGTCGATAGTCTCCAGCAGAGGTGAGGTCTCGGGATAGGGCTTGATGTTGGGACCGCGGAGGATCTCAACGCTGTCCATGTCTTCCTCAGCTGCGGGAGGAACGATCATGTTGTCGTTGATGGTGAACTCCTCGGGGAGCTTGAACTCAGGCATATCGCCGAGCTCTCTGGGATCTGTCAGATAGCCTGTGATAGCGGATACTGCTGCCATCTCGGGTGATACCAGGTAGATCTGTCCGTCCTTTGTGCCGGAGCGTCCTTCAAAGTTTCTGTTGAAGGTACGGAGTGAGATACCCTTGGAGTTAGGTGACTGTCCCATACCGATGCAGGGACCGCAGGCGCTCTCGAGTATTCTTGCGCCGGCATCGATGAGTATTGAAAGTGCGCCGTTCTGTGCGAGCATATTCAGCACCTGCTTTGAACCGGGTGCGATAGCAAGTGAAACGTCGGGATTAACTGTCTTGCCCTTGAGAATGTGTGCCACCTTGAGCATATCAAGGAGGGAGGAGTTTGTGCATGAACCGATACATACCTGATCGATCTTGAGCTTGCCTATCTCCTCAACGCTCTTTACGTTGTCGGGAGAATGAGGACAGGCTGCCAGCGGAACGAGCTCGCTGAGATCGATATCGAGCTGCTCGTCGTATACTGCATCCTCGTCGGCTGCCAGAGGTGTCCATACCTCTTCACGGCACTGTGCCTTGAGGAACTGCTTTGTGATCTCGTCTGAGGGGAAGATGGAAGTTGTAGCGCCCAGCTCAGCACCCATGTTGGTGATGGTAGCTCTCTCGGGTACTGACAGAGTCTTTACGCCCTCGCCTGTGTACTCGATGACCTTGCCTACGCCGCCCTTGACGGACATTCTTCTGAGCACCTCAAGGATAACGTCCTTTGCAGCTACCCAGGGACGGAGCTTTCCGGTGAGGTTTACCTTCACTACCTTCGGGCAGGTTATGTAGTATGCGCCGCCGCCCATGGCAACAGCTACGTCAAGTCCGCCTGCGCCGATAGCGATCATGCCGATACCGCCGCCTGTGGGAGTGTGGCTGTCTGAGCCGATGAGTGTCTTTCCGGGAACGCCGAAGCGCTCAAGGTGTACCTGGTGGCAGATACCGTTGCCGGGACGTGAGAAGTAGATGCCGTGCTTCTTGGCAACGCTGCCGATGAAGCGGTGGTCGTCGGCATTCTCAAAGCCGCTCTGGAGAGTGTTGTGGTCGATATAGGCAACAGAGCGCTCCGTCTTTACGCGGGGAACGCCGATAGCCTCGAACTCGAGGTATGCCATCGTACCTGTAGCGTCCTGAGTGAGTGTCTGATCGATACGGATACCGATCTCCTGTCCCTTTACGTATTCTCCGTCAACAAGATGTGCCCTGAGGATCTTTTCTGTTAATGTTAAACCCATTGAGATCATTCCTTTCAATACATATATATTTTATTGTACTACATTACAGCTTGTTTGTCAAGAATTAAACAAAGTGTTTACACTTACGTAACAGCCCTTAACGGTTAGTATAAAAAAACAAGTATCCTTCCCGCTATATAGGGAAGGATACTTCGCTTCATTTATCAGACGTCATTCCTGATGACGTCATCAAGAGTCTCTCTCTTTACAGCTATGCGTGCTTCGCCGTTGTTTACGAATACAACAGCAGGCCTGCCTACTCTGTTGTAGTTGGAGGACATGGAGTAGTTATATGCTCCTGTCGCGAGAACAGCGATGATATCGCCCGAATCTACGTGCTGTATGGGCATATTCTCACCGATGAGGTCTCCGCTCTCGCAGCAGCGTCCGGCGATAGTCACCTTCTCGGTGCGCTCCTCCAGCGGTCTCTCTGCGGATACCGCCTCATACTCTGACTGATAGAGTATGTATCTCGGATTATCGCCCATACCGCCGTCTACGGAGACATAGGTGCGGATGCCGGGGATCTCCTTGCGTGCGCCGACTGTATACAGGGTAAGGCCTGCCGGGGCTGCGACTGCTCTGCCGGGCTCGATGTAAATGAATGGCTCGGCAAGGCCATGCTCCTCACACTTTGCCTTGACTACCTTAGCCACGCGCTCGATATAGTTCTCGAAAGGCTCGGGATCGTCTGTATTCAGGTACTTGATGCCGAAGCCGCCGCCGAGGTTCAGACCGGGGATCTCATAGCCAAGCTCCCTCTTTACCTTGCCTGCGAAATCGAGCATAACGCCGGCAGCCGCCTCAAAGGGCTCTATGCCAAAGATCTGTGAACCGATATGGCAGTGTATGCCCGAGAGCTTCACCCTGCCGCAGGATACGGCCTCCTTTACAGCCTCGAATGCCTCGCCCGTCTCCAGTGCAAAGCCGAACTTGCTGTCTATCTGGCCGGTCATGATGAACTGGTGGGTATGTGCGTCGATGCCGGGCTTGATGCGGAGCATGATATCCGGTACGGCGTCAAGCTCCTCTGCGACTTTTTCAAGTCTGCGGAGCTCGGGAAGGTTATCGACAACGATATGTCCCACCCCGTTCTCAACTGCCATGCGGAGCTCCTCCGCAGTCTTGTTGTTGCCGTGATAGCCGACCTTCTCCATGGGGAAACCGGCCTTTATGGCTGTATAGAGCTCTCCGGCGGATACAACGTCAAGTCCGTCGCCCTCGCTGGCTACTATGCGGCACATCTCCAGGCAGGAGAAAGCCTTGCTCGCATAGCATACAAGGCTCCTTCCGTGGTAGAACCTGTCAAGGCTCTCATGGAAGCGGCGGAGAGTATCTCTTATCTTCTGCTCATCCATTACGTAAAGAGGGGTGCCGTACTCCTTTGCAAGGGCAACTGTATCGGCGCCTCCTATGGTGAGATGTCCCTGGCCGTTGACGCCAAGATTCTCGGAAATAAACTGTGACATCATCATCATTCCTTTCTTTATCATTCATCATCATCGGCGCCGCTGTCGTCGGTGATCTCCTCTATTATCTGCCTGAGCTCCTCAACGCCCTCGGCAGTCTGGGAGGAAAAGGGCACTACGTGCATATCGTCAAAATACGGTATCTCCGTCCTGAAGGCCTCCATGCGCTTTTCCCTCTCCGTCTTCTTCAGTTTGTCCGCCTTTGTGAGGACGAGCACGAATGGAGTTTCGGTATCGATAAGGTAGCCTATCATCTGGATATCGTCCTTCGTGGGAGCGTGGCGCATATCCACAAGCATGAATACCAGCCTGAGGTCGCGGTCGGCTCCGAGGTAGCCCTCGATGAGCCCCGACCAGCGCTCCTTTTCGGACTTTGCGACCTTCGCATAGCCGTAGCCCGGAAGATCGACAAAGAAGATATCATCAAGTCTGTAGAAGTTTATGGTCGCTGTCTTTCCCGGCACAGAACTGACTCTTGCCAGGTTCTTGCGGTTGAACAGCTTGTTTATCAGAGTGGACTTGCCGACGTTGGAATGTCCGGCAAAGGCCAGCTCCTTGAGCTCCGGCGGGGGGAGCTGTGAGAATTTTCCGTATGATGCGGCATACTCTGCCTTGTTGTAGTTCAGCTTCATGCGCCGCTCCTTTCATTTATGACTTTTTCCTTCTGCGGGAGGACTTTGCCGGTGCCGGCTTTTCCTCCGGCACAAGTGCAAGTTCAAGCACCTGATCGAGGGTATCCATGGAGCGGAAGCTGATAGCATCCTTTACTGCATCATCGACCTCCTCGAGGTCAGCCTCGTTGTCGCGGGGGATGAGGACAGTCGGAATATCAGCCTTGAATGCCGCCATGGACTTCTCACGGAGACCGCCTATGGGAAGCACTCTGCCGTGGAGGGTTATCTCGCCTGTCATGGCTATGTCAGAACGCACCTTGCGCCCGGAAAGAGCGGATACCAGTGCTGTCACTATCGTAACGCCGGCAGAAGGACCGTCCTTTGGGACTGCGCCCTCGGGTGCGTGGATGTGGATATCGTCTTCCTTGTAGAACTCAGGGTTTATGCCGTACTTTTCGGCGATGCTCCTTACATAGCTGACTGCTATCTGAGCACTTTCCTTCATCACCTCGCCGAGAAGTCCGGTGATCTCTATCTTTCCGGTGCCCTTGAGGACTATGACCTCGAGGGGCATTATGGTGCCGCCGACGGATGTCCAGGCAAGGCCGTTGACAACGCCCACCTGATCCTGACGTGAGAAGAGGTCTGAGATGAATTTGCGGACGCCGAGGAAATCGGCAAGGTTGGATGCCTTTACCGTTACCTTCTTAGCCTCGCCGGAAGCTATCTTCCTTGCGGCCTTGCGGCAGAGGGAGGCGATGTATCTTTCAAGGGTACGTACTCCGGCTTCTCTTGTATAGAACTGGATGATGTCCCTTATAGCCTGATCCTCAATCTTCAGCTGTGAAGCCTTCAGGCCGTGCTCCTTGAGCTGCTTGGGAACGAGATGCTCCTTTGCGATGTGGAACTTCTCCTCGGCAGTATAGCTCGGGAGCTCGATAAGCTCCATACGGTCGAGCAGAGGGCCGGGGATAGCCGATACATCGTTGGCAGTCGTTATGAATACAGCCTTGCTCAGATCGAAGGGGATCTCGATGAAATGATCCCTGAATGCGTTGTTCTGCTCGCTGTCGAGCACCTCGAGCATCGCGGACGATGGATCGCCCTTGATGTCGTTGCAGAGCTTGTCGATCTCGTCGAAGAGTATGAGCGGATTGGCCGTGCCCGCCTGCTGGATGGCTGTTATGATACGTCCGGGCATAGCTCCGACGTAGGTCTTTCTGTGGCCTCTGATATCAGCCTCGTCACGCACGCCGCCGAGGGATACACGGGCATACTTCCTGCCCATGGCCCTTGCAACTGACTTGGCGATGGAGGTCTTTCCGATACCGGGAGGGCCTGCAAGACAGATTATCTGTCCCTTGATCTCCGGATTGAGCATATGGACGGCAAGGAATTCAAGAATGCGTTCCTTGACCTTTTTCAGGCCGTAATGATCCTTCTCGAGGACTGCCTCCGCCTTCTCCATGGTCATCTTTGCCTTGGAGTACTTGCCCCAGGGCAGGTCGAGGACTGTGTCAAGGTAGTTCTTTATAACGAAGGCCTCCTGTGAAGAGGGCGGCAGCTTGCTTAGCTTGTCAGCCTCCTTCAGCAGCTTCTCCTTGCTCTTCTCGTCAGTCTTCAGCTCCATGATGTCGTTGATGTAGGAGAAGACCTCATCCGCGTCATCCTCGCCGAGCTGTTCCTGTATGACACGGAGCTGCTCGCGGAGATAGTACTCCTTCTGCCCCTTGTCTATGCTGTTCTTGGTCTGCTCGTTGATAAGGTTCTCAAGCTCGAGTATCTCCACCTCCGATGTGAGGCAGGCAAAGAGCACGGAGAGCTTGTTGGTTATATTGGACTCCTCAAGGAGAGTCTGCTTGTCACGGTAGTTGAGATTGCAGTTGAAGGTCACGTTCTCAAAGAGCTTCACCGGATCCTCCTCAGTCATTACTGAAACAAGGAGCTCCTTGGGCATCTTCGGGAAGAATGACGAATAGCGCTCAAACACGTCCTTTACGGAACGCATGAGTGCTTCTACCTCTACCTCGTCATATTTTGCCCTTGAATAGGCCGGTGTTCTCTTGACCTCGGCCTTGAGCACGTCTCCCTCATCGATAAGGCGCACAAGATTTGCCTTGTAAAGTCCCTCAACAAGTACCTTCATCACGTTGTCCGGAAGCTTCAGCACCTGCTTTATCTCGGCTATGACGCCTGTCTTGTACAGGTCGGTGGCCTTCGGATTATCCACGTAAGCCTCGTGCTGTGCCACAAGGAAGACTCTGCCGTTGTCCTTCAGCGCCCTTTCGACTGCTGCGACTGACTTATCCCTTGCAACATCGAAGTGCATGACCATTTTAGGGAAAGCAACAAGTCCGCGCATCGCCACTGTATAGAACACGTTGCCGTTATCTGTGCTCTTATCGCTCTTTATTGTCTGTTCCATTAACTCACCACATTTCTGTATATTTCATTTTTCCATATTTATCCGTCCGGATCACGCCGGATCCTGCTGAAAAACTTCATCCTTCATACCGTTCATTTCAACGGACAAATATATTATACTATACTTCAGAGCAAATTGCAAGTACCGCCGCAGATGATAGCAAAAAACAATATCTCCGGCCGTTTCTCTGCATCTGACCTATTGACATTGTGAAGTTAGTGTGTTATAATATTAACATCTTCGAGGGCAGGGTGAGATTCCTGACCGGCAGTAAAGCCTGCGAGCCGCATAAGCGGCTGATCCGGTGTGATCCCGGAGCCGACGGTATAGTCCGGATGAAAGAAGATGCTGCGTTTACTGACGCTTATTATCCAAGCCCCGGAGTTCCGGGGATTTTTTGTTTTCAGGAGGCTTTTTTATGACTCATGAAGGATATATGGCCGAGGCTCTTAAGCTCGCAAAGCGCGGCACGGGCTTCGTGAACCCGAATCCGCTGGTGGGCGCCGTTATAGTTAAGGACGGCACGATCATCGGAAGAGGCTGGCATAAGAAATACGGCGATCTTCACGCCGAAAGGAACGCCTTTGCGGACTGCGATGCAAGGGGCATCGACTGCCGCGGCGCTGATATGTACGTCACACTCGAGCCCTGCTGTCATCACGGCAAGCAGCCGCCCTGCACGGATGCCATAATAGAACACGGCATAAAGCGGGTATTCGTAGGCTCGGGCGATCCGAACATACTGGTGGCAGGCAAAGGCATAACGATACTGCGCGAACACGGCATAGAGGTAGTTGAAGGCGTGCTCAGAGAGGAATGTGACAGCATCAACGACATATTCTTCTACTGGATAACGGAGAAACGGCCCTTTGTTACGGCGAAATATGCCATGACTCTCGACGGCAAGACAGCCTGCTATACCGGCGAGTCCAAGTGGATAACCGGCGAGGAGGCAAGGCTCGATGTACAGTACGAAAGGTTCCGGCACTCAGCTATAATGGTCGGCATAGGCACTGTCCTTGCTGATGATCCCATGCTGACCTGCCGCATTGAGGGCGGAAGGAATCCGGTAAGAGTGATATGCGACTCCAATCTCATGATCCCCTTCGACAGCAAGATAGTTCAGACAGCAAAGGAAATACCTACTATCATTGCGACCACAGACTACGGCAAGAGAAAGTTCAGGGATCAGGTGGAAAAACGCTGGAAGCTCAGGGAACTGGGCTGCGAGATCTTTTCGACTCACTCCGATTCAGAACGCCGCGGCGTTAATACCGGTTTTCTGCTCCGGCATCTTGCGGACAGGGATATCGACAGCGTCCTTCTGGAGGGCGGCGGTGAGCTTGCATACAGTATGTTCAGCGCCGGGTATGTAAAGAGGGTAAAGGCCTATATCGCCCCAAAGATATTCGGCGGACGGACTGCAAAGACGCCTGTTTCCGGAATCGGTATAAGACACCCAGAGGATGCCTGTATGATAGATTCACCGAAGATCAGTACCATAGGAAATGATATCGTCATAGAGGGAAAGGTAAAATACCGAAAGCGTAAGCCTGACGGAACTTATATATACATCTGACAAGGAAGGATAAGGCAATGTTCACAGGAATAATCGAAGAAGTGGGCAGCGTTATATCTGTCACAAGAAACGGCACGAACTCGGATATCCGCATAAAAGCCGCAAAGGTGCTCGAGGACACTAAGCTCGGTGACAGCATAGCCGTGAACGGCGTATGCCTGACCGTTACTGCCATGGGCGGTGACTGGTTCCAGGCGGATGTGATGAACGAGACGCTCAGCCGCTCCTCACTCGGAAGTCTCAGGAGCGGCAGCCCTGTTGACCTTGAAAGGGCTATGGCTGCGGACGGACGCTTCGGCGGACACATCGTCTCCGGCCATATCGACGGCACGGGCATCATTTCCGGTATCAGGAACGACGGGATAGCCGTATGGTACACAGTTTCGGCGCCGCCTCAGATACTCCGCTACATCGTGGAGAAGGGCTCCATAGCCATAGACGGCATCAGCCTGACCGTGGCAAAGGTCACTGACAGTGACTTCTCCGTATCAATAATCCCCCACACAGCAGCCTGCACTGTTCTCTCACTGAGAAAGACAGGCGACACAGTAAACCTGGAAAACGATATAATAGGAAAATACGTAGAGAAGCTGATGAAGCCGGCTGAGGAGGAGCGCTCCGGAGGAGTATCTCTCGATATGCTGGCAAGGAACGGCTTCATATAAGGAGAACGATATGAGATACTCACGCATATTATCATGTATTCCTGCCGCAGCTCTCCTGTGTTCGTGCGGAGTTGTGAATACAGGCAACAACAGCTTCAGGATCGGGCTCAAAGCTGAAAAAACGGCTGAACCCGGCTGCACGCCAGAGATCGGAAAGGGCATCGATACGCTGGTATACAGCTTCGATGCCGGCACCTGCGTCATCAATGCCGGAACTGAGCCGGCAAAGATAAGCTCCTCTGTCAGGGTTAAGGGCGAAACACAGGAGACTGCCGACAAGATAGCTGACAGCCTTTACTTCTTCACTGAAGAAAAGGAATCGGAGCTCCACATGGCACTCTGCTCAGGCCTGAGCGAAGGACAGGACGTCTGGAGCTTCATAAGGAACGGAGAGTACAAGGATAAGGCATCCGTTGAAGCGGATACGGTATTATCCCTCCCGGAAAGCATAACATACTGCGATATAACAGACGGCGCAGGAAACATCGAGCTGAACGGCTTCAACGGTCAGGCAAAGCTGGAGACGGGCGCAGGCGGCGTCACTGTTCAGGGCTCCGTGCTCTCAGGTGCGACTGTGATAGATACAGGCGCCGGCAGCATAGACATAGCGCTTGCCGGAGCACCTGCGATGGGCTCCGTGCTCGACATAAACACAGGCGTCGGAGAGATCAGCTTCACCCTGCCTGATTCCCTCAATGAGGAAACTGTCATCGAGCTCAATGCCGGAGTAGGCTCCATCTCTCTCGACACCGCCGGACATGAATATACTGTCATCACGGAGGAAAGCGCTGTTCTGGCACATGAAACGGAGATCAGCATAGACGGAAAATGCAGGATCAGAATGAGTACGGGAACAGGCGAGATCACTATCAATGAACCGTCTGCCCGTGAAGAATAACTGGAGGCTTTTAAATGTTTGAATACAACACTGTACCCGAGGCTCTTGAAGCACTGAGAAACGGCGAGATCATCCTCGTCACCGACAATGAGGACCGTGAGAACGAGGGCGATATGATATGCGCCGCTCAGTTCGCGACCACAGAAAACGTCAACTTCATGGCAGTTCACGCAAGAGGTCTTATCTGTATGCCCATGAGCATCGGGATGTGTGAAAGGCTCCACCTGCCTCAGATGGTGGACTACAATACCGACAACCACTCCACAGCTTTCACCGTATCCGTGGATCATGTGGAGACCACTACCGGCATTTCCGCTGAGGAGCGCGGATTCACCGCACGCATGATTGCCGATCCCTCCTCAAAGCCGGAGGATTTCCGCAGACCGGGACATATGTTCCCGCTCACCGCAAGGAAAAACGGCGTTCTCGAGCGTGAAGGCCATACCGAGGCTACCGTCGATCTTCTCCGCCTTGCAGGGCTGGAGGAATGCGGCCTCTGCTGTGAGATCATGAGGGATGACGGTACTATGATGCGCTCCGGGGAGCTTCAGGAGAAGGCGAAGGAATGGGGCATGAAGTTCATAACCATTCAGGCCCTCAAGGACTACCGCAAGGTGCATGACGTGCTTGTCGAGAAGGTGGCTGACACCAAACTGCCGACAAAGTACGGCAACTTCCGCGCCCTCGGCTATGTCAACAGGCTCAACGGCGAACACCATATTGCCCTCGTCAAGGGCGATATCGGCGACGGGAGGGATATCCTCTGCCGTGTACACTCGGAATGCCTTACCGGCGATGCCTTCGGCTCCCTCAAATGCGACTGCGGACAGCAGTTCGCCTCTGCCATGACGCAGATAGAGAAAGAGGGCCGCGGAGTGCTCCTGTATATGCGTCAGGAGGGACGAGGCATCGGACTTATCAACAAGCTCAGAGCCTACGAACTGCAGGATCAGGGCATGGATACCCTCGAAGCCAACCTTGCTCTCGGATTCCCGGGAGATATGCGTGAATACTACATCGGCGCACAGATCCTCCGGGATCTCGGCTGCAGGACACTGAGGCTCCTCACCAACAACCCCGACAAGGTATACGGCCTTAGCGGCTTCGGTCTGGAGATAAGCGAGAGAGTGCCGATTCAGATGGATGCAACTGCCTATGACCTCTTCTATCTGAAGACGAAGGCTGCAAAAATGGGACATATACTCAGCTACGGGGAGGAAGACAATGGACCGCATACTTGAGATAATCTTCCTGATATTTGCCGTCAGCCTGTTCGTCGGGATAACAGCACTCGGCATCTATATTTTCGTCAAGCGCAGACAGAACAAAGAGCTTCCGGAGGGCGTGAGCGCCGAGCCTCAGCAGCCGGGCTATATGATCTGGACCTTTGTCTTCTGCGGACTGAACTTCATCACGTCCACCATAAACCACTTTAAGGACAAGGAGAGCCATACCACGCTCTTCAATACCGCATACGCTATCTTCATAGCTGCATGGGTACTGACGCTGATACTTATGATAGTTACTCTTCTTATGAAGACTAAATGCAGCATAACCGAAAACGGTATAGTAGTTTCCAGCGGAATGACGACGGCTCCCTCTGCCTGCTGGTATGAGATTGAGGGGAAGAAGCTCATCATCACTGACAGGAAGACCGGTTACAAGTGCACCTACACTGTCACAGGTGACATGGAGAAACTCAATGAGATACTCAAGGCCTCCTATACCAGGCACGCATAAGGAGGCACTATGACTACGATATACCTTGTAAGGCACTGTGAGCCGGATTTCAGCGAACCGGTAAATTCTTCACGGCATCTCACACAGACAGGCCGTGAGGACGCAGAAGCACTTGCACGCTTCTTCTCCGACAAGCGCATAGACGCTCTGTATTCGAGCCCCTATACCCGTGCCGTGGAGACTATCACTCCCCTCTCCCGCATCACCAGACTTCCGATAATAACGGACACCATATTCCGCGAGCGAGAGGGCGGCAGCGGTGAGGAGAGCTTCGATGGATTCAACAGGAATCAGTGGAATGACATCACCTATAAGCGTCCCGACGGCGAGAGCATAGCCGAAACACAGGAGCGCATGATAACCGGCATCAACGACGTTATCCGTGAAAATCCCGGAGACGATGCCGTCATATCCTCCCACGGCGCTGCGATTTGCTCTGTGATGCGCTATTTCCGCCCGACCTTCGGCTATCACGAATTCATGCGCGTCATAGACTTCATGCCATGGGTGGTGCGAATACAGCTTCACGGCAGCGATATAAGCTCTCTCGAGGCAGTCGAGGAGATATACCACATACACCGACCGTACAGCGGCTGAATGCCGTCTGACACATATATTTTCAAAAGGAGTAATCAGAAATGAAAACATACGAAGGAAAACTCATACCCAGTGAAGTAAGGATAGGCATAGTAGTTGCCAGATTCAACGAGTTCATCACCTCCAAGCTGCTCGGCGGAGCTGTTGACACTCTCACAAGACACGGCATATCCGATGATTCCATCGACGTTGCATGGGTGCCCGGCGCATTCGAGATACCGCTCATAGCTTCCAGAATGGCCAAGTCCGGCAAGTATGACGCTGTTATCTGCCTCGGCGCCATCATCAGGGGCAGCACCTCGCACTACGATCTTGTCTGCAACGAGGCTGCAAAGGGCATCGCTCAGGTATCCCTCCAGAACGATATCCCCGTTATGTTCGGCGTTATCACCACTGAGAACATCGAACAGGCTATCGAGCGTGCAGGCTCCAAGGCCGGCAACAAGGGCAGCGAGTGTGCTGAGGGCGCTATCGAGATGATAAACCTCATCAAGGCTATTGATGACTGAGCTGATATTCGACTACGACGGCACGCTCCATAACTCCATGCTGACCTATGCCCCGGCCTTCCGCGATACCATGAAATGGCTCTCGGACAGGGGGTATATCGAAGAGAGGGAATATACCGACAAGGAGATAAGCTACTGGCTCGGCTTCAACTCGACAGATATGTGGAGCAATTTCCAGCCCGGCCTCGATCCGGAGATACGTGAAAAGGCGCGCATACGCCTCGGCGAGGATATGGCCGGGCGTATCGAGCGCGGCGAGGGCGCTCTCTATCCCCACGCGGAAGAGGTGCTCACACAGCTCCGTGAGGAGGGCTTCGGGCTCATCTTCCTGAGCAACTGCCGCTTCCATTACCTCGAACGTCACAGGCGGGTGTTCAGGCTCGACCGGTTCTTCGACAGCTTCTACTGCTGCGAGGCATTCGGCTTCATTTCCAAATACGAGATACTGCGAAAAATAGCTCCGATGCACAGCAAAGACCTTATTGCAGTCGGAGACAGGTTCCATGATATAGAGATGGCTGTCAGAAACGGGCTGCCCTCTGTCGGCTGCGGCTACGGCTATGGCACGGAGGAGGAGCTCAGCAAGGCGGATATCATCGTGAGCGATATCCGGCAGATACCCGCAGCCGTCGCCTCTCTTTCCCGCAAGGAGGGATAATGATGAAAAGACGTGTCCTTGCCGCTTTACTGGCATCCCTGATGATGCTCTCAGCAGGCTCCTGCTCCTTCCGTGACCATTCACAGCCCGTCTTTCCCGAACAGCCCGTCAAGGAAGACGAAGCCGATAGCTCAGACTACGAAAAGGCCGACATAGAGGAAGTGAACGGGCAGGTGGAAAAGCTGCTCGTTGACCTTAAAGTCCCCGATAACGAGGCTGCGGTCAGGGAGGATATGGAAGCCCTCTTCCACTCTGTCGCGGTTGCCTATGAAGCCGATACGCTGTCTCATCTCGGCCACTGCCTTGACTGGTACAATGAAAAGGCCGAGCAGGAATACGATGACTGCTCCCTCACATATTCACTGGTTTACGAAGCGGCCTCCTACGCCTTCCACCGCGGATATGAATCCGAGGAATACTCCTCTCTTTTCACAGACTACATCAGCGAGGACTACCTTGATTTCTACAACGCCCCGTCCATGAGTCTGAAAAGGCTTGAGGGATATACCAGAGTAGATTATGAGCTTGCAGATGAGCGCTCCGATGAATACTATGCGATACGCGACGATGAAAAGCTCTCCGACGACGAGAAGAATCTGAAGTGTGCAGAGATATATCTTGATATCCTTTCCGAATACGATGCCGAAACATTCTACGATGAATACTACCGCGACTATACTCCGGAGGAGATAATCGAAGTAGGAAGATCAGTCCGCCGGAACCTGCTGATCATCTCTGACGATGTTACCAGAAAATACCTGGATAACGCAGCCGACGGATTGTTCCTCAGGGCGGATGTCAAGCCTGATAAGCTGTTCTCCACCATACAGAAGTATTCCGCGCAGCTCTCGCCGGAGATCGCTGAGTCTGCAGAGCGCATAATCGAGACCGGACACTATCACACCGCAGAGGGCGATGACTGCTATGACGGCTCCTATACCGCCGCTCTTCCGCTGTCCGATGATTACCTCGTCTATATCTACTGCGATGACAACGAGGACAACCTTGCGACAGCGATACACGAATTCGGCCACTACCATGCCGGACACTTCGACAAGACACCCATATACTCGGTTGTTGCAAATAACGATATCGCTGAGATACAGTCTCAGGGCATGGAGCTGCTGTTCATGCAGTTCTACGATGAGATCTACGGCAAAAAGGCAGACGCCATGCGCCTCGAACACCTCTCAGACCTGCTCTTTGCCATTGAATCGGGGTTCCTTGTCGGCGAGTTCGAGTACACTGTTCTGAAGAACCGTGATACCTACACACCGGAGGACGTTGTCCGCTGCTACAACGAGATCATGCGTGATTATGCACAGGGCATCCCCTTCTATTACATTGACCATATGTTCGTATATCCCGGATACTATATCAGCTACGGCGTTTCTGCCCTTGCTGCTCTTGAGATCTTCGACGATGTTCTTAACGATCCGCAGTCAGCTGTTGAAAAGTATTCCAGAATGGCAAGCATACCCTCCAACGATCCGAACGTCAGACTGCGTGAAGCCCTTACAGAGAACGGTTTCCCCGACATATTCTCAGATGAATACATCAACAGGCTCTATGATGATATCAGACGCTATCTGAACAGCCTGTAAAACAGCAAAAGCCACAGCACCTTAAGTGCGGTGCTTATATAGAAGTTTTAAGCCATAGTATTTCTGATCTGAAGTCAGAAGTACTATGGCGTTTCTATTGACAATACAGCGATGTCGTGCTATAATTGGTACTATCATAAATCGTAATATGTCACTAAAAGGAGTAATACAATATGCAAAAAGCACTGAAAATCGTAGGGAAAATATTTCTCGGCATACTGATACTGCTATTCGTGCTCCTTTTGGTAATATTCATTTACCATAGGATAATGTTGAGCAAGGAAAAGCCGCTCCTTGAACCGCTCGGGCAGATGGTCGAGGTAGACGGAAATCAGATGAGCATATACACCGAGGGCGAGGGCGACCGCACAATCGTCATTATGTCCGGCTCGGGAATGCCCTCTCCGATACTGCAATACAGTGCGCTGTACAGACAGCTGAGCGATACCTATAAAATAGCAGTCATAGAGAAGTTCGGCTACGGCTTCAGCGATGTGGTTGACGGTGAAAGAGATTTCGATACGATACTGCGGCAGGATCGTGAAGCGCTGCAAAAGGCAGGCGTGGAAGCGCCCTATATCCTTTGTCCCCACTCCATGTCGGGAATAGAAGCGATCCTTTGGGCGCAGAAATACCCCGATGAGGTGGAAGCGATAGTCGGACTGGATATGAGTACACCGAAGGCTTACACGGAAGAAGAACTGAATAATAGCGGCAAGTCTCATATAGTATATGACTTTCTGAGAGAATCGGGTTTGCTGAGAATTTCGATGACGGACAGCACTCTGCCCGAGAATTTAGATCAGAATGAGAAGGCTGTCTTCAAGGCTATAGCTTGCAGAAAATTTGTCAACAAAACCATGGACAATGAAGGCGGCACACATATTTTAGACGCTATAATCGAGATAAACAGCGCTTCAAAGCCCGATGTGCCTACACTGCTTTTCCTTTCAAACAGCGAGGGGCAGGTATGGGAAGATGCGATGCGCGACTACGCCGATGGTCTTACCGACGCACAGGTGATAGAGCTTGACTGCGGTCACATGGTAGCCAATGAAAAACCTGATGAGATAGCCGATGCGATGAGAGACTTTATCGCCGTACTTGACAGCTAAAATTCTGATTTATTTTAACAGTTGAAAAAACTGCCCCTAAGCGCTTCGAGACACTTAGGGGCAGAACTTCTATATGGGTATCTGACTTATGATGCTGTGGCTTTTTTTATGCCTGTTTCAGGTGATATCAGCGGTCGCTGACCGCCCTGTTCAGAATGCACCGTTTACTGATGCCTTATCTGTCACTAACATAGAAAATACTTATAAGCCTGATATTTTTGTGATGAACTGCGCCTCTGCTCCGTTTACATTATGAAAACTTATATGGAGGTATCAAGAATGAAAAAAACAGCAGTACTCTTAACAGCAGCTGTCGTTCTTACGGGCTGCGGAGGCGGCTCCGAACCGCAGCCGTTCCCGGAGAGCAGTCACTATCCGGCAGGCGCAGAAGAATCGTCCTCACCGGTCACGGACAGCACGGGAGAAGACATCGTCCTCACCATCGCAGTGCTCTATGACCTGCAGGATCCGGTAAAGGAACTGATCAGCCGATTCAACTCTGAGGATAACGGCATAACGATACAGATAAAGGATTATTCCAAGGAATTTGAGGACCTCGGCTATGACGAGAAAGGAGTATTCCGTGGATACAACGATGAGGAGCGCAAGAAGATAGATTTTGCAGTCACACAGGATCTCATCAATAAGGATGAGGCAGATCTTGTCGGCACATTTTCGTTCGGAAACAGCGCCAAATATGAGATATTCAAGCGCACAGGTGCATTCGCTGATCTTTACAGCTTCATGGCGGATGATCCCGAGGTAAACCCGGACACCCTCAACCGTCATATTCTCTCACTTAACGAGCGTGACGGGAAACTCTGCTCTGTACCCACCTATTATACCGTACAGACAATGATCGGTGAATCACAGTATGTCGGGACAGAACAGAACTGGACGATAGATGAGTTCATCGACTGCTGGAACAGGATGCCCGAGGGCTCAAGTGTCTGCTGGTCCACGGAATCGGAGGGGATATACTATGATATCCTCCGTGCGAACACCACCGCCTTCATCGATTACGCAAACTGCGAAACCCACTTTGATGCTCCCGATTTCCGCAAGCTGCTCGGATTCTGCAGTCAGTTCCCGAGCAATATGGGAATAAAGAATGAGGAAAGTATCAACAGGTCAGCTCCACAGCTTGTCCGGAGCCTCATGCTGACAGACTATCAGGACAGCATTGTCCGTGAGATCAGCTATGACAGGCATGAGGCCGGCTATTACCGTCTCCGTGATGGCAGTCATACTCTTGTAGGCTTCCCGACATCCGACAGAAACGGTGCTTTTCTCTGCGGCACAAACTTTGAATGCTCCATACGTGCAGACATATCAGAGGAGAGGCAGAGGGCGGCATGGAGATTCCTGCGTGAGCTGTACACCGAGGATTTCCAGACCGGGCAGTATGCCAAGCGTATCGAATCCACCGATCCCCAGACGGGAGACAGCATAGTGCAGTATATCTTTACACCAGGCTTCCCGGTAAACAATGCCGCACGAAGGAATATTGCCCGGAGCCTTCTGGCCGGTGAATACGAAGAAAGCGGAATAAAGCTCGCTGTACAAGGCCATGAGATCAGAGAGCTCAACAAGCTGAGCCTTGATCAGGCTGATATCGACTTTCTCGATGACTATATGGATTCCATAGACCGCTGGGAGTTCCCCGATACCGACCGTGAGCTTTTCTGGATAATTGAAGACGAGGTGCTGACCTTCCTCCACGGCGAACAGGATATAGATACGACGATCAATCTTATACAGAACCGCGCAAATATCTGGATAAGCGAGCAGTCATGAGCTGACATTCACGAATATGCGGGGCGATGTAGGCATCGCCCCCTACATTTTGATATAGAAGGATCAATGTTTGTAGGGACGGATGCCCACATCCGCCCGCCTGATTTCAGCGATAAATGACTTTCTGACAGGCAAAAGCCACAGCACCTTATGATGCTGTGGCTTTTATCATGCTTATTCAGTTCTGAGCGCCTCAACGGGATCTTTCTTTGCCGCCAGCCTTGAGGGGATAAGTCCGGCGATGAGCGTCAGTATCATGCTTATGGCAACGAGGATGACCGCGCCTTCGACGGGAAGTCTCGCCTCGAGGGTATCAAGGCTTGTGAGGGTATGGATGATGTAGTTTATAGGTATCGTCAGCAGGAGGGATACCCCGATTCCGAGAAGTCCGGCTACAAGTCCGACAAGAAGTGTCTCCGCATTGAATACCGTTGATACGTTCTTCTTTGAGGCTCCTATCGCACGGAGTATGCCTATCTCACGGGTACGCTCGAGGACGGAGATATAGGTGATGATGCCTATCATTATGGATGATACCACAAGGGAGATGCCTACGAAGGCTATCAGCAGGTAGGATATACCGCTGATTATGCCTGTCACAGAGGACATGAGGAGGGCAACGTAATCGGTGTAGTGGATAACATCGCTGTCCTTCTTTGTGGAATCGTTGTAGCGTGTGATCGCATCGGCGATATCGTCCTTATCCTCGAAGGTGCGGGCATAGAGGTTGATACCTGAGGGATCGTCCTCGTCTGCAACTCCGAGCAGCTTCAGGTTATCCTCGTAGGAGGATGTGGATACCTGCGGAGGTGTGAACTCGTCACATACTGCGATATAGAGCTCATCGGTCAGCGGAAGTGCATCGAGCATCTCTGCGAGCTTGTCGTTCGGCACGGATGCTGTCTGCTCTGCGGCTGCCTGAGCATACTGCTGCGTTATCTGCTCTGTGATCGCCTGACGTGCATAGTCCGTCAGCTCCTCGTCACTGAGCTGGTCGATATAGGAAAGCACCTGTGACGGATCAACGCCGAGCTCCTGAGAATAGCTGTCAGTCACCTGCTTTACAAAGGCGTCACGGTCGAAGTCTGCCATGGCGGCTTCAAGCTGTACAGCGAGCTGCTCGGGATCCGGCTGTGAGACGATGAAGCGGTAAAGCTCCGCACGCTGATCGGTATCCGCCGCCTTTATGTAGTCCTTTGCGGTGTCGATCTTCTCGCTGTCGGAGGGGCCCTGATACTCCTCTGTCAGGAAGCGTGTGCCTGTGAGAACGTCTGTATCCTCGTCCTCCATCTGCTTCTTTACAAGCTCGCTCTCAGATGTAGTTTCTATCACGTACTGTGTGAGCTTGTTGGTATAGCCGATATAGCCCTTTATCATGGGAGTCTTTACGTCCTCGCCCGGACGGATGAAGCCGACTATCTTCAGATCTGTTCCGATATCGGAGGCGCTGAAGAGGTAGTCAAGTCCTGTCTCGGTAGAGGTGAGGTCAACGCAGCCTGTGCCGGATTCGCCTGCCTGATAATACTCACAGGGCAGTATCATCCTCAGCTTCTTGTCCCTGATCTCGTCAAAGCTCCACTCGATCTGTCCGTAGCTCTCGATAACATCGCCGTTCATGGCAGCCTTGAGGTTCTCGGAGAACTCGTCTGTATCCTTGAGTCCCATGGCATATACGATGATATCCGGTATCTCGTTGTTCTTGGTGAGGACCACAACAGCCTCGTCATAGTTCTCAGGCCATCTGCCGTCAACGACCTCATACTGGTCGCGGATAAGGCTGTTGACCGGATCTCCGTCCGTACCGGGCAGGAGCTGCTCAAACACGCTCAGTCCCCAGGCTGTCATTTCCTGACTGCCTGCCATGGGGCTGTTCATGGCCATGTTCATATAGTCGGTGCCGTTTACTCCGATGGCGCGGCTGTACATATCCATGAAGTCGGCCTTGATTATCTCGCCGGAGGGAGTTTTCGTGAAGACCGGCATCTTCAGGTCATAGTTGTAGGATATGGCACTGGCCTTTTCAGCGATAATGCTGTCGGTATCAAGGAACTCCTTGAAATCCTTCATGTTGTTTATCTGCTTGGCTGCGGAATTGAAGGAGTTGAACATATCATATACCGCAGTATTGGCGTACACCGTGTCGTCCCTGAACTCCTTGTTCTCATAGTCCTTCTGATTCTGCATGAGGGCCTCTATCATGCCCGAGGTATCCGCATTCTCGCGGAATATCTGCAAGGGGTAGGACGAAAGCGTCTCCTCCTGCACCTGATCGATATAGTCGTTGATACCCGTGGAAAGGGCAAGAATCAGGGCGATGCCGATTATTCCTATGGAACCGGCAAAGGCCGTCAGGAGCGTCCTGCCCTTCTTGGTCATAAGGTTGTTCATGGAGAGGGAGAGCGCTGTACCGAAGGACATGGATACTCTCTTTTTCTTCTCCAGCTTTGTCTCGTCTTCCTTCTCAGGCTCATAGGGATCGCTGTCGGCAGTGAGCTTTCCGTCCTTGATGCGGACTATGCGTGTTGCATACTGCTCTGCAAGCTCCGGGTTATGAGTTACCATGATAACGAGCTTATCGGCGGCTATCTCCTTGAGGAGCTCCATTACCTGTATGCTGGTCTCGCTGTCGAGGGCGCCTGTCGGCTCGTCGGCAAGGAGTATATCCGGATCGTTTATCAGCGCACGGGCGATAGCCACACGCTGCATCTGTCCGCCGGACATCTGGTTCGGCTTCTTGTGGAGCTGATCTCCGAGGCCCACCTTTTCAAGAGCCTCCTTCGCACGCTTTCTGCGCTCGGACTTCGATACGCCCGATATGGTCAGGGCAAGCTCTACGTTGGATATTACCGACTGGTGCGGTATCAGGTTGTAGCTCTGGAAGATGAAGCCGATAGAATGATTGCGGTAGGCATCCCAGTCACGGTCACGGTATTTCTTGGTCGATACACCGTTGATGACAAGGTCGCCCGATGTGTAGTGGTCAAGACCTCCGATGATGTTGAGGAGAGTCGTCTTACCGCAGCCGGAATGGCCGAGTATTGCGACAAACTCGTTCTCACGGAAGGTTATGCTCACTCCGTTCAGTGCTTTTACGGTATTGTCCCCTGTCCCGTATGTCTTGATAATGTCCTTTAATTGCAGCATAGTTTCCACCCCTTAATAATTCTAATTATATATCGAAACTGCACAATTATGTCTGTCACAATTATAGCACATTAACGAAAGTTTGTCAAGAATTTAACCATTGTTTTCATTCTTCTATCACACATCGGCACAAAAAACTGCCGGACAAATGTCCGGCAGTTTTATCACTTACTGAAAGTTCTTAGAAAACTCATCGTGGAGCTTCTTCTCGAGCGCCTCAGCCTCTTCGTGAGTGGGCTGCTTGGCTGCGAGATAGGTCTTGATCTTGGGCTCTGTACCGGAAGGACGGACTATTACCTTTGAACCGCCCTCGAGGAAGAATGCGAGTACATTGGACTTGGGCAGAGTTAGCTCTGTCTCTGTGCCGCTGATAAGATCCTTGGATACGCTTACCTTGTAATCATCGAATCTTACCACCTTCAGGCCTGCGATCTCCTTCATGGGATTGTTCCTGAGTGTGGTCATGATATCCTCCATCTTCTTCATACCGCTTGCGCCCTCAAAGGTGAAGCTGTAGAGTGTCTGGTAGAATACGCCGTACTTCTTGTACATATTCTCTCTTGCTTCCATGAGAGTTATGCCCTGTGTACGGTAGTATGCAGCCATCTCACAGATGAGCATAGAAGCGTTTACAGCGTCCTTGTCTCTTACGTATGAACCGGAAAGGTAGCCGTAGCTCTCCTCGTAGCCGAAGATGTAGCGGTCCTCCTCGCCCTTTGCCTCAAGTATTCCGATCTGCTCGCCGATGAACTTGAAGCCTGTGAGAACGTCGATTATCTCAACTCCGTAGGCCTTGCCTATGAGTGAAACAATGTCTGTGGTAACGATAGTCTTTACTGCCACAGGATCCTTGGGCATGGTGCCCTTCTTTGTGCGCTGGTCGCAGATGTACTCGAGGAGCATAGCGCCTACCTCGTTGCCGCTGAACAGTGCATATCCGCCCTTGCCGTCCGGAACAGCGATACCTACACGGTCGCAGTCAGGATCAGTTGCAAGCAGCAGGTCAGGCTTAACCTCGTCGCAGTACCTCAGACCGATCTCAAGAGCCTCACGGATCTCGGGGTTCGGATAGGGGCAGGTGGAGAAGTTGCCGTCCGGCTCTTCCTGTTCCTTGACAACGGTAACATCAGTGATGCCGATGCGCTTTAAGATCTCACGTACAGGCTTGTTGCCTGTGCCGTTGAGAGGTGTATATACTACCTTCAGACCGCTTGAGGGGCAGAGGTCTGTATTGATGCCCTCTGCAAGAACGTTCTTGTAGAACTCCTCGATGACCTCGCCGCCGATGTAGGAAATATTGCCCTTTGCAAGCTCCTCATCGAAGTCTGAGGTCTTAACGTCTGAGAATATATCAAGTGAATTTATCTTTTCGAGTATGATCTCAGCGCCTCTCAGTGTGATCTGGCAGCCGTCCTCGCCGTACACCTTATAGCCGTTGTACTTTGCAGGATTGTGGCTGGCTGTCACCATGATACCGCCCTGGCACTTCAGCTGGCGTACAGCGAAGGAAAGGCAGGGTGTGGGCATGAGCTCTGTATAGATATGTACCTTGATGCCGTTGGCAGCAAGTACCTCAGCAGCAGCTTTTGAGAATACGTCTGACTTTATGCGGCTGTCATAGGAGATAGCCACGCTCGGAGAGTCATATTCCTGATTGAGATAATCAGCAAAGCCCTGTGTCGCACGTCTTACTGTATAGATATTCATGCGGTTTGTACCGGCGCCGATAACGCCTCTCAGTCCGCCTGTGCCGAATTCAAGATCTCTGTAGAACCTGTCTAAGACAGCATCGTTATCCCCCTCGATGCTTTTGAGCTCAGTCTGAAGATCAGGATCCTGAACAGCCTTCTCGCACCAGACTTTATAAAGCTCCAATTCTCTCATTGTAATTCCTCCTGTAAAAGAAATATATATTATTATAGCATATTTCCAATACTTTGGGAAGAGTTTTTCAAGGATTTCTATTTATTTTATTATTTTTACTATTGTTTCTCCGCTTGCCGCCTTTTCTGCCGCGATAGACTGCGGCACCCGCCGCCGTGAATACCGCGATCGTCCCTGCTGCAACTATATACGGATCAGCGTTATACTCCTTATCAGGCACTATCACCACTTCAGAGGCCTTGACCGCGGCCGTCTGACCAGCTGCGCCCTCGACCTGCTGTGCTGCTGCGGCTTCCCCTGCCGGGTGCAGTACTGTAAGTCCCGTGACGGCGAGAAATGCCGTCAGAAATGCTGCTGTTTTCATCATATCCCTCCAGTGCCGGTCCCTCTCCGGCTTATAATATATATCATTGTACATATTAACCTTAAAAAATCCTTAAAAATTCCCCAGGAGGCGCAAATTTTGACAATTAAATCCGAAACAGGAGTAACCGAAAATTGCGGTCATGCTAAATTTCATCCGTCATTACAACAAAAAACAGCAGGATCAGCGCAATACACGTTGATCCTGCTGACATCCCGTTCTGCGGGATAAAGTGACCAGACCGATAAGCCGGGTTCTGTCGGGTGCGGCAATTTATCTACTCCTTCCGTCGCCGGAAGGCTCAAGCCGTCATTGCCAGATATCCGCCGAGCCGACGTTACGATACCTGACACCAATAGACGTTGCATCGGGTAGGGTTTACATAGCAGTACGGTCTCCCGCACTCTGGTGGGCTCTTACCCCGCCTTTCCACCATCACCCCCGCAAGCGGAGGCAGTATATCTCTGTTGCACTTGCCCTAAGGTCGCCCTCGGCTGCCGTTAGCAGCTACCCTGCTCTGTGATGCCCGGACTTTCCTCGTGACCTAAACGATCCCGCTGCCGCATGGACTGCTCACATTGGTATTCTACCATAATTCCGGCTCTGTGTCAAGTACCGGGAATGGCTATATCATAGATGCTGCCTATCCCGATCGCCGTTCCGTCGGTAAAATGGAGCACCTTCATCACCTCGTCGATGCGTCGGAGCTCGCCCTCATGGAGGAAGTATCTTCCGCCCTCCTTGCGTTCATCAGGGACGAAATGCACCACCTGCACCTCCGGCCGGCTGTCAATGCGGTCAAGGAGCAGAGCAAGGACTTCGTCAATATGCTTCTCCCTTTCCTCACAGCCTTCCATGCCGGGATCCGTACGCCTTCCGGATTCCTCCACCTTCTCGTCAAGACCGGTGAGGGCGTCAAAGGAACCGAATATCTCCGCCCGCTTGTAGGCGCTCAGCTTCCGCTCCTTCCCCGGTTCGGGACGGGGAAGGTCTATTATATCGTCATACTTTCCCATGGTGCACCTCAAAAAAACGGACGGCAAAAAGCCGTCCGCATGGATCATTTATCTTCCTCAGAGCCCGTCTCGTCTCCGTTTGCAGCCTCGATATCCTCGATAGTAAGATCTTCAAGATCAAACTCAAGAAGCTCGTTGCAGTTCGGGCAGTTGATAGAGCCTTCCTCAAGCATATTCTCGTCAATGAGGACTGTATCGCCGCAGGTGGGGCAGGTGATCTCGTAGAGCTCGTTCTCATCATCGAACCCGTCTTCGTCGAAATCATCGTCGAACTCCTCATAGTCATCGTCAAAGTCGTCACAGCCTTTGCAGGGGCCGCACTCACCGTCTTCGTCGAAATCGTAGAAGTCCTCCTCAACTGCGCCAAGATCCTCATCAAGGATATCGCACAGCTCAGTGAGCTCGTCTACCTGTGACTGGAGATCGTCAACATAAAGCACCAGCTCGGAAAGCACCTCAGACATCTTTACGAGTGCCTTGCCCTCCTTAGTGGTAGTGTCGATCTCGAGACCTTCAATAAGGCCCTGTAAATAGGACATCTTCTCTGTAAGCTTCATAACAGCTCCTCCTTTCAGACTGCAATAATCATCCTTTGGATAGTCTTATGCTCTGGACATATACTCGCCTGTACGAGTATCGATCTGGATCTTCTCTCCCTCGTTGATGAAGAGCGGAACCTTAACCTCAGCGCCGGTCTCAACAGTAGCGGGCTTTGTAGCATTTGTAGCTGTATCGCCCTTGAAGCCGGGATCAGTCTGTGTTACGACCAGTTCAACGAAGTTCGGGGGCTCTACGCCGAATACAGTGCCCTTGTAGGAAAGGATCTTACATACCATTTCTTCCTTGACAAATCTGAAGCTGTCGCCGAGTGTGGATGCGCTGATCGGAACCTGCTCATAGGTCTCCATATCCATGAAGTAATAAAGCTCTCCGTCGTTGTAGCTGTACTGCATATCCTTTCTCTCTACGAAAGCTGTGGGGAACTTTGCTGTAGGATTGAAGGAAGTTTCAACTACCGAACCGGTAATAACATTCTTGTACTTGGTTCTAACGAAAGCAGCTCCCTTACCGGGCTTAACGTGCTGGAATTCAATTACCTGAACTACCTGTCCGTCGAGCTCGAAAGTCACGCCGTTTCTGAAATCGCCTGCTGAAATCATTATAAATACCTCCGTATTTTTCAAATATTACATACATACATTTTATCACAAGTCAGCGTTTTTTGCAATACTTCTTGTGATAATATTATAAAGTTATGAGATTTTTTGCAAATTTCGTAATGTTATCGCAGCCGTTTTCGTGCAAAACGACAAAGTCCTCGATACGCACTCCGAACTTGCCTGCAATATAGATGCCCGGCTCTATAGTCACCACCGCATTTTCGCAGAGTATCTGCGTATTATTCGGGGCAGCATTAGGCTTTTCATGTATCTCAAGGCCTACGCCGTGGCCGAGGGAATGGCCGAAGCAGTCGCCGTAGCCGGCATCGTCTATGACCGAGCGTGCGATGAGGTCGAGAGACTTTCCTGTGATGCCGCTCTTGGCCGCTCTGATAGCACTGTTCTGTGCCTCGAGCACGATATTGTAGACCTTCTCCATCTCCTCCGTGGGCCTGCCGACACAGAAGGTGCGTGTCATGTCGCTGTGGTAGCCGTTCCATACTGCGCCGAAGTCGATGAGCACGAACTCGCCATCCTGTATCAGCTTGCCGGAGGGAACTCCGTGGGGCATGGAGGTGTTCGCGCCGGAGAGAACTATCGTATCAAAGGAAAGGTCCTCCGCACCGTGAAGGAACATGATATGGTTGAGCTGAAGGGCTATCTCACGCTCGCTGACGCCCGGCTTTATTGACGGGAGCAGCTCCTCGAGAGCATTCTCAGCTATCTCCTGTGCCTTGCGGATGAACCCGATCTCAGCCTCGTCCTTGCAGCTGCGGAGAGCATTTATGGCGTTGCTGAGGGCATCAGTGGAGATTATCTCGGTATCGGGCAGGCTGGTCCTGAGCTGTGAAAGCTCGCTGACTGTCATTATCTGCGATTCTATGGCGCAGTTTGAAGCGCCGTGCTCATGGATGAGCTGGGAGATCTGCGTATAGAGCTTCTTCTGCTCGATGACCTCTGCCGTCTTCACTACCGAGCGTGCCTTCTCGATATATCTGAAATCTATGAGCAGGTAGGCCTTGTCACGGAATGCGATGACTGTGCCTGCCGAGGATCTCATTCCCGTGAAGTACCTGCGGTTGACATCCGAGGTTATGAGAACGCAGTCTATCCCTGTCGGAAGCTGCCTGAACAGCTTTTCAAATCTTTCGGTCATGCCCTTCACCTCACATTTCAGCAAGAGCCTGTACTGCAAGGTAGTAGCTCATGAATCCGAATCCTGCTATTGTACCGCTGCATACGGGAGCGATGACCGAGTTGGAGCGGAACTCCTCACGTGCATGAACGTTGCTGATATGCACCTCGATGACCGGTATCTTTATCGCTGAGATAGCGTCACGGATAGCGTAGCTGTAATGTGTGTAGGCTCCGGCGTTGAGTATCACTCCGGAGTATTCCTTCCTTGCCTCGTGCAGTCTGTCGATGATAGCGCCCTCGTGGTTGGACTGGAAGAAATCGCACTCCATGCTGAGAGCCTCTGCGCGCTCCTTTATATTCCTGCTCAGCTCCTCAATGTTGGAGCTGCCGTATACGCCCGGCTCACGCTCCCCAAGAAGGTTGAGGTTCGGGCCGTTTATAACAAGTATCTTCTTCATATTTTCCTCTCCTTTTCAGGGTTCCTGCGGTAGACCTTCCGTGGGAGAAAGGGCTTCTCCAGCACCCGCTTGAACCTGATGAAACGCTGCTCCGCCGGCTCCTTCTCAATTGGCTCGACGAAGAGCATCTTTATACCGTAGATATTCGCACCCGCCACATCGGTGAATATCTGATCCCCGACAGCGGCTATCTGCTCCTTCGGAAGACCGAGCTTTTCTGCCGCCTCAGCATAGCCCTTCTTCAGCGGCTTTGCGCCCTCGCATACATAATCGAGGCCGAGAAGATCGGCGAAGGGCTTTACCCGCGGCTCATGGTTATTGGATACGATGACCGCCGATATACCGCTCTGCTTCACAGACCTGAGCCATTCCTCCACACCCTCAGCCGGAACTGGGTTATCGTGCGTCGTGAGGGTATTGTCTATATCGAGTATCAGTCCCTTTACGCCCATACGCTCAAGAACACCCGGCGTAATGTCTGTTACCCTGTGGAATGCAGCTGTTATACTGAATATCATACTTCCTCCGTCTTCGTTATGAACAAATGAAAAAGCGGACCGTGGTCCGCTTTTATCAACGTTATCAATGCTGTAAGATCAATACTTGCGCTTACGAGCTGCCTCAGACTTCTTCTTGCGCTTAACTGAAGGCTTCTCGTAATGTTCTCTCTTACGAACCTCAGCAATAACACCGTCCTTAGCACAGCTTCTCTTGAATCTCTTCAGAGCTGAATCTAAAGTCTCGTTCTTGTTAACGCGTACTTCTGCCATTATCTTTCCCTCCTTTATAACAGAGGCTTCCCGGAGCGGATCCGGTGCATATATGCCACCGTCATGCAGCCTGCGGATGATTCCGCATCACCTCTGACGCCAGTCACCATTACCCCATTTGTATAATTCACGAATAATATTACATATCAGTGCAACACTAATATATTAATATTTTATCACAGCCTGAGAATTATGTCAAGGGTTTTTGCGAATAATTAAAAATTCGTTATTTTGCAACAATATTAACAAGTTTATTTGGTACATATATCTGCTTGATGATATTCTTGCCGTCTACAGCCTTCTTCACGTCCTCGTTGTCCATTGCGAGAGCGATAACGCTGTCCTTGTCGGAATCGACTGCTATATTGAGCTTTGCCCTTACCTTGCCGTTGATCTGGACAACGATCTCGATGGTATCCTCAACAAGATGTGCCTCGTCATAGGTCGGCCAGCTTTCAAAGGCGATAGTGTCATTGTGGCCGAAAAGGCTCCAGATCTCCTCGCCGAGGTGAGGAGTGATACAGGAGAGCATCTTGATGAGTCCCTCAGCGTACTCCTTCGGGCATCTGCCAACCTTGTACACCTCGTTGACAAAGATCATCATCTGGCTGATAGCTGTATTGAAGGCGAGCACCTCATAGTCATTGGTGACCTTCTTTACTGTCTGGTGATATACCTTTGTGAGTGAGCCGTCATTTTCGTCAGTGAGGTTCTCAGGCTCGGTGAAGAAGTTCCATACACGGTTGATGAACTTCCTTGCACCCTCAACACCGTTCTTGCTCCAGGGCTTGCTTACCTCGAGAGGTCCCATGAACATCTCATAGAGACGAAGGGTATCTGCGCCGTAGTCTCTTACGATATCGGAGGGATTTACAACGAATTCGGGGAAGCGCTTGCCCATCTTGATGCCGTTCTCACCGAGGATCATGCCCTGATGAACGAGCTTCTTAAAGGGCTCCTTTGTGGGAGCAAGGCCCTTGTCATACAGGTATCTGTTCCAGATACGTGAGTACATAAGGTGGCCTACTGCGTGCTCGGGGCCGCCGATGTAGAGATCTACGGGCATCCAGTGCTTCAGGAGCTCCGGATCAGCGAACTGCTTGTCGTTGTGGGGATCTATGTAGCGGAAGTAATACCAGCTCGAGCCGGCGCTTCCGGGCATTGTCGATGTCTCGCGGACACCCTTGACGCCGTTGTGGTCGTACTGCTTCCACTCGGTAGCGTTCTCAAGGGGTGCCTTGCCGTTCTTGCCCTTGTAGTCATCGAGCTCGGGCAGGATGAGCGGGAGCTCCTCATCGTCAAGAACGTGTATCTGTCCGTCCTCGCCGTGTACAACGGGAACAGGCTCGCCCCAGTAGCGCTGACGTGCGAATATCCACTCGCGGAAGTGGTAGTTGACAGTGCGCTTTGCTCTGCCCATGCCCTCGAGCTTCTGAGTGATAGCTTCCTTTGCTTCCTCAACAGTGAGGCCGGTAAACTCCTCGGAGTTTATGAGCTTATAGCCCTTGCCGAGGTACTCTGTCTTTTCCATGGCAGCCTCAGACACGTCTATATGACCGTCCTTGCCGTCGATGACCTGTATCATGTCGATATTGTGAGCTATGGCGTACTCAAAGTCACGCTGGTCATGGCTCGGAACAGCCATAACTGCTCCTGTACCGTAGCTTGCAAGAACGAAGTCGCCTATGAACATACGTACTTCCTTGCCGTTTACGGGATTTATGCAGGTAACGCCCTTGAGCTCACAGCCGGACTTGGTCTTGTTGAGCTCGGTGCGGTCCATATCGTTCTTCTTCTTTGTCTCGTCGATGTAGGCCTGTACCTCTTCGCGGTTCTGTACGCGGTCGAGGAGGCTTGCAGTGATGTCTCCGTCGGGAGCGAGTACCATGAAGGTGATACCGTAGATAGTCTCGATGCAGGTGGTGAATATGGAGAACTTACCGCCGCCGACAATGTCGAACTCTACCTCAACGCCGGTGGACTTGCCTATCCAGTTGCGCTGCATGGACTTTGTGGACTCGGGCCAGTCTATCTCGTCGAGGCCCTCAAGGAGCTTCTCGGCAAAGGCGGGCTGGTCGATCACCCACTGCTTCATATTCTTGCGGACTACGGGGAAGCCGCCGCGCTCGGACTTGCCGTCGATTACCTCGTCATTGGAGAGAACGGTGCCCAGCTCCTCGCACCAGTTAACGGGCATATCTATGTACTTTGCATAGCCGTCAAGATAGAGCTGCTTGAATATCCACTGTGTCCACTTGTAGAACTCGGGATCGGAGGTAGCCACCATCTTGGACCAGTCATAGTCGAAGCCCAGTTCTTTCAGCTGCTTGGAGAAGGTCTTGATGTTCTCCTGAGTGAAGCCGTTGGGGTGGTTGCCGGTAGTTACAGCGTACTGCTCAGCCGGCAGTCCGAAGGAGTCATATCCCATGGGGTGGAGTACGTTATAGCCCTGCATACGCTTCATTCGTGAAACGATATCCGTTGCCGTATATCCTTCGGGGTGACCTGCATGGAGGCCTACTCCCGACGGATAGGGGAACATATCGAGGGCGTAGAACTTGGGCTTGCTGAAATCCCAGACATCCGTCTTGAAAGTCTCATGCTCCTCCCAGTATTTCTGCCACTTGGGCTCTATTGATCTGAAATCATATCTGCTCATTTCTGTTCATTCCTTTAATTCTTTTTTCTGCTCAGTCCTTTGCCATGATCGAGCTGATGTCCATTGTCTCTCCGTCTGCCCAGAGTCCTTCGAGCTTGTAGAACTCTCTTGTCTCCTTGTAGAAGATGTGTACGATGATATCGCCGTAATCAAGGACTATCCAGGTATTGCCGGTGTCGGACTCCCTGCGCTCGGGCTCGATGCCCTTCTGTGAGAGCTGGAACTCCACCTCGTCGGCAAGCGCTCTTACGTGGGTGTTGCTCGTTCCGTTCACTATAACGAAGTAGTCTGCAAGTATCGTTAGATCGGCTACCTTGATAGCCTGTATATTCTCGCCCTTCTTGCTGTCGAGAGCTCTGATGATTATTTCAAGCTTTTCCTGTTCGGTTATTGCTGCCATTTTCTCATTCCTTTCCGTTATCATGGTGCCTTTGCAGGATTACGCTCAGGCTCGGTGCCGTCCTCAATCTCGTCGAGAGTAGCACCTGTATCGTCGTAAGCGTCGTATACATAGTCTGTTATGAGCTCCTGTATGGAGGAGTCAAGAGTCTTGAGGTTGTTCTGATAAGGTCTGTAATACTTATTGAGCATATCAAGAGTTGCCTGCTTGTGGACGGAGTATACATCGTACTCCATTCCGTCAGGTGCAGGGTACTTTGCGCCCTCGCCGGGAACCATGTTCACCATTACATCGTCCATGCTCAGTGTGGAAGCAAAGTCAGCGACCATTCCTATATCCTGGAGGCTGAGGTTGGTATAGAGGAGCTCTCTGTCGTATATCTGCTTGAGATAACCGTAGAGCTTTATCCTTCCCTCGTCCTGTACGATGCTCTGGAGCTTGTTCATAGCGGCTGCCATGAAGCGGCGCTGGTTCTGCATACGTCCGATATCGCCCTCCATCCATTCACGGCGGAAGCGTATGAACCATTCAGCCTGTTCACCTGAGAGGATGGTATCGCCCGCAGGTATTATCTTGTCTGCTTCGTATACGATCTTGTTATCAATGGTTATCGGGATACCGCCGATGAGATCGACCATATCGACGATATCGAAGCAGGCTGTTGTTATATAGGCGTCTATCGGTATTCCGAAGTTCTCCTCTACCGCATTTACCACCTTCTGTATGGGCGTGAGGTTGTAGTTCTTGCCCATGGCGTATATGCTGTTGAACTTGCCGGTGGGGCTGTTGGTGTAGTCCGGCAGGCAGCAGTCACGGGGGATCTGGAGTATATTCAGCTTTCCGTGACCGATATCGAATTCAAGCACCCACATTACATCGGTGTTGTATTCCTCCTCGTCGAAGCCGAGGAGCAGTATGCTGTACTGTCCCTCGATGAGCTGCGGGAGGTCAAGTCCGTCAGTGTAGTCCTTGATGACAATGTCTGAGTTGATATGGAAATCCGTATTGGAATCGTGCTTGATGTCACCCTCCTTGTTGAGAGGCTGCCATTCCTTGAACATTCTCATGATCGATATATTGCTGTCGGCATCCTTGAAACGGATTATCGGCATATTCAGTACCATTCCGCTTATGATGCAGAGCGTTGCAACTATCGAAGTGAACTTAACGAGAAGATCTGCACCCTTGGACGCTGACGGCTGCTTTTCCTGCGTTGTCCTCTTTCTCGTCTTTCCTGAGGGAGCCTTCTTCCCTGCCGGAGGTTCTGTCCTGCGTTCCGGTTCAGAGGGGGCGCTGGGCGGAGCCACAGGCTCCAGTCTGCGCAAAGGCTTAGGCTTCCTTTCAGCATTCGCCGGCTGCTGAGGACTGACCTTCGCCAGTTTTCTCAGCGGCTTGGGTGAGTTTCCGGAAGTATCACCTGTACTGCCGTCTCTGATCTCGTTTTCTGCCATATATTATCCTCTTTTCGCACTTTTATTTTGTGTCCGCTTCTGTTCTACTTCTTTGCCCTTACAGGCTTTTCATCCTGCTTCAGGAGAGCCGTGTAGAAATTATATCCGTCTATGGTACACGGCGGTATCAGTCCGTTCTTCTTCAGGACTGCCTTTATGGAAAAGGTGAGCGCATAAAGCATCGCCTCGTTGAGATCCGTATAGACGAGTCTGCGCATTTTTTCAACATCCTTGTAATCACGCTCGGCAGAGACCAGGTCGCCGAGGTAGACTATCTCTTCGAGCAGGGACATACCTGCCCTGCCGACTGTATGGAATCGTATGGCGTTGAGGATATCTATATCCCCTACTCCGTACTTAGTCTTGACAAAATAGGCACCGGCAATACCATGAAGGAGTGAACGTGTTTCAAGCTCCTCCTTGAAAACGGAAAAGCCGCTCTCAAGCACAAGAGCCTTCTGCTCCTCTGCCGGCATCTCCTTGCATATATCGTGGAGCAGTCCGGCGTAGTATGCCTTATCGGGATCCTCACCGTATTTCTGCGCCAGCTTGCGGCATTCTGCGGCTACGTTCAGCGAATGCTGGTAACGCTTCTGGGAGAGATTTTCCTTGAGATATTTCTTCTTGTCTTCGATGCTGTACATCAGTCCTCTGCCCCCTTGTCCGCATTTTCACCAGAGTAAAGATTCCCTGATCTTATATATTGTACTACATTTTTGTCAAGATAGCAAGAGTAATTCTCATTTTTAGCAATTTTTTTCCGTATCTCAGTTGAGGAGACGACCACGGGATCTGCCTTGCTGAGTATCACCCTGCCGAAACGGCGGAGCTCCTCCGCCTTTTTTTCCAGCTCCTCAAGGTCGCCATTCTCCCGGGAAAAAGCGGCGATTGTGACCTCCCTGAGAATATCCTCATAGCGATGCCACTTGTCGAAGCTGAGAAGCATATCACTGCCGATGAGGAGCACCAGCTCCTCCTTCGGGAAGCGTCTGCGGAACTCCTCTACCGTATATATGGTATAGCTCACGCGGTCTGTCATAAGTTCATAGTCGGATACCCTGAGTACATCCCTGTATCTGCTGCCCTTGCAGGCAAGACGCAGCATCGCGAGCCTGTCCTCGGGTGATACGTATTCGGCACTTGACTTGTGAGGCGAGATGCGTGACGGGATAAGGTACAGCCTGTAAAGGCCGAGTTCCTCTATCGCTGTTCCGGCAAGATGTATATGTCCGTTGTGAACGGGATTGAAGCTCCCGCCGTAAATTCCTATACGCATATTCTCACTCCGTTCATTTCCACGGGCGCTTGCTTCCTGTCCAGCCCTTTTCCTTCCAGTACTCCTCATCGGCCTTGTTCCAGCCGTTGCGCTGCATAAGGCTCATTATCATGAAGAAGGCCCTTGTCTTCAGCGGCACTGGCACATTCCCCTGCCTTTTAAGTATCTTTTTTGCGATGCTGTCTGCCTTTTTCTCTATGCCTTCCTTTATCTCCGGCTTTACGCTCTTCCAGTCAACAGCCGCTATCGCTCTGCCGAGCCTGTATGTCTGAGGTATCCCCCAGAAGAAGCAGCTGTCTGCCATATCCTTCATGCAGGATTTTACTCCGGCACCCGCTGCTGTTGAAACGACTACCGCCTGCTTGCGGAACATTCTCTCATCGGGACGGTGGGACATCCAGCGCCATGCGTAATGGTCGAGCAGAGCCTTCATCTGTCCCGTACAATGGTATACATAGACGGGAGAGGTCAGTATAAGCACATCGGCGGCATCAATAAGCTCCGTCACCGGTGCGAGCTTCGCATAGTGCGGACATTTCTCCGCACCCTTCACGATACAGTTGGTGCAGCCGCAGCAGAACTCTCCGAAATCCGCCGGCAGGAATACCTCGCTGATATTCTCTTCCGCCGTCAGCTTCTCCGCTGCTATACGGCCGATAGTATAGGTCGAGCCCTTATGGGCGGTACCGCTTATGATAAGGACCTTCATTTCCTTACTTGCCCTTGGGAAGATTCTCTATGACAGGCTCTTTGTCGTTGCGCTTGAAAAGCACGAACTTGCTGCCGATGACCTGTACCACATCGGCACCGGTAAAGTCTGCGATGGTCTCTGCCGCCTGACGTGCAGTCCAGCCGGAATTCTCCAGGACTCTCAGCTTTATGAGCTCCCTCTTGCGGAGAGCCTCGGCGATATCCTTGCACATTGCCTCGGTAACGCCGCCCTTGCCCACCTGGAATATGGTCTCGTATGTTGAAGCGATACCTCTGAGGTACGCTCTCTGTTTGCTTGTAAGCATCTCATTCACCGTATCTTTCTTTCAGGAAACGGTACAGCTCCCTGAGAGCCGCACCTCTGTGACTGATCTTGTTCTTTTCCTCTGCGGAGAGCTCCGCCATAGTCCTGTCCCCGACCATGAACACCGGATCGTAGCCGAAGCCGTTCTCACCGGCCTCACGGAAGCCTATGGCTCCCTCGCAGGCGCCCTCCATCAGAGCTTCGCCGTTCTCGTCGATATAGCATATCGTGCAGCGGAATGCGGCTGCGCGCTCACTTTCCGGCACCTCCTTCATCTCACGGAGGAGCTTTGCACACTCCTCACCCTTCGGGGCATATCTTGCGGAATGCACTCCCGGAGCGCCGTCCAGAGCGTCCACGCAGAGACCGCTGTCGTCTGCTATGACGGGAAGATGAACTATATCGTATACGGCCTTAGCCTTTATCCTTGCGTTGTCGGCAAAGGTCAGTCCGTTCTCGTCAGGATCGCAGTCTGCTCCGGCCTCACGCTGGGAAAGCACCTCAATCCCGAGAGGAGAGAGTATCTCTCTTACCTCACGCAGCTTGTTGGCGTTATTGGTAGCCATAACGAGCTTACTTATCATTGTTCTTATCCTTTCTTCCGAACAGACGGCTGAAGAAGCCCTTCTTCTTCACAGGCTCCTCAGGAGCTTCCTCTTCGCTCTCCTCATCGGACTCTTCATCCTCGCCAGACTCTTCTTCATCCTCTGGCTCATCGCCTTCCTCGTCCTCCTCGTCAGTGCTCTCCTCTGTCAGGTCTTCCCATACAGGAGCAGCAGCGGGAACGGTCTCCTCCTCAGGCTCTTCGGGCTCTTCGTCCTCTTCCTCAGCAGGAGCGGTATAAGCAGGCTCTTCCTCTGCCTCTTCCTCCTCAGGCTCCTCTTCGTAAGAAATCTCCTCAGCAGCCTCCTCGTATCCGTCTTCCTCGTACTCTGTCTCCTCTGCATCGCTGAGCTCAGTCTCCTCTTCATCGTTCTCCTCATAGGGAGTATCAAAGAGAGCATCAACGAACATACGGCTGTCGAAGGGCTGGAGATCGTCAATCTTCTCGCCCACGCCGATGAGCTTGACGGGTATGCCGAGCTCGTTCTTTATGGAGATAACGATACCGCCCTTGGCCGTACCGTCGAGCTTGGTGAGAACTATGCCTGTGATGGGCGCTGTCTCACTGAATAGCTTCGCCTGACTTACGGCGTTCTGTCCTGTCGTTGCATCAAGGACGAGCAGCACCTCGCGTGAGCAGTCGCCTGCCTTGTTGTCGATGATGCGGTTTATCTTAGCGAGCTCATCCATGAGGTTCTTCTTGTTGTGGAGTCTTCCGGCGGTGTCGATGATGACTACATCGCACTTCCTTGCCCTGGCGGCTTCCAGTGCATCGTATACTACCGCGCCCGGATCACTGCCCTCAGAGTGCTTTACTATCTCAACTCCGGCGCGGTCTGTCCATACCTGTAACTGGTCTATGGCTGCGGCACGGAAGGTATCTGCTGCTGCAACGAGCACCTTCTTGCCCTCGTTTTTGAACTGGTGGCAGAGCTTGCCGATAGTGGTGGTCTTGCCGGCGCCGTTTACGCCGATGACCATGATCACTGCCGGTGATACGGAGAGGTCAAGTCCGGTATCATCGCCCATTATCTCGGCGATGACCTCCTGTATCAGCTCCATTATATCCTTCGGATCGGTAACGCCCTTCTCCTTGACCTTCTTTCTGAGCTGCTCGCAGATGTATACCGAGGTATCTACTCCGATATCGCTCATTATCATCTGTTCCTCTAATTCCTCGAAAAGCTCCTCGTCTATCTTGGTGAAGGAGTTGAAGATCCTCTGGAGCCCGCCCAGAAACGAATCCTTGGTCTTTCGCAGTCCGGCTGCGATCTTTGAAAAAATACCCATATTTCCTCCGTTGGTAGTTGATTATTCGGCGTCCTGTATGTCTGCGATATCCTCCTGGAAATCCACCTGTTCCATTTTGAGGAGCTTGGATATGCCGTCCTCCTGCATGGTAACACCGTAGAGGACATTTGCCTCCTCCATGGCGCTGCGGCGGTGGGTTACCAGAACGAACTGGGTTGTATCTGTGAATTTCTTCAGATACTGTGCGTATTTCCTTACGTTTACCTCGTCAAGTGCGGCGTCGATCTCGTCAAGTATACAGAAGGGGGCAGGTCTGAGCCTGAGGATAGCGAAGTAAATCGCTATGGCTACGAAGGACTGCTCTCCTCCTGACAGCGAGATCAGATTCTTTATGACCTTTCCGGGAGGGGCTACGCTTATCTCTATGCCAGATCCGAGTACGTCCTCCGGATCAGTGAGTATGAGCTCCGCCTTTCCTCCTCCGAAAAGCTCTGTGAATATTGCCTTGAAATTTGAATTTATGATACGGAAGCTCTCCGAGAAAATCCGGCACATCTCCTCTGTGAGTTCGCCGATTATCTTTTCAAGCTCTGCCTTTGACTTCTGTACGTCCGCAAGCTGCTCGGACAGGAACCGGTATCTCTCGGATACCTCGCGGTATTCCTCGATAGCGTCCACATTTACGCTGCCGAGTGAGGATATCTTCCTCTTTATGTCTGCAAGCTGCTTCTGTGCGGCGGCGAGGTCCTCGAGCTGTTCGGCGGTCTCCTCTGCCTCTGACCGAGTGAGCTGGTATACCTCAAGGAGCTGACTGATGATGTTGTCGGAATCCTTGGCGGCTGCCTCGGAGCGCTCCTCCAGCCTTGTGAGCTCGCCGGAGAGCTTTTCCTTGGCCTCGTTGTAGCCCTTGATACCTTTCTGTATCTCGTTCACGAGACGGCTCTGCTCATTATGCTGCGCCTGACAGCGCTCTATCTCCTCGCGGTATTTTCCGGCGTTGTCCTTCACGGCTTCCAGCTCGGCTCTCAGGCGCTCTATATCTGCCTGCTTTTCGGCGATGATACGGTTCTGGCGCTCTATCTCCTGCTCATACTGTCCGCTGCCGCTTTTGAGCTCGCTGAGTGCTTCGTCTGCACGGTCGCATTCTGCCGTCTGAGCCTGTATGTCCTTTTCAAGCTCCATATCACGGATCCTGAGCTGTGAGAGCTTCTCGGTGAGCTCGCCGCGTTCGAGCCTCAGCTTTTCACGGCTGCCCTGCTCGGAGGCGAGCCTCTTCTCGGCATCCTCGATCTTTGCTTCAAGCTCTGCAAGCTGCTTCTCTGCTGCCGCTATCTGCCCGCGGGCGCTGATTATCTTCTGCTCAGCCTCTGTCACCTGTCTGCCGGAGCTCTCCGACTGTCCTGTGAGCTGCTCCATAAGGGATGCAAGGCTTGAAAGCTCTGCTGATATGCGGATCTTTTCCTTCTCGGCATCGTTCATCTCGGACTGTGCCGCCTCGGTGTCGAATCTCAGCTTGCCCGACTCGGCGCGCAGCTTCTCGGCACGCTCGGTCAGCCTTACACGCTCTGTCTCCAGCTTCTCTATCTCGGCTTCAAGTGTCTCTATCTCATGCTTTCTGGTGATTATGCCGCCGGACTTCTGCGCCGAGCCTCCGGTGAAGGAGCCTCCCGCATTGATGACCTGGCCGTCAAGGGTGACGATACGGAACCTGAAGCCGTATCTCTTTGCTATGACGGTGGCGGTATCGATATCCTCGGCAACTACTATTCGGCCGAGAAGAGATGCGATGACGCCGCTGTATTTCCTGTCGTATGCAACGAGCTCGCTGGCAACGGCCACATAGCCCTCGCAGTCCTCCATGCCGGTCTCACGCAAACCGCTGCCCTTTACCGAGGTGATCGGCAGGAAGGTGGCTCTTCCGCCCTTGTTCTCCTTGAGGAAGCGGATGCATCGCTTGGCTATGTCCTCGTTCTCAACGATGATGTTCTGCATACTGCCGCCGAGTGCTGTCTCGATGGCTGTTGCATACTGGGGCTCAACGCTTATGGTCTGTGCCACAGTTCCGCAGACTCCTCCGAGCCTGCCCTGCTTTGCGGCCTTGAGCACGTTCTTGACGCTGCCTGCAAAGCCGTCCATATTGTTTTCAAGATCGGTGAGGATCCTGAGTCTCTGCTTTCTGCCGTTGAGCTCATAGAGCTGCTTCTCAACGTCTGCCTTAGCCTGCTCAAAGCCTTCCTTGCGGGAGCTGAGGAGCTTTTCAAGTCCGTTGAGCTTGTTGCGGAGGGATGCTATCGTTTCCTCGTTCTTATTCTCCTCTTCCCGGAGACTTATCTCCTTCGCCTTGTAGGCTTCAAGAGCCTTCTCGGCATCGCTGCTCGACTCGCGGAGGGAATCGAGACGCTCCTCCTCCTCGGCTATGGCGCGCCTTGCAGATTCAGCAGTAAAGCCGGCCTCGCTCTTCTCAAGAGAGAGAGCCTTCAGCTCCTCGCTTATCTGCTCGGCATTCCCGCTGAGTACGGAAGCCCTGCCCTCGGCGTCCTCAAACTCCTTCTGTGCGGCTGCTATCTCAGCTGCAAGAGCTTCACGCTGCCTGCGGAGCTCTTCTGCGCGGGCTGCTGCTTCCTTCTTCTGTGCAAGGAGGTCTATGCGGCGCTCGCCGGAATCCTCGATGCTGCGCTTGGCTGAACGCACTGCTTCCTCACAGTGCTTTATATCGTTCTCGAATACGGCGATATCCGCCTTCTTGCCTGAGGAATCCTGTTCCTCCTCCAGCATCTTCCTGTTGAGTTCATCGGAGCGCATGGTGCATTCCTGCATCCTGCGGTAGCCCTCCTGGAGCTTCTCCTCCTCGGCGGCGATATCGTTTTCAAGGCTCTCATACTCGCTTTTCGCAGTAAGAGTCTTGTTCTCAAGGTCTGAGAGCTTTGTTTTCAGCTCATCGAGCCTTGCTACCCATACGGATATCTCAAGGCGTCTGCGCTCCTCGGCCAGCTTTATGTACTTCTCGGCCTTCTGCGACTGGATACGCAGAGGCTCTACTCTGCCCTCGAGCTCTGAGAGGATATCCGTCAGTCTGAGAAGGTTCTCCTGTGCTGCCGAGAGCTTTCTCTCAGCCTCCACCTTCTTGTAGCGGAACTTGGATATTCCCGCTGCCTCCTCGAATATATCACGGCGCTCCGAGCTCTTGGCTCCTACTATCTCCGCGATTCGTCCCTGTCCGATTATGGAATAGCCGTCACGTCCGAGACCGGTATCCATGAACAGCTCATTGATATCCTTCAGGCGGCAGCTCCGCCCGTTTATCATATACTCGCTCTCACCGCTGCGGTAGAGCTTTCTGGTTATTGCGACCTCATCCTCCATATCCGGGAGAGTTCGGTCGGAATTGTCGATATTGAGAGTTACTGCGGCAAAGCCCATGGGCTTTCTCGCAACAGTACCGGAAAAAATAACGTCCTCCATCTTGTTGCCTCTGAGAGTCTTGGTGGACTGCTCTCCCAGCACCCAGCGAACTGAGTCGCCGATATTACTTTTTCCGCTGCCGTTGGGCCCTACGACTGCCGTAAGTCCCTTGTCAAAGGTAAGGCTTATCTTGTCCGGGAAGGACTTGAAGCCCTGTATCTCAAGTGATCTAAGGTACATCCGTTCACTCCTTTATCCTGCATCCGTATACCGGGATACTGCTGTCTCCCGCTATCCTGATGCCTATGCCCTTCTCTCCGAAATATGCGATGTTGCTTCGTTTCTGTCCTGCGGCCTTGCTTATGCACCTGTCGTTCACGGCGGCTGTCACGCTGCCTGACGTTATGCCCTTCTCCCTGAGCTGCTCCCCTATCACCCTGCGGTAGATAAGGCTCTCGCAGATCTCACGGAAGGCCGGATGATAGTAGCCGGCGACCATATCACGCTCCACGAACTCGCTCGCATGGAGACCGCATTTTATTACTCTTATGCCGGCTTCTGTGAACCGCAGCATCATATCCGCACAGAGCGCCGTCATCTCATCAAACGGCGTCATGCGATACTCTCCGCTTTTATAACGCTCCGCAAGGACGGTATTCTCCAGCACCACCACAGGATATATCCTGACAGTTGACGGCTCCAGCGCGATGATCTCCTCCGCTGTTGCCATATCCTTTTCAGGACTGCTGAGGCAGAGCCCTGTCATCATCTGCAGGCCAAGCTCTATGCCGTGCTCCTTTATAAGACGGCTCGCATCCCTGACATCCTGCGCTGAATGTCCCCGCTCATTGGCTCTGAGCACCCCGTCATCCATTGACTGCGCCCCAAGTTCTATGGCTGTTACGCCATAGCCTTTCAGCAGCTCCAGCACCTCATGGCTGATGCAGTCAGGCCTTGTGGAGCAGCGTATGCCGCGGAATCCTCCCTCGCCGACAAAACCGGAGGCTGCGCTGAGGAGCTCCAGCATATAGTCCCGTGGGATGGCCGTGAAGCTGCCGCCGAAGAAGGCTATCTCCGTATCTGCCGGAGACTTTGCTTCCCTGAGCGCCTTTTCGCATATCGTCCGCACCTCCTCACCGTCCGGAAGATGCTGTGCGCCGCTTATGGTGTTCTGGTCGCAGAAGCTGCATCTGTGGGGACAGCCGATGTGCGGGACGAATATGGAGATATTACTGTGTTTCATAGCCCATGAGCTCTAAGGCTTCCTTGGCCGCGAGCTGCTCTGCTTCCTTCTTGCTCCTGCCCTTGCCGCGGCCTATGACCTGATCGTTGAGGCATACCTCCACAACGAAACGCTTGTTGTGGTCGGGGCCCTCTGCACCGATAAGGACATACTCCACCTTCTCCTCCGGGTTCATCTGCACGACCTCCTGGAGGACAGTCTTGAAATCACGGAAGACGGGAGTCTTGCGGTGCTCGATGTCCTGCGGCATGAAGCGGAGGATATGCTTTCTTGCAGCTTCCATGCCACCGTCAAGATATACCGCTGCTATGACGGCCTCGAAGGCGTCCGCAAGTATGGAGGGACGCTCCCTGCCGCCGGTATTCTCCTCGCCCTTGCCGAGAAGGAGGTAATCGCCCAGGTTTATCTGCTGTGCGAAGACATGGAGGGATTTCTCGCATACCAATGAGGCTCTCAGCTTTGTGAGGTCTCCCTCTGCCACGCTCGTCAGGTGGGTGTAGAGGTATTCCGATACCACGATGGACAGCACGCTGTCCCCGAGGAATTCCAGACGCTCGTTGCTGCCGCCCGGACGCTTCTTCTCGTTGGCGTAGGATGAGTGGGAGAGAGCCTGCATTATAAGCTTTCTGTCATTGAATCTGTAACCGATTTCTTCTTCCAGTTTCTCTATATTATTACACATTGTTTACTCCTTTTGACTGCCTGACAGTTCGGCGACGAATCCCTCAATGGCCTTTGTGACACCGCCCTCGGCAAACTGCTTTGCCTGGCGGACTGCATTGAAGAACGCGATATAGTCGGAGCTGCCGTGTGCCTTGATGACGGGATATCTTACACCAAGGAGAGCCGAACCTCCGACCTCCCTGTAATCCATCTGCTTCTTGAATGTCTTAATCTTGCCGAGTGAGAAGAGTGCGCCGATCTTTCCTGCGCCGGAAAATATCCAGCGGAGCTTTCCGGCAAAAAAGCTGCCCATGCCCTCATAGAGCTTCAGGGCTATATTGCCGGTGAAGCCGTCTGTCACCACGACCTGACACTCGCCCTTCGGGAGATCACGGGCTTCGATATTTCCTGCGAAATTGAGACCTGAGTCCCTGAGCAGCCTGTAAGCCTCCAGCTCCAGCTCCCTGCCCTTGGTCTCCTCGGCGCCGATGTTCAGAAGACCTACCTTCGGCGACTTGTATCCGAGGACGTGCTCTGCATAGGCGCTGCCCATGACGGCAAACTGGAGAAGCATCTCCGGACGGCACTCGGTATTCGCTCCCGCATCGAGCAGCAGGAAGCTGCCCTTGTCGGCCGGGAGCACCGGTGACGGCGCAACACGCTTAATGCCTTTGATACGCTTGACGATGAAGGTCGCCCCCATTACGAGCGCTCCCGTGCTGCCCGCAGAGACAAAGGCATCGCCCTTGCCCTCTGAGAGAAGCCTCAGTCCGAGCCCCATGGAGGTATTCTTCCCGGACTTGATTATCTCGCCCGGTTCTTCATGTATATCAAAAACATCATCGGTATGCTCTATCTCCATACCCTCAAGGCTGATGCCGTTCTCTGCGGCACATTTCTTTATCTTCTCGCTGCTGCCGGTCAGGATGATGCCTGTGCCCAGCTCACTGACGGCCTTCTCGCAGCCTCTGAGCACCTCCAGAGGGGCGTTGTCCCCTCCGAAGGCGTCAACTATAACTACAGTCTTATCTGCCAACTCTTTCCAGCTCCCTTTTGAGAGATTCTAAGCCGCGTGCGGCATAGGCGCCGTAGCGCTCCTTCTTGTCCTTTATCCTTGTGCCGATATCGGGCAGTATGCCCATATTCGCTCCCATCGGCTGGAACTTGCCGTCGTTGAACGGATCGCTGATGTATGCCGAGAGCGCACCTGTCATGCAGTCCTTCGGGAGGTCTATCCTCTCCAGCCCGAGTATGCGCCTTGCGGCTGCTGTACCTGCTATGATGCCGCTGGCAGCGGATTCCATATAGCCCTCGACTCCGGTTATCTGTCCGGCGAAGAATATCTCCGGCCGCTCACGCATGGAGAAATCCGCATCGAGGAGGACAGGGCTGTTGATGAAGGTGTTGCGGTGCATCACTCCGTAGCGCATGAATTCTGCGTTTTCAAGGCCCGGTATCATGGAGAATACCCTCTTCTGCTCGCCGAATTTCAGATTGGTCTGAAAACCCACAAGGTTGAAGAGCGTGGCTTCGCGGTTCTCACGCCTGAGCTGAACCACGGCATAGGGGCGTCTTCCCGTCTTCGGATCGTCGATGCCTACGGGCTTCATCGGTCCGAAGCGCATAGCATCCTCACCTCTTGCAGCAAGGACCTCGATAGGCATACAGCCCTCGTATACGCTGAAGGGATGTGTCTCGAAATCGTGAAGCTGCACCCTCTCCGCTGTAAGGAGCTCACGCTGGAAGGCCTGATACTCCTCCTTGTTCATGGGGCAGTTGATGTAATCATCGCCGCCTCTGCCGTAGCGTGAGGCGAAGAACACCTTATCCTTGTCAAGGCTCTCATATGTCACGATGGGGGCGGCTGCATCGTAGAAGCTGAGCCCCTCGCCGCAGAGCTCCTTTATCACCTCAGCCATAGCGCCGGAGGTAAGGGGGCCTGTTGCGATTATCGTGATGCCCTCCGGAAGCTCTGTGACCTCGCCGGGGATGACCTCGATGAGAGGCTCTGACTTTATCTTTTCCGTGACCGCGTCGGAGAAGCGTTCACGGTCGACTGCCAGCGCTCCGCCGGCCTCGACTGCGTTCTCCTTCGCACAGGGGACTGTCAGTGAGCCGAGCATCTCCATCTCGGCCTTGAGCATACCTGCCGCCGATTCCACTCTTGCCGCCTTCAGGGAATTGGAGCATACCAGCTCCGCAAAGCCGCTGTACTTATGTGCCGGCGAATACTTCTCCGGCTTCATCTCATAAAGACGGACGCTTATACCGTAACGGGCAAGGCTCCATGCTGCTTCGCAGCCTGCAAGTCCTGCTCCGATGACATTTACCGGCGCCGTCATTTCTTCAGCTCTCTTTCGTAGCCGCATCCGTCGTTCTCACAGACGAGACGGCCTGACTTTCCGCCCTTCATGAAGAGGGATTTGCCGCACTGAGGACATACCTCGGCGGTGGGCACGTTCCATGTCATGAAATTGCATTCCGGATAGCCCTCGCAGCCGTAGAAGCTCCTGCCCTTCTTGGATTTCTTGAGCAGCATCTTCCTGCCGCAGCGCGGACAGCTTCCCTCTGTCTCCGTAACTATCTTCTTGGTGTTGGAGCACTCGGGGAATCCGGGACAGGCAAGGAACTTTCCGAACCTGCCGTACTTTATTACCATGTTCCTGCCGCAGAGCTCGCAGACTACGTCTGTCTCCTCGTCCGGCACCTTTACTCTCTTGCCCTCCATGGCCTCCTCGGCCTTCTGGAGAGTGGAAGCAAAGTCATCGTAGAACTCATGGAGAGTCTTGACCCAGTCCTTGGTGCCGTGCTCGACTTCATCGAGCTCGCTTTCCATTTCGGCGGTGAACTTGGCATCAACTATCTTCTCGAAGTGATCGATCATAAGATCGGTTATGGTCTCGCCAAGGTTGGTGGGCTTGAGCTGCTTGCCCTCATGCTCGACGTACTGGCGGGCTGTTATGGTGGTTATGGTAGGAGCATAGGTACTCGGTCTGCCGATGCCGTTCTCCTCGAGAGCCTTGATGAGTGAGGCTTCGGTATATCTCGGAGGCGGCTGGGTGAAGTGCTGGTTGCCTGTTATGGACCTGAGCTTCAGCTTGTCATCCTTCTTCAGCTCCGGCAGCATCTTCTTGCTGGATTCCTCGCTGTCGGTGGACTCCACATAGAGCGCCATGAAGCCGTCGAACTTGACTGAGTATCCGGTTGCCCTGAATGTGCAGCCGTTGGCTTCGATGTCTGCCGATACTGTATCAAGCAGTGCATTTGCCATCTGGCTGGCAATGAAGCGCTCCCATATCAGCTTGTAGAGCTTGTACTGATCGCTCGTCAGGCTGCTCTTTACTCTCTCCGGAGTGAGCTCGGGAGTAGAGGGACGGATAGCTTCGTGAGCATCCTGTGCGTTGTTCTTGGTCTTGAATACCCTCGGCTTGTCGGGCAGGTAGTCCTTTCCGTATACAGTTCCGATGTACTCAGCTGCTGCAGCCTTGGCCTCGTCGGAGATACGGAGACTGTCCGTTCTCATGTAGGTGATAAGACCGACAGCGCCTACACCCTCAACGTCAACGCCTTCGTACAGCTCCTGTGCAGCCTTCATGGTGCGCTTGGCGCTGAATCCCATTTTGCGGGACGCCTCCTGCTGCATGGTGGAGGTGATGAAGGGCGGTGCGGGCTGTTTCTTTGTAACGCGCTTCTTTACGGCGCTTACGGTATACTCCGCACCCTCGAGACGTGCGAGCAGATCGTCCGCCTCAGCCTTGCCGGGGATCTCGAGCTTCTTGCCGTCAACTGCAACGAGTGCGGCGTCGAAGACCTTGCGTGATCCGGGAGCGGTGAATTTCGCATCTATGGACCAGTATTCCTTGGGTACGAAGGAGCGTATCTCCTTCTCCCTGTCAACCACAAGGCGTACTGCAACGGACTGTACTCTTCCGGCAGAAAGGCCTCTCTTGACCTTCTTCCAGAGGAAGGGGCTGAGCTTGTAGCCCACAAGGCGGTCAAGGATACGTCTTGCCTGCTGTGCATTGACAAGGTCAACGTCTATCCTGTGGGGATTGCTCATTCCGGCCTGTACTCCGGTCTTGGTGATCTCGTTGAAGGCAACACGGTTGTTGTCGTTCATATCGAGCTTCAGCATCTGTGCGATATGCCATGATATCGCTTCTCCCTCGCGGTCAGGGTCGGTCGCGAGAAATACTCTTCCGCACTTCTTTGCACGCTTCTTCAGATCCTTGATGACGTCCTCCTTGCCCTTCATATCGGTGTACTGGGGCTGGAAGTCGTTCTCGGTATCCACTCCGAGGCGTGACTTCGGAAGATCCCTGACGTGTCCCATGGAGGCGATGACCTCAAATCCGGGACCGAGGTACTTCTGTATGGTTTTAGCCTTTGCAGGCGACTCTACTATAACTAAATCTGACATTTCTATCTCCTCTCTGTCAGCAGTTCATATCTGTTGCCGGGCAGTGAGCGTATCACTCCGGCGAGTTCAAGTTCAGTCAGCTCACAGAACAGCTCTCCCGAGCCTAAGCCTGTGCGCTGGGCGATCTCATCAGCATGGAGAGGGCCGTCACTGAGATGCTCCGCGATCTGCTTCTGTATATCGCTGAGCATGGATGTATCAGGTGCCTTATCCCCTTCTGCGGCAGGAGCAGTCTCAGCAGGCGCTGCCTTGGCAGTCTGCTTCTCAGCCTTCCTGCGCTCGCGGCGCTTCTGACGTGCAACACGTTCCGCAAGCTCCTCGGCAACCTTCTCTTCATTCATATCCTCATTATATACCGAGGTGAACGGACTTATCCTTTTAAGCTCTCCGTCCTCGTACATCAGTTTGTCAACGAAGGCTCCGTCCCTGAACAGGCCTGATACGTCCTCCGCGCAGTAAAGGGGCTCTGCGCCCTCGCGCAGAAGTCCGAGATTTCCCGACCATGAAGGCGAGAATATATCGGCAGGCGGCAGCACGAAAACATCCCTGCCCTGCTCTGCGGCAAGACGGGCGGTTATGAGCGAGCCGCTCTTCTCAGGTGCTTCAAACACTATCGTAGCACGGCTGAGGGCAGCAAGTATACGGTTGCGCCTCGGGAAGTTGGCCGGTGCCGGCGCTGTCCCGGGCGGGAATTCTGATACAAAGACTCCTCCCGCCGCGATGACCTTGTCACGGTAGCGGAAATTGTCCCTCGGGTAGTCGATATCCACTCCGCAGCCCATAACGCAGGCTGTGGGACGGTTTCGCTCAACAGCCGCCATCGACGCTGCTATGTCGATGCCTACTGCAAAGCCGCTGACTATGATAAAGCCGTTGCCGGAAAGCTCGCCGCATATCTCGGCACAGGCCCTGAGGCCGTAGTCCGAGGCTCTTCGCGTTCCGACCGCGGTAACTGCACGTGTACCGCTGAGGCAGCCTATATTTCCCTTATAGAAAAGCACTGCCGGCGGATTCATGATGTGTCTCAGTCTCGGTGGATACTCCGCCGAGCTGTAACCGACAACGCCTATACCGTGCTTTTCGCACTCCTGTATAAGCGCATCCGCCTGTGCTATGCCGATCAGCTGTGTATTCTTAAGCTCTGCATCGCTGAGCCTGAGAAAGCACTCCGGATCGGTAAGAGCGGCATAGGCTTCTTCAGCCGTCTCGTATATGCACATAGCCTCCCAGATGCGCCGGCTTCCCACGCCGAACACCATCGAGAGCCATAACCAGTATTTCGTCTGCTCCATTACAACACCCTCCCCTCAGTATTTTCATCCTTCATTATTTTTTCATTTCCCACATTATCACTCCGGCAGCCATTGCCGCATTGAGTGAGTTTATGCTTCCCTGCATGGGTATGGTTATCCTCATATCACAGCGCTGTGCTGTCTCCGGAGGCAGCCCCCTTCCCTCGTTGCCGATGAATACGGCCTGAGTGCCGGTATGCGGCATCTCCGTAACCTTAACTGCATCCGTGTCGATGACAGCGGCCAGCGTCTGCACGTTCTGCTCCCTGAGCAGGGTGAAGAGCTGTTCCTCATCGTTGACTACGGATATCCTCTCACGGAACAGCGAGCCCATGGTAGAACGGACGGTCTTGGGGTTGTAGAGGTCACATGAGCCGCAGAGTATGATGCCGTCTATGCCGAAGGCATCTGCGGTGCGGATGACCGTGCCCATATTCCCGGGATCCTGAAGGCCGTACAGCACGACATACTTTCCGCCCTCCTCAAGAAGCGGGACGGACTGCGGTATCCGGCATACGGCGAAGCAGCCCTGAGGAGTCTCGGTCTGTGATATCCTCTCAGCCAGGTCGTCGGTTATTATGTACCATTCGCCTATGGTCTCGGCATCTCCGCCTGATGAAAGGTACTCGGCGAAGGCCTTTTCGGTGAACATGAGAAAGTGTACGGCATCGGCGTCAAGAGCGTCCCTGACGATGCGCTGTCCCTCCAACACGAATAAGCCGTATCTCTGCCTCTCTTTTTTAAGAGAGGACAGTTTCTGATACAGCTTGATCTTCGGATTATCCTTTGAGGCAAGATACCTGTCCGCCGGGACAGTGTATCCGCCGACAGATCTTGTTTCCATCTGCGACCTCCTGTTACGGCAGTCATTTACAAGAAAACACGCTCATTATAATATAGAGCGTGTTTCTGTTCACAAATTAAAGAGCAGCCTTAGCCTTGTCAGCGATAGCTGTGAAACCTGCTGCATCGTTGATAGCGATCTCGGAGAGCATCTTTCTGTTGAGGGAGATGCCAGCCTTCTTGCAGCCGTTCATGAATGTGGAGTAGTTCATGCCGTTGAGCTTTGCAGCAGCAGAGATTCTTGTGATCCAGAGCTGTCTGAACTGTCTCTTCTTCTGCTTTCTGCCGATGTAAGCGTAGTTGCCGGACTTCATTACGGCCTGCTTAGCCATCTTGAAGTGTTTGCTCTTTGCGCCCCAGTAGCCCTTAGCGAGCTTTAATGTCTTATTTCTTCTCTTGCGAGTCATCATTGCACCCTTGATACGTGCCATAGTCTTTTACCTCCAGTATAGAATTACGATTAACGGTTGAGTCCTTGTACCTGCGATCAGAGATAAGGAACGAGCTTCTTGACTGTAGGAGCGTTTGCGCTTCCTGCAATACCTGCGTTACGAGCGATTCTCTTGCGCTTTGTGTCCTTCTGAGTAAGTCTGTGTCTCTTGTTTGTGTGCTGGTACATTACCTTACCGCTTCCTGTAATCTTAAAACGCTTCTTTGCGCCAGAGTGAGTTTTTACCTTAACCTTTGCCATTTTATATTCCTCCTTAGTTAAGAACAGGCTGGTTCTTACTTGTTTGCTTTCGGGTTCACGAACATTACTATGCTGCGGCCCTCCATTTTAGCCGGCTTGTCAACAGTACCTGCCTCGGAGATAGCCTCCTTGAAACGGTCAAGCAGCTCGCTGCCGAGTTCAGGGTGTGCTATGGCTCTCTTGCGGAATCTTACGGATACCTTGAGCTTGTCGCCGCCCTTCAGGAATTTTACAGCCTGATTCACCTTAGTTTCAAAGTCGTGAGTATCTATCGTGGAGAACATTCTGATCTCCTTGATGGAAACTACCTTCTGATTCTTCTTTGCTTCCTTTTCACGCTTCTGCTGTTCGAAGCAGTACTTTCCGTAGTCCATGATGCGGCATACGGGCGGCGTTGCCTGGGGAGCGATCTTAACTAAGTCGAGATCCTTGTCGTAGGCTATCTTCTGAGCCTCCTTGGCTGACAATACACCGAGCTTTGTTCCGTCAGCGTCGATTACGAGAATTTCCTTATCTCTTATCTCTTCGTTGATCTGCAGTTCCTGTTTGCTAATTTTCAAGCACCTCCAGCTATAAATTTTGGATAAACAAAAATGAGTGCAGACTCATCCGCACTCACACAATACGTACATCGTCCGGGTATCCCCTGACGCATTACTTACATATTGACCGTTTCAGCATAGCCCGACGGTGAGAACGCATAGTCCTGCTTTGTTTACTAATAGATTATACACCGTGGGACGGTATTTGTCAAGCCGCTTCACGATTTTCGTCATTTTTACCAGTCAGTCTTTCTCTCAGAGCCCTGGTTTTATCCCATACTGCCAAGCGGATGCGGTATTTCTTCGGCTTTTTCAGTATCCTGAGCTGTTCCGGCGTGAACATCTCCTCTGTACCCCCGTCCTTTTCGCAGGCCGCAGGTATGCAGAGCTCCGGATACATCACGCACCACCAGTTATGTCCCTGTGCGCTGCCGATAAGCAGTCTCAGCGCCCGGTAGTCTCCGGCAGGCATGGTGAGATCACCGTAGGTCCTCTCGTCGAAATGCACAGTCTCAAGCGCCGCCCTCACCGGAGCGTTGCATCCGAAGCGCCTCAGCGCCCTTTCAGCGGCCTCCTCCAGCCGGCGCAGTCCGCGCCTGACTCTCTCCTCTGCCTCCTCGCGCGAATCCGCTCCGCCGAAAATGCTGTCGGATATCCTCAGCACCTCGTCACGGACTCTCAGCTTGAGCCACTGGTCCCGCTCATCGTCGCTGTCCGCCAGTATATGGAGCCTGAGAACATTGTTTCTCAGTTCGTCGTACTCCCTCCCTGCCTTCAGCAGCGAACAGGAGTTGGATATCACCACTGTCAGCAGCAGGGCCGTGAGAAGTATCTTTCCTTTAAAATGTTTCATGCCAATCACCTCGTAAGAAATGATTGGCATTTTTCTGCATATTATTCAACATGTTCCCCGGAGCTCTCTCCGTCCTCTGCGGGAGTCTCCTCAGCATCCTCAGCAGGAGTTTCTTCTGCCTCCGCCTCGGTCGGTGCCTCAGTAGGAGCTTCTGTCGGAGTCTCTGCCAGTGCTTCTGTCTCCTCTCCGGAAACGTCCCCTGATGCAGGTGCAGCATCAGCGGCTGTGCCTGTGGTAACGTAATGTATCATCTTTCCTCCGGGGCTGTATGTTACAGAGCTTATCTTTGCAGTATTGCCGGAAGGAGTTATCCATTCGTTTCTGCCGGCCTCTGTGAATCCAAGACTTGTAAGCGCCTTATCCATGGGCACTTCCGCATTCTTGAAATAAATATATCCGTCATTCGTCTTGAATCCCTCAGGCAGCTTGCTCGTCCAGTCGGTGCTGTAGCCTGCCTCCTTGACGATATGCTCGCTCTTGCTCGATGAAGCTGCAATGATCGAATCCGCAGCGACCTTGGGGTTCCATGAATTGCCCACCAGGCAGCATACAAGATACAGCGCAAACGCAGCGGCAAGTATTGTCAGAAAAAATGCACGGATAATCTTCATCGATAATCCCTCCTATCCTTAATATATTTATATTATAACACGGTGCGACAGGATTGTCAACGTAAAAAATGACATTTTCTGCATAAAAATTAATGTATAATTGATACGAAGATACCAACGAAAGAAGTGATGTGATGAATCTGCCGAAGACAGGCGCAGCGATGTGCGCCGCCTTGATTATATACTGCCCTTCTCCCCTCTCAGCAAACGCCTCTGACGGGCTGAGATACACTGTGCGGAACGGCACGGCAGTTGTCACAGGCTGCACCGGAGAGCCCGACTATCTTGAGATACCGCAGTTCGCCGGCGGATATCAGGTGACGCGCATCGAGGACAGCGCTTTTTCCGGCTGCTCATCACTGAAACAGATAGTCCTTCCCGACGGTCTCCTTGCTATCGGTGAAAAGAGTTTCTACGCCTGCTCTCAGCTCAGGAGCATCGTGATACCGGATTCGGTCATAACTCTCGGGAGCGGCTGCTTCTGCGGATGCAGGGAGCTGCGTGCCCTGAGCATATCCGGCGGAGTAAGGGACCTTCCGGATTCCTGCTTCAGAGCCTGCGTTTCCCTGACGGATATCACGCTGCCGGATACTGTCACCACAATCGGCAGCTGTGCCTTCTCGGGCTGCTCCTCCCTCTCGGATGTCAGTCTCGGGAGCGGCCTGTCCGGGATAGGCAGCTACGCCTTCTATATGTGCCCGGAGCTCAATGAGGTCTTCATACCTGATCAGGTGACCTCCGTCGGGGAATTTGCCTTCGGCTACTCCTCTCCGGCTCCCGATACAGGATTTCTCATCCTCACTTCCGGCAGCAGGGCGGCAAAGCGGTATGCCAACGAGAACAACCTCTCCTACAGCGACACAGACGGGGCTGTGCCGGCTCTTGCCGTGGCAGGACTGAGCGGGAGACGGCTCGGACGCGGCATCCCACTGCCGTATCTTATAGTAATCTGTTTACTTGTCTGCCGTCTGATCATCCGTCTCTCCGTACAGAACAGGCGTCTGAAAAAGCGCAAATATTGACCATTTACACAAATATGAGCAATAAATGATAAGAAATGTATGCACCTGGTCTTGATTTTCCCGTCATAATATGGTATAGTAATAATGTATAGAATCAGTAAAGAGTGATGTCATATACATCACCCGTTCTTCGGAACGGAAAAGACAAAGACTATATAATATCATATGGAGGGATCATCATGAACAAATTCAGAAGGCTGACTGCGGCACTGACGTCAGCTGTCTGCGCTGCAGCAGCCCTACCCACGGCTATCGCGCCCATGTCGGCATCAGCAGCAAACGAACTCGAGATCGCTATCGAGAACTCATCCGGTCTGGATATCGACTACGCAAGAGGTCTCCAGTACTCGATCTATTTCTACGATGCCAATATGTGCGGTCTCGGCGTAGAGGAAAAATCAAGATTTGAGTGGAGAGGCGACTGCCACACCTACGACGCAAAGGTACCGCTGGTACCCATGGAGGACAATATAGGCACCAACCTCTCAGCGAGCTTCATCGAAGAGTACAAGGATATCCTTGATCCTGACGGTGACGGATTCGTCGACGTAAACGGCGGTTTCCACGATGCCGGCGACCACGTAGAGTTCGGTATGCCTGAGAACTACTCAGCATCAACTCTCGGCTGGGGCTACTATGAGTTCCGCGATTCATACGTAAAGATCGGCGAGCAGGAGCATATAGAGACTATCCTCCGCCACTTCAACGACTACCTGATGAGATGTACTTTCCGTGACAAGAACGGAGACGTAATAGCTCACTGCTATCAGGTCGGCGACGGAGATATCGACCATAAGTTCTGGAATTCACCGGAAATGGACGAAATGGCAAGACCTGCATTCTTCTGCACAGTTGACAAGCCTCAGACAGACTACCCTGTTTCTGCGGCAGCTTCTCTTGCTATCAACTATCTCAACTTCAAGGACACAGATCCCGAGTACGCCGAGAAGTCACTCGATTACGCAAAGGCTCTGTTCAAATTCGCTCAGGATCATCCCAAGGAGCTCTCCGAGAACGGCGACGGTCCTAAGGGCTACTACCAGTCAAGCAAGTGGGAGGACGACTACTGCTGGGCTGCTGCATGGCTCTACAAGATCACAGGCGAGCATGAGTATCTTGAGGAGATCTATCCTTACTACGATTACTATGCTGCTCCCTGCTACGTTCACTGCTGGAACGACGTATGGGGCGGTGTTCAGTGTATCCTCGGCGAGATCTCAATGGAGACTCCCTTCACCGAGGGCGAGCACGTTTATCCCGACTTCATCGACGAGTTCAAGGAGGCTGCCAAGAAGAGCCCCTACGAGGAGATGGACTGCTGGGCTTCAGTAAAGAAGGCTATCGACACCTACATGGCCGGCGGTGTCGGCAAGCTCACTCCCCAGGGCTACTGGTGGATGAATACATGGGGCAGCTGCCGTTACAATACAGCAGCTCAGCTCATGGCTCTTGTATACACAAAGTACAACGGCAATACCACAAACAAGTACAGTGACTGGGCAAAGAAGCAGATGGATTACATCATGGGCGACAATGATATAGAGTTCATGGAAGGTGCAGATGAAAACGGCAATACCCACGGTTCACGTTCTTTCATCGTCGGCTTCAATGACCACTCCGCAAAGTACCCCCACCACCGTGCAGCATCCGGCCTTACAAAGTGTGAGGATCCCGATCCGCAGCGCTACGTTCTCTTCGGAGCTCTCGCAGGCGGTCCCGATGTTAAAGACAAGCACAACGATGTTACCAAGGACTGGATCTACAACGAGGTAACCATCGACTACAACGCTGCTCTTCCCGGTGCCTGCGCAGGTCTCTATCAGTACTACGGCACACCGGATATGGCTCCCACAAAGAACTTCCCGCCCGCTCCCACATTCTCCGGCGGAGATGAATCAGGCAACGGTGCAGGATACTGGGTAACAGCCTGCGGTATCGATGATATCAAGGCAGACGGCTCAGGCGGTGTTACGAAGGTGTCACTCTTCGCTATGGGCGGCAGCACAAAGAAGCCCGAGGATCTCACTATCCGTTACTACTTCTCAACCAAGGGAATGACAACTGATCCGCTCAGCATGATAAAGGTAACTGAGCTCTACGATCAGGCTGCAACAGAGGCTGCTCCTGCTGACCTCACTATCTCAGGCCCCTACAAGTGGGACAAGATGAGCGATATGTACTATGCCGAGATCAAGTGCGGTGATTACAACTTCGCTAACTCAGGCAAGAAGTATCAGTTCACAGTTGGTCTCTACTACGGCGATTCATGGGATCCGACAGACGATCCGAGCTACAAGGATCTGAAGATATACGAAGTTGACGATGCCTTCTTCGGCACAGGCAACGAGATAAGAACAGACAATATCTGTCTCTACGACAACGGCGTCCTCGTAGGCGGTATCGAGCCTGACGGCACAGTTCCCGAGGCTCCCGAGCCGAAGCCCACAGAGGCTGATGTAAAGCCTACCGTGGCTCCTGACAGACCTACACCCACTGTTGCTCCCACAACAAGCGCTGCTGTTCCCGGTGCAGCACTTCCCAACTCCGCTTCAATGCCCGGCGATGCAAACACAGACAAGAAGATCAACGTTTCAGACGCTGTTGCTATCCTTCAGTTTGTTGCTAACAAGAGCAAGTATCAGCTTTCAGAGCAGGGCGCTGTCAACGCTGACGTTGACGGCACTTCCGGTATCACAGGCGGAGATGCTATCGCAGTACAGAAGTACGATGCAGGTATCGTAAAGTCTCTTCCTGTCAAGTAAGAGCTGCTGTGATCCATTAAAACAAAACCTGTAAAAAAATATGCCCCTGAGCGTTTCATCACGCTCAGGGGCATTATGTTTATCAGAACGCCGATGCCTTATTTCGTAGTAGTAACCGGAAATAAGTATGAGGGGGACCCTTCTGGAAAAGGATCCCCCTCAATAAAATGTGCAAGGCTGCTGTAAACAGCTACGTTATGTCTTATCCCGCTTCATCAGCAGGTGTCATTCCTCCGTCTTCTGTACAACAGCATAGTCCTTCATAAAATCAAGTATTGCAATAAACTTGTCAGAGGTCGAGAGGTATGCGTAGTATGCAAGGACTGCGGAAGCATCGTTTGCATCTATCTTTCCGTCGGCATCGATATCTGCAGCCTTTGCAGCCGTGCCGGTGATCTCGCCGTTGCCTCCTCCTGTGGAGAGTGAAGCGTAGTGTGCAAGGATAACGGAGGCATCAAGAGAATCGACTGCTCCGTCATCGTTTACATCACCGTAGTTGACAGCAGGCTCAGTTGAAACGGGCTCTGTTGAAGCAGGCTCACTTCCTGTGCCGGCAGCGACAGTAGTCACGGTATCCGGTGTATCGGAGGGAGCAGTTGTAGAAGCCTCAGCCCTGTTCCTGCTCAGATCATAGTGATAGCCGCTGAAATCCTTTACTTCTCCGTCAGCAACGAGCTGAACGCCCTTGTCCTCGGTGATGAGTGTCTTAGGAGAGATGATGAGAGTCACGTCCTCGGGCACCTCAACATTCTGCTGGATATTGACGTTTCCGAAGATATAGAGGTTCTTGTCCTCCTTTGCGGAGATGTCCTCAAGTGCGCCTCTGATATCCTGATAGCAGTTGCCGTCAGTAAGGAAGGCAGTTGCGCCTGCCGGGATAAAGCTGCAATCGATGAGATTGTGGCAGGTATCACAGAATGATGCAACGACAGCACCTTCTCCGTCAGACGGAGGTGCGAGCACCACGTACTTGCCGGAGCACTCATGCTCGTCAACTACATGAACGGGTATCGTCTTGCTCACCTCAGCGTCTTCCGTGCTTACGCAGAGAAGTGCATCGATGTCGGGAGTCTTGGGAGTGAGCTTTATCATGGCATCGGAGGTGAATTCGTATCTGCCGTCCTCGTCGATCGTGTAATCGCCGCTCAGTACCTCGATATCGAAGTCGCTGATATCCTGTGCAGGACCGGCCTTCTTGGGAATGAAGGGTAATGTCTCACGTCTTAATGTGTAGAACGTTACCATGGCATAGCCCTCAGGCTTATGGAGTTTGTAGTAGTAATCCTGGCAGAGTGTGAGGGCAGGTGAACCCAAACCTGTGGGATCCAATGTGCCTACGGTTGCCTGTGTGAAATTATATGCGAGCGCCCTGGGATCGTCCTCACCGATGCTGTCGTCAATTGCACCGCCAAAGTTTCCTGCTATCTTGAGTGCGATGTTGTCAGAACCGCCGAGCAGACCGAATGCCAGATCCTTGGCTACCTCAGCCAGCAGGTCAGTTGCGTGCTCATCGGTGTTGTCGATGATCTCTACCTCATAGGGTACCTGTGTTGTGGATTCGGGAAGTGTTACTACTGATACGTTCCTGAGAACGTGTACTACCACGATATTGTCGAGTATCGTGCTGTATATGGAAGCTACTGCGTTGATTCCCATGATGTAGGGATTCTTGGACCAGCAGGTAAGGAGAACTATCCAGTCTGCCGCCAGCTTCTTGTCCTCTATCTCCTGCTGGAGGATGGACTTCCATATATCATGGATCTTCACCTCGGCAACTATCTTGTCACCGGGATCGAGCTGTCCGAGCTCATACTTTGCATTGAGATCATATCTCTGGAGCTCTGTAACCGTCTCGCTCGATTCAACGAGCTTTCCGTCATGGTAGGTGCGCTTTATGAGCTTGGAGCCCTGTGTGATATTGGTTATGGTGTGCTCTATATTGTAGATAGGCTTGTCTGATACGTTCTCGAATGTGATAGTTGCCATGTAGTCCGTATCGAATGCGGAATACTTGGGGAGCTGTATCTTCATCTTGAGAGCGTTTCCGGCGTAAACGTGGAGAGTGTTCTTTGACTTGAAGTCATACTTGAACTCCTTGCCGCGGTTCTTGCCCTTGAATACTGATGTAAGATCGTAGTCGCCGGCCTCGTCGCCGCGTACATACCAGTGGATATCAAACATCTGATCGGGGCCGAGAGTACCAAGGCTCTGTACTGCCTCGCAGTTAGCGAGAGTAAGTCCCTTGGGCACGTTCAGCTCAGCAGTGCAGTCAGTGAGTTTTTCTTCCTTGTCACGGTTGAATACCAGCAACTCAACATCGTAGAATTCCTTGAGCCACTTGCACTCGCCCCTGATTATCATGAACATTTCTTCATGCTCTGTTTCAACGTGCTGAACTACCTTGACAGGCTCTCCGTCTACGCGGACTTCATAGTATCCGCCGCCGCCATGGAATTCGCCGCCGCCGACAGGCTGGATATCATACTTGCTGACGAGGAGCGCATGAGCCTCGAACTCCATATTAATCTCGTACTTGAATACGTGATAGTTTGAGGGATCGTCGAGGTCTATACCGGCAGCCTTGATCTCATCGATGTTCATTTCCTTGACAGTCATCTCACCGTCGATATCAAGTCTGCGGGGTGCGGGCGGCTCGGGTGGCTCGGTGGGCTCTGCAGGAGTTGTCACCACAGGCTGTGCGCCGGATTCCCACTCGCATACGAAGGCCATATCACCTGAATTAGCGAAGTTTCCGCTGTCGCTTGCATCATTCCATGTGCCGTTGTGGTACATCATCATGCAGGGCTCGTTACCGCCGGCATTGTTAGGCTCACCGCTGTCCCAGTTGGTGTATACCATAGGCTCGCCGGTTATCCATTCAAAGGTGCCGTTCTCGTTCCGGCATGAGCCAAGCCAGATGTAGGGCTCTCTGATGCCGCTCTTCTCAACGACATCGACGACAGCCTTCATCTCCTCCTCTGAGGTGATGACAGCAAGGTGTCCTCCGACCTGCTCGCAGAACTGCTTTGCCTCCTCCCATGTCATGTGCTTGTTGTATACATAGTATGCGGAGTTTACCGGAACATAGGGCTTTGCAGTCTGGACCGGAGTCTCTTCGGTGGGCGCCTCAGTTGGTGCCGGAACAGTTGTCGTAACAGGCTTTTCAGTCGTTACAGGCTTCTTGGTGGTGGGCTTCGTTACAGCCGTTGTTTTTACCGTAGTTACCACGGACTTTGTCGTTGTAGCTTTGGTCGTAGTGGGCTTTGCGGTCGTAGGCTTTGCCGTTGAAGCAGTTGTGGTGACTGTGGTCGTCGTCGCTGTGGTGGTGGTCACAGTCGTTGTGGTCGATGCAAAGGGCTCGGGAAGTGCTTCAAACTCGCAGATGAAGCCGAAATTCTCAAGGCCGAAGAACGACTCGCCGTTGCAGGTGCCGTCATCCCTCAGATCGTTCCATCTGCGGGCACTTCCATAAGAAAGCGGATTGGCTCTGTTGTAGAGCATAAGGGCGTTCTCACCTCTGTTATCAGGCTGTCCGCCTGCCCAGCAGGTATAATCCCATTTCTCTCCGGTAACCCAGTTGAAATTGCCATCAGCGTCCCTTACGGCGCCGAGCCAGTAGCTGTTCTTTCCGTCCTCAAGAGCATCAAGGAGAGCCTCCGCTGTCCTCTCCTCCTCCTCGGAGGTTATGGTCATAAGGTGGCCGCCTAAGTTCTCACAGTAGGCCTCAGCCTCGTACCATGTCATACCAAGGTCGAAAACCTTGTAATTATCAAGCGGGAGTGTGGCAGGAGCAGTTGTGGTGGTCACTGTGGTAGTAGTCACAGCCGTTGTTACCGGCGCTGTTGTTGCAGGCTCTGTTACAACCGGCTCAACATCATCCCACTCGCAGATAAGTCCCATGTGGGAGGTGATACCGGCATAACCCTTGTTAACTGTATCGTTCCAGAGTCCGTTTGAGGTATACACCATCATGTGCTGTTCCATGCCGCCGTCATTGTCCGGCTGACCGGATTGCCAGTATGTGATATCCATAGGCTCGCCGGTGATCCAGCTGAACACACGATCTTCATGGCAGCGTCCGCCTGTCCAGAGATACGGCATTTTTATATTGCCGTCTTTGCACAGCTCCGTGATCGCCTTCTGCTCTTCTTCAGTGGTTATCGTTGCAAGATGTCCGCCGAGCTTGCTGCAGAATGCCTGTGCCTCGTTCCAGGTCACACCGGCATTGAACACCTGATACTTTGAGCCTCCGGCATAGTAAGGATCAACGATATCATCAAATTCGCAGATGAAGCCGTAGTTCCCCGTTCCGCAGAAGAGATCTCCGCATTCACCGCTGTCGGGCATATCGTCCCACTTGCCGGCCTCTGCACTCCATGTGGGATAATCGTTGCCGAAGAGAGAAACTGCTGTCTGTGAAGATGAGTTCGGAGCACCGGGATTGAAGTTGGTATAGTCAACAGTCTCGCCTGTTACCCATTCAAATTCAGTGCTGTCGTTCCTGAACATACCTATCCAGTAGTTGTTCTTGACTTCTCCGCGTGCATCAAGAAGAGCCTTGACAGTGTCCTGCTCCTTCTGAGAGGTGATGGTCACAAGATGACCGCCGAGAGTTTCACAGTAGGTCTTTGCGGAATTCCAGTCCATACCGAGGTCGATGATCCTGTATCTTGCCTCATCCGGCTCATAGTGTTCCCATTTCACTTCATCGGTATACGGGAAGGTGAAGCCTTTGCCTCCGGCAGAAACATAAGCATAATCTGCCAGGATGATCTCGGCATCCCTGCGTGTGACTGCTCCGTCAGCATCCACGTCAGCGGCCGTCAGATTCATATCTACCAGCTCGGTTCCGTCAGCATATTTAATGACAGTCGCTGCATCACGGGAATCTACGAGACCGTCGCCGTTCACATCGCCGCAGGATACCGGCTTCTCGATTGCGACATAGCCCTCATAGCCGGTGTCCTTGATATAGGGATCGTTTTCGTTGCCCACTCCGGAGATGGAGGTGCTGATGATATGGTTTATGAAGCCGTAATCTGAGAAGTCATACTTCTCGCTGCTGCCTGCCCAGTAGTTGTCAAGTCCGCTTACTCTGCGCACATCCACCCAGAACAGATCGCCGGGCATGGAATCAGCGGGGAGAGTTACATCGAATGTGACGAACACGCCGTTTCCTCCCACATCGCCGCTGCCGGCGACCTTGATGTTGTACACCTGTCCGCCGCCATAGCTGCCAAGCGCTGTGTACTCCATTGACATCTTGTGTGTTCCGTCCTCTGTTCCCTGATGCACACCCTCGACGGTGAGCCTCGGATCCAGTGAGACAAGTATGCTCGCCGAAGTGAAGTACGGCTCAGAGCCCATATCCTCATCCATGAGTGAGACGCTCAGTGATACCGTCTTTCCGGCCTCTGACCTGTCAACAACAGTCCTTGTGGCGGTGAAATAGGGAGTAGGATAGGCCTTTTCGGTCTTCTCACCGATAACACCTGTACTGAAGAGCTTGTCGGATCCTGCATCCACTGCCGCCGCCTGTACCGGCGCAAGCATCTGCGTTGAGACCATTGCAGACGCAGTCAGCAGAGACAGGATCTTCCTGACTTTTGTTACCATTGTCTGGTACCTCCTTTTTTGCCCCCGTAAACAGAATGGTCAGAGTGAAGTGAGGGGGCTGTTATTATCTGACATAATAATTATACCTGTAAATATGTGTTTGTCAACTCTTTTGTTGCTGTGTTGTCCGGATACAAAAACCGCCGGACAGCCCTTAGCCGTCCGGCGGTATGATGCGCTATGTGAAGCGCACAGATATCAGTTTACTTTGTGCCGAAGATACGGTCGCCTGCATCGCCTACTCCGGGAACGATGTACTTGTCCTCGTTGAGTCCCTCGTCCTGAACGCCTGCGTAGATCTCAACATCAGGGTGAGCCTTGGTGACTGCCTCGACTCCCTCGGGTGAGCAGATGATGCACATGAACTTGATCTGCTTTACGCCGAGCTTCTTCAGCTCATCGATGGCTGCGATAGCGGAATTGCCGGTAGCAAGCATCGGATCAACAATGATAGTGTCACGCTCTGCGATATCCTCGGGGAGCTTGAAATAGTACTTTACAGACTCCTTTGTCTCAGGATCGCGGAAGAGACCGATATGGCCGATCTTTGCAGCGGGAACGAGCCTGGTCACGCCGTCCACCATGCCGAGTCCGGCACGGAGTATCGGAACGAAAGCGAGCTTTCTGCCGGAGATGATCTTGGTCTTGGCAACAGCTACGGGAGTCTCTATCTCGATCTCCTTGAGGGGGAGATCACGGGTGGCCTCATAGCAGATGAACATGGCGATCTCCGATACCAGCTCACGGAACTCCTTGGTGCCGGTGGTCTTGTCTCTCAGCAGAGAGATCTTGTGCTGAACGAGCGGATGATCTATGATATGTAACATGGTTATATCCTCCTTTAGTTTTCCTTTTCTATTGCAGTAATCTTGTCCACCCTGCGCTGGTGGCGTCCGCCCTCGAAGCCTGTTGTCAGGAATATCTCTGCAAGCTCGATGGCAAGTCCGGGACCGATGGTGCGTGCGCCCATGCACATGATGTTGGTGTCATTGTGCAGGCGTGTGAAGCGTGTCGAGAAGGAATCCGAGCAGAGCGCTGCACGTATGCCGTTTATCTTGTTTGCGGCGATAGACATTCCTATGCCTGTGCCGCAGATAAGGATGCCCTTTTCGCATTCGCCGGATACAACAGCACTGCAGACCTCCTTCGCCTTGTCGGGATAATCGCAGGGATCACCGTTGGTCCCGAAATCCTTCAGCTCAAAGCCCTTTTCCCTGAGTGCCTCTATAATTGCGTCCTTCATTTCTACTCCTGCATGATCGCAGCCGATAGCTATCATAACCGACAGCTCCTTTCATATATGATCGCTATTTTGTTTTCTCTTCTCAAGGTCCTTTTCCGCCTTGACCTTCTGGAGATAGCTTACCTCCAGCTCGTCCGGTGCGACAAGCTGCTTTGAGAGCGAGGCGAGACATACTCCGCAGGCATTCTGGAGCCTGCCCTGAGGCGGTGCTATGAGCAGCATGGGCGAACGGTAATCCGAGAAGAAATCTGCTGCGCCGTCTCCGCAGAGCATTACCTCGCTGCCGTTGAAGGCGAGTATCTCCGCAAGCTCGTCACGGCTCATGAGTCTCTCATCACATACCGTTTCAAGGCTGTAGCAGTCGCTCTTGTATACCGCCGCATAGACGATATCGCCCCTTGCCTTCATCACGGAGCAGATAGTGTCCTTGAAGGCTATATTGTTGCAGGCGAGCGCTTCGAGCGTCGATACTGCACAGCATTTTATATTCAGCGCAAAGCCCATGGCCTTTACCGCTGCAACTCCTATACGGAGCCCGGTATAGCTGCCGGGACCGGCTGCCACGGCAACAGCGCCTATATCCGTCATCGCCTTCCCGCTCTGCTCAAGAATTCCCTTCACCATTGGCATTATCACCTGCGAGTGAGTTTTCTGGGTATAGAGAGCGGATTCCGCAAGGATGGTCTCCGTGTCAGTATCAAGGAGAGCTGCGGACGCCGTCTTTCCTGAGGTGTCAATCCCAAGCGTCAGCAAACCTTTCACCGTCCTTTATAGTGATCTTTCTTTCCGGAGCATCGCTGTCACCGGCGGCTCCGATAGTGATATATATGGTATCCTCCGGGAGGAAGTCCTCTATGTTCTCAGACCATTCTATCACCGCGATATTGTTCTCGAAATCATAATCGAAGAAGCCCGTGGATTCAAGGCCCTCCTCTGTGGTTATGCGGTACATATCGAAGTGGTAGAGGGTGAGACTGCCGCCGCCCTTTACATCGCGGTACTCATTGACGAGAGCAAAGGTCGGGGAGGAGACGCAGTCCCCCAGCCCGAGACCTATGGCAAGTCCGCGGGTAAAGGTTGTCTTTCCGGCGCCGAGTCCGCCGCGGTAGGCTATCATATCCCCGGGGCGGAGACGCTTGGCGAGCTTCTCTGCCGCAGCTATGGTCTCCTCCGGAGAATGTGTTATTATCTCAGTCATATCAGAACAGGCCTGTGATACAGCCGTTGACATCGCAGTCGATGTTGAGGGCTGAGGGTGCCTTGGGGAGTCCGGGCATCGTGAGTATCTCGCCGGTGTAGATGACTACGAAGCCTGCACCGGAGGAGAGACGAGCGTCACGGACTGTTATGGTGAAATTCTTCGGCTTTCCGAGTTTCTTCGGATCGTCGGAGAGTGAATACTGTGTCTTGGCCACACATACGGGCAGATTGCCGAAGCCGATAGCCTCGATCTCCTTTATCGCCTTCTCAGCCTGGGCGGTGTAGGTAACGCCCTCGGCGCGGTATATCTCGCGTGCGATAGTCTCGACCTTCTCCTTTATGGGGAGTGAAGTGGAGTACAGCGGACGGAATCTCTCCTCGCCGCCCTCAGTGAGCTCGATGGTCTGGCATACCTTCTCAGCAAGGTCAGTGCCGCCCTCGCCGCCCTTTGCGAACACCTCACACATGGATACCTCAACGCCCATTTCAGCGCAGAGATCCTTGACGAACTGTATCTCGGCATCCGTGTCGGAGGCAAAGCGGTTGATAGCCACAACTACCGGTACATGGTACTTGTGCATATTCTCGATATGAGTACGGAGGTTCACACTGCCCTTCTCGAGAGCCCAGAGGTTCTCCTTGCCGAGATCCTCCTTGGGTACCTTGCCGTTGTATTTCAGCGCCCTGATTGTTGCTACGAGGACTACGCAGGAAGGTGTGAGGCCTGCATAGCGGCACTTGATATCGAAGAACTTCTCAGCACCCAGGTCGGAGCCGAAGCCTGCCTCGGTAACTACATAGTCGCCCAGCTTCAGTGCGAGCTTGGTGGCGCGTACCGAGTTGCAGCCGTGTGCGATATTGGCGAAGGGGCCGCCGTGGATGAATGCGGGGTTGTTCTCGAGAGTCTGTACGAGATTGGGCTTGAGAGCGTCCTTGAGGAGGGCTGTCATAGCGCCTGTGCAGCCAAGGTCACGGGCAAATACCGGCTTGCCGTCGAGGTCATAGGCAACGAGGATATTGCCGAGTCTCTCCTTGAGGTCTGCAAGGTCGGAGGCAAGGCAGAGTATAGCCATTACCTCGGAGGCGACTGTGATGTTGAAGCCGTCCTCGCGGGGAACGCCGTTTGCCTTTCCGCCGAGACCTACAACTATATTTCTGAGCGCGCGGTCATTCATATCAAGACATCTCTTGAAAAGGATGCGGCGCTGGTCTATCCTGAGGGTGTTGCCCTGCTGGAGATGATTGTCTATCATAGCGCAGAGCAGGTTGTTTGCAGCTGTTATGGCGTGCATATCGCCTGTGAAGTGGAGGTTTATATCCTCCATGGGCACTACCTGTGCATATCCGCCGCCGGCAGCTCCGCCCTTGATGCCGAATACCGGTCCGAGAGACGGTTCACGCAGAGCGAGGACTGTCTTCTTGCCTATGCGTCCCATAGCCTCGGTAAGGCCTACGCTGACGGTCGTCTTGCCCTCTCCGGCAGGAGTGGGGTTGATAGCTGTAACGAGTATCAGCTTGCCGTCCTTGCGGAATGCAAGGCTGGAGTAAAGGCTCTCCGATACCTTGGCCTTGTAGTGGCCGTAGGGCTCGAGGAAGTCGTCTGAGATACCGAGCTCCGAGGCGATCTCGGTTATCTTCTTCATTTTCGCATTCTGAGCGATCTCTATATCTGATAGCATTGTGGTTTCCTCCGATCGTGATATATAATTCATTATAACATTTTTTTCATGTTAATGCAAGGGGCAGAGAAAAAAAGCTGCATCTCCGGCCGGAAACAGCCTGCCTGAGCACGTAACGGCACATACGGCGCCTGCAAAAATGATATGTAATCTATCATTAGTGTAGCTTTTTGACAAATCGTTTGTCACAATTCAGACCTGATTTACCAAAAACACAGAATTTTGTCACAACCTCTGTTATTTATTGAAGAAATGTGATATAATATAGAACAGATATATGGGTCCGGCAAACGGTACTGTCTGGGGATGACAGTATCATTGTCGTTTTTTCGGCTTTTATGCCGATTATTGGAGGGTTTAATAGAATAATGGACAGAACTATCATGAAGCGCAGCTTTATGAAGTACACTCTGCTGAATATAATCAGCTCTATCGGGCTGTCTGTATATATTCTCGCAGATACCTACTTCATCGCTAAGGGTATGGGCGCAAACGGTCTTGCTGCCCTTAATCTGGCTTTACCGGTGTTCAATTTCATGAACGGCTTCGGCCTCATGCTCGGCATGGGCGGTGGCAGCCGGTTTTCCATGCTCTACTGTCACACTGACAGGCGCGAGACAGACGGGATTTTCACCAACACGATCATCGCAGCTCTTTCGATCGCTGCGGTATTTGAGCTTATCGGGCTCTTCTTTTCAGCGCCGTTCACAGTCATGCTCGGTGCGGATGAGAACGTTTTTGAGATGTCGCACGGATACCTGAAGATGATACTCAGGTTCTCCCCTGCCTTCATCCTCAACAACGTTATGATCTGCTTCATGCGGAACGACAGTGCTCCTAAGCTCGCAATGGCCGGTATGCTGGCCGGCAGTCTTTCAAACATAATTCTTGACTATATATTTATCTTCACCATGGATATGGGTATGTTCGGCGCCGCCCTTGCTACCTGTATTGCTCCCTTCATCAGCATGGCTGTCATGAGCATACATATCATCACCGGCTGGAACGCTTTCCAGATAAGGTTCATAAAGCCTTCCTGGAAAACGATAAAGAACATACTTCTGCTTGGTTCTCACGCCTTTGTATCAGAGGTATCCGGCGGCGTGGTGATAATCGTATTCAACTTCGTTATCTACAGAGTGCTCGGCAACACAGGCATCGCCGCCTATGGTGTCGTTGCAAACACCGCAATTGTCGCAACGGCTGTATTTACCGGCATATCCTCCGGTGTCCAGCCGCTGATGTGCAAGTACCACGGTCAGGACAATGACGAGGCCGTAAGGTACATACTCCATCTCGCACTTATAATGACCGGCATCATCGCAGCAGCAGCTTATTCACTCGTATTCATCACTGATCACAGCATAGTAAGTATATTCAACGACAGCAGAGATGCAGAATTGCAGGCTGTCGCAGAAAAGGGTATGCGGCTCTATTTCACGTGTATGCCCTTCATGGGATTCAATATCGTGCTTGCGGTATACTTCACCTCGCACGAATATCCCGGGCCTTCACAGATGATCTCCCTCCTCAGGGGAACCATCTTCATCATACCACTCGCATTCATACTCAGCGCACTGTTCGGTATCAACGGAGTATGGCTGACAGTTCCCGCCGCAGAGCTCCTCACATCGCTCGCAGCATTAGTACTGTTCCAGCGCTTCACCGACAGACAATGGATGATCAGCAGAGGATATCTGCTCAAAAGCAGAAAGCTGACATGATACCGGGATGATAGTTAAAACAACAAAATATATCATCCTGACTTGCAAAGCCATGATATTTATGATATAATATTTATTGTGTCCGGTACAGATATGTGCCGGATATGATATGTCCCAATAGCTCAGTAGGATAGAGCGACTGCCTCCTAAGCAGTAGGCCGGAGGTTCGACTCCTCTTTGGGACGCCAGAAAAGAAACTGCCGCAGGCCCTCAGGCCTGCGGTTTTTCGTTATGTCAGCTTTTGCAGGACGGCCGGTGAAGCATTGTGGATATATCATCAATATACTAAAAAAGTATGCTTTCTGATATATTTTCCGTCATGCAGAAGCTATAATAATGATAAAGACAAAGCCTTCACCCTTACAGGAGGAATGAATATGAAAAACAGAAGATTACTGGCTGCTATTGCAGCTGTTATGATGCTCGGCGGATGCGGTACTGATCCGGCTACGTCAGAGGAGGCCGCTCCCGCAACAGAGGCAGCCACAGAGGAAGCTGCCGTGGCTGAGACCGAGGCTCCCACGGAAGCAGAGACCGAAGCCCCCACCGAGAAGGAGCCTGCCGCTGATTCAGCAGACGTTCCCGAGATCAAGGGCTATGAGCTGCTCTGGCACGATGAATTCGACGGCGATGATATGAACACCGATATCTGGGACTATGAGCCCCATGAGCCCGGCTGGACCAACGAGGAGCTCCAGGAGTACACCACCTCCACCGACAACGTTTTCCTCCGTGACGGAAAAATGGTCATCAAGGCCATAAAGTCAGACAAAAACGGTAAGGACTACTATACATCCGGCAAGGTCAAGACACAGAACAAGCAGGACTTCACCTACGGCAAGGTCGTAGCAAGCGCAAAAGTGCCTGAGGGACAGGGACTCTGGCCCGCTATCTGGATGATGCCCAAGGACGAGAGCCACTACGGTCAGTGGCCCAAGTGCGGCGAGATAGATATCATGGAGGTGCTGGGAAGCGACGTAAAGACAGCCTACGGTACTCTCCACTACGGCGAGCCCCACGGCGAACAGCAGGGCACCGTTGTACTCGATGACGGCTCCTTCGCATCGGATTTCCATGAGTATTCAGTAGAGTGGGAGCCCGGCGAGATGCGCTGGTATATCGACGGAGAGCTCTACCTCACTGTAAATGACTGGTTCACGGCTGTTGAGGGCGAGGACGAGAAGCCCTACCCTGCCCCCTTCGATCAGCCCTTCTTCGTACAGATGAACCTTGCAGTCGGCGGAACATGGCCGGGCGATCCCGACGCGACCACCGATTTCGACAATGCAGAGTTCGAGATAGACTATGTACGTGTATACCAGAAGCCTGAGTATGACACAAATGTCAAGAAGCCCGAGAAGAAATTCCGTGAGGCTCTTGAGGACGGCAACTTCATCTACAACGGCGACTTCTCCGAGCAGGAGGATCTCACCGATGACGAGAACTGGAAATTCCTCCTCTTTGAGGGCGGAAAGGGCAGCGCTGAGATCAAGGACAACACCATGATCATCACTACCAAAGATGAGGGCACAGTTGACTACTCCGTACAGCTCGTACAGCCTGAGATGCCTATGATAAAGGGCAAAAAGTACCGTGCTTCATTCGATGCGTGGGCTGACGAGGAGCGTGACATCGTGGTATGTGTATCAGCTCCGAATGCCGGCTGGATCCGCTATTTAGAGGATACAACTCTCACGATATCCAAGGAGCAGAAGAACTACTCCTATGAATTTGAGATGAAGGACAAGGACGATCCCTACGGACGCCTTGAATTCAACCTCGGCCACAGAGGCTCTGACGCTACCGTATATATCACAAATGTACGTGTAGAGGAGATAGAATAACGCTTTTCATGTCCATCGGACCTCTCTTAAACAGACTCTCCCGGAAACGGGAGAGTCGCTTTATATGCAAAAAAACCGCAGTACAGCTTACTAAAGCAGCACTGCGGCTTCTGTTATTATAATAGTTTACTTCCTGTCAGATCAGGCCATACCTGCTGTGATGATAGCCATCTTGTAGACCTCATCAGCGTTGCAGCCTCTGGAAAGATCGTTGATAGGAGCATTGAGTCCCTGGAGGATCGGGCCGTAAGCCTCGTAGCCGCCGAGTCTCTGTGCGATCTTGTAGCCGATGTTACCTGCCTCAATGAGGGGGAAGATGAATGTGTTAGCCTGTCCGGCAACCTTTGAATCAGGGCACTTTGTCTTTGCTACCTCAGCAGATACTGCTGCGTCGAACTGGAACTCACCGTCGATCACCAGTGAGGGATCGAGCTGACGTGCCTCAATGACTGCATCGTGGCTGAGCTGAACTGTGCCGCCCTTGCCGGAGCCGTATGTTGAGAAGCTGAGTACAGCTACCTTAGGATCGATGCCGAAGAATGCAGCAGTTCTTGCAGTTTCTACTGCTACCTCTGCCAGCTTTCTTGCACCTGTGAGGACAACGTTGCCCTCCTTGTCAACTGTATCCTCATAGCTGAGGTTGATAGCGCAGTCGCCCATAGCGATCTTCTCCTCAGCGCCGTCCTTCTCTCTGAAGAGGATGAAGGATGAGCTTACGAGGTTGGAGCCCTTCTTTGTCTTGATGATCTGGAGAGCAGGTCTTACTGTATCAGCTGTGGAGTATGTAGCACCGCCGAGGAGAGCGTCAGCCTTGCCGGCCTTAACGAGCATTGTGCCGAAGTAGTTGGACTTCTTCAGAGCAGCTCTTACTTCATCCTCAGTCATCTTGCCCTTTCTGAGCTCTACCATCTGAGCTACGAGAGCATCCATCTCAGGATATGTCTCGGGATCAACGATCTCAGCAGCGCTGATGTCGAAACCGCCTGCCGCAGCAGCAGCCTTGACGTCATCAACGTTTCCGCAGAGAACAACTCCCATGAGGCCCTCCTTGAGGAGCCTGTCGGCAGCTGAAAGGATACGGCTGTCTGTACCCTCAGTGAAAACGATAGTCTTCTTTGAGGACTTTAAATTTGCAATGAGCTTGTCAAACATTCCCATGTTAACGTACCTCCAAAATAAATTTACTTTATAATTATATCACATCGGTTATCATTTTTCAATACCCGCACGGAGATATTTTTCTGTTCGCCCCTTTTGCGGTAATATTACCTCAGAAAGTCGCTGTTAACTATTGACCTTTTTTAGATAATAGTGTAAAATAAACAGTAAAGAGATATACCTTATTTCACTAACAGGGGAGCAAAATGAAAAGAACAGCAGCGATCCTCCTGTCGGCCGTCATGCTTGCTGCACTGACCGGCTGCGAGGAATTCATAAACGCAAATGTGAAACAGGTGGGCGATTACCTCGGTCAGTACTACAACAAGACCTTCGAGTACGTCCGCACTATCACCATATCCGGTCAGGACGGGCGTCAGACAGACAGATGCTACGTCTTCCGCGATCAGGACGGCATAACCTGCCGGGCTTACATCAACTATTCCGGCGATACCACGGGCAGTAATGTCACGGAGGACTATCAGGTATCCTATATGCAGTCACATCCCGAGCTGCTCTACGGCTTCGAGGGCATAGGCTCAGGACACGATATCGTGCAGACGGTCAGCGACGTTGACCTCAACACCTACACCTACCGGATATACTTCGACAGCTATGACAGCATCGATCCCGTAGTCAGGACTGCCTCGGAGACACTGAACAATGTACCGCCCATAAATCCGCTCGAGACAGTGTTCGTGCAGAGCACCCTGACGGTCAACAGCATCGCGCCGAGCATCTGCTTCGTGCAGAGCGGCACAGATACGCCCTGCGGACGGCCTGTGGATTTCCGCATCGGAAGACAGAGCAACTATTCGCCGGAGGGCTATATCAGCGATGTCCAGACTCACTATAACTACTCCGTCACCTATGACGCGCCCGTGCAGGAATACCAGCCGGAGTATCAGGAATATGCGGAGGAACAGCCGGAATGGCAGGAGCCTGAGGATGGCTATTACTATTACAATGACGAAGAGCCTCAGTGATCTGCGCGCTGCCGGATGACCTCCTGCAGCGCCTTGCTTTTTCCGGCATTATTCGGAAGTTTTTTACATACTGTCAGCCATACGATGCCTGCCGCATGGTATTTCCGATAAAATTTTCCGGAAATTCATTTTCAGCTATTGCAATTCACAATGGAATATGTTACAATAATAACAAGAGCGGTTTCCGCTTCAAATTGAATATTTTCAGGAGGAATCCCAAAATGTTAGTTTCAGCTACAGAAATGCTTCAGAAGGCAAGAGCAGGCAAGTACGCAGTAGGTCAGTTCAACATCAACAACCTTGAGTGGACAAAGGCTATCCTGCTTACAGCTCAGGAGCTCAACTCTCCCGTTATCCTCGGCGTATCTGAGGGTGCCGGCAAGTATATGTGCGGCTTCGAGACAGTTGCTGCTATGGTCGCAGCTATGGACAAGTCTCTCGGAATCACAGTTCCTGTTGCTCTCCACCTTGATCACGGCTCATACGAGGGCTGCTACAAGTGCATCAAGGCAGGCTTCACTTCTATCATGTTCGACGGTTCACACTTCCCGATCGACGAGAACGTTGCTAAGACAACTGAGCTCGTAAACGTTGCTCACGGTCTTGGTCTCTCAATCGAGGCTGAGGTCGGCGCTATCGGCGGCGAAGAGGACGGAGTTATCGGCAAGGGTGAGTGTGCTGATCCCCAGGAGTGCAAGATGATCGCTGATCTCGGCGTAGATTTCCTTGCTGCCGGCATCGGTAACATCCACGGTGTATATCCCGCTAACTGGGAGGGCCTCAGCTTCGATACTCTCGAGGCTATCAACAAGACTGTTGGTGAGATGCCCCTCGTTCTCCACGGCGGCACAGGTATCCCGGACGATATGATCACAAAGGCTATCTCTCTCGGCGTTGCTAAGATCAACGTTAACACAGAGTGCCAGCTCGTATTTGCTGAGGCTACACGCGGCTACGTAGAGGCAGGCAAGGACAAGCAGGGCAAGGGCTTCGATCCCAGAAAGCTCCTCGCACCCGGCGTTGAGGCAATCAAGGCTAAGGTTAAGGAGAAGATGGAGCTCTTCGGAAGCGTTAACAAGGCCTGATCATTCCTTTATAGAAACTTAAAAAACACAAGCAAAGCAGACTTTCACAGTCTGCTTTGCTGCCTTATAACTAAATATAGAAAGGGCGGGTTTAATGAAAAAGTTATGTATCTATCTTGCTGCGGCGCTTTGCCTGACACTGACGGCCTGCGGCAGCGACAAGGCCGATGCTCCGGAGAGCGTAGACAGCTACGGTGAGTATGAGGAGTATTATGATGATACTACCACCACATATTGCGAAACCACAACTACCACTGAGTATATCCCCGAGACCGAAGCTGAGCCGGAATACATCGATGTTGAGACAGAGGCAGCTGATGATGACAGCGATGAGGCAGAGGAAGTTACCAGGCCCCAGCTGGTCATTGATCCGGTATACGATGTAAAAGACTTCATCTCAGGACTTGACAGCAGCAACGTCATCAACATGAAAGTTGAATGTCAGAACGGCCTTAGCGACGGTGATGTACAGGTAGTATACCTTTGGGCTGATCCGGTCATTGATGAGAATAAATACAGTGATGACTTCTGGGGAGAGCTTGCAGCCGAGCAGGATAAGTTCAAGGCTTCATCTGCAAGATTCTATATCAACAACAGCGACAAGCCCGTAGTCATTGACGCCTGTCCGTTCGGTTCGGAGGACGGTCCGTATTTCATTACCGTCCTTGCTCCGGGACAGATACTGAGCGACCAGAAGCACAATGATGACATAAGAGAGGAAACGCTTGAAAAATACCGCTCATCCGGTGTATACTATGCTTATGAACTGAACGACGATATTTATAAGAACCAGATCAACAAATCCTCATATAATCAGGAATACAATCCGGCGGAGCTGTCTGACTATCTTGATTACATCTCCACACGTCAGAAAATGAAATATGAATTTACCGATACCGACATATATTCAGCAAAGCTCCTGTTCACCGGACTTGATGAATGGTACGAAGCTGCGGAAAGACTGAAGGCTGACCCTGTAAATTCAAATTCCTCAACTTATGATCCTTACAATAACTGCAATATCTTCTACTTTGGAGAAGGCAAGCTCGTGGAAATGGATGGTACGTGCATCTCGCTTGAACGCGTTTCCGACGCAGAATATCTGGATGATGATCTTCTCGGGCTCGACAAGAGGACTGAGAAATTCCTTGTTATTCCCAGAAGCGGCACATCTGTCACACCTTAACAATAATAATGCGGACTTCGTATGAAGTCCGCATTTTTTCATTGACTGATGCTGTATCTGATGATATAATTGTCATGTAAGGTCACCGAGCCATACCGCTGTGCTGCGTATCTTCATCTTGTGACCGGAGAGCTGCTCTGCGATATCTATGGGCATACGTATATTTTTCAGCTCTATGACTGTGACCGTATCCCTGACAGCAATAGTGAAGGAAACAGTCCCGAGGCCGAATATCAACTGTAATATAGTGCGGTGTACATGGATATCTCTCATCCCCGCAAGGTCATATTCCGCGGCGTCATAGTGAAGGAAGGTGTCCTCCGCTATCAGACAGCCGGTACCGCTGAAGTCAAGTCTGAAATTCCGGAACGGGTTTCTGAAAAACAGTATATATGTGAATATCATTACAGGTCTCATAGCTCTCCCTCCTCTGACTATATTATCCCATATCCTGACAGTTTTGTCAAAGAGGAAGCTAAAACGAATCCTGTCGACTCAATTGAAAGGAGGCAGATCCATGTCAGCTGCAAATGAAAGAATGCTTGATTCATTTATTACCTGCGTTACGAACGCATGGCAGGAAGTATCCGGTTACTGCATCTCTCAGGAGATGAAGCGCAGAGGGGATGACCGTGAATGCGATCTCCGTTCCGAACTCAGGGCCATCAAGAAAAACGATGCTCTCTCTCTGCTGCTCTGCCGGGAGCTGAAAACAAATCCTTCCATTCTCAGCCATTACTATACCCCCGGTCAGCCGGAGTTCGATATCACTGTGAAAAGATGCGCCGAGCTGCTTGCGGATACGGACATCATACAGGATTCAATGGATTCGATCGCCGCTTCCGTACTCGCACGCACCGGCTTTGTGGATTACACGAACTGCGTGGAATGGGGAGATATCGCTGACGAGGCTTTCAGCAAGGCTCATCAGAAGGATATCTCATTTCCCGACGGGATAAAAGATCCGGATTCCTGTCTTATGCTCGTCAGGGCTCTCGCCTTTCTTGCCGTTACCACCCTCGAGCAGAAATGCGGGCATTGGCTGGAGGATACCGACGTACTGAGAAAACTGCTCGGGCTTGCTCCTGCAGCCGGTTCAAAAGACTCAATTGAGCTTCCGGACGATACAGATATCATGAAGCTCAATTCTGCTCTTGATATGCTCGGCGGTATCAGGCAGGAAGAGATCGCAAGCATTTTCATGCTTCACCGTGCCGGAGGACGCTTCCTTCTCAATCCCGGTATCTTTACTCAGCTGACGGACTATCTTGATACCGGAGCGAAAGCGGTGATCGTAGTCAATGACGAGAAGACCTCCGAGCTTATCAGCAGGCACATCAACATCGGCACATTCTTCTACGCACGGCACGGCGAGCTGCTTGAAAAGTGGAAGATGCTTTCGGAAAAATATGAGAATCTGACTGTCATGACCACTTCCCTCCCGCTGCTCCACAGCATCGATTCGGTAAGCTGCACCCAGCGTGAAAAAAACAGGATGCTGATAGCCTATTACTCATACAGCCACCCTAATATTGCGAACTACCAGAGAAGCCTTTTCTCCTACAGCGATTATTATTACAACTACTACATCGAGGAGAGAAACTATATACTTAACCATTCAACGCCGTTGTAAGGTGAGATATACTGCAGAACAAACGCCCCGGGAACATAATTCCCGGGGCGTTTAATCTAACCTTATATCCGCTGCTTACGCCAGCATTGTTCCCTCCGGAACAGAATCATCCACCATGATGACCTTGCAGCCGCAGGCATTGTTGGTGGCAGCAAGGAGCATTCCCTCGCTGGTTACGCCTGTTATACGTGTGGGCTTGAGGTTGGCAAGCACGATTATCTTCTTGCCGATGAGATCCTCGGGCTTGTAGTAGTGCTTGATGCTGGATACGATAACTCTCTCCTTGAGTCCGTCAAAGAGTGTCAGCTTGTAGCAGCTGTGTGACTTTCTTATCTCAGCGCACTTGAGCACCTTGCATACTCTCAGGTCGAGCTTTGCAAAGTCGTCCATCTCGATCTCGTCCTTTACAGGCTGTACAGGATCGGGCTCGCCGTATACAACGGTCTCCTCCTCCACTGTCTCCTCGACCTTGGGAGCCTTCTCCTCCTCAGTCATGGGATAGGAGAAGTCAAGAAGCCTTACGTAGCTGTCCCTGTCGATAGCATAGAGGAAGAGATAGAGTCTCGGTCCCTTCTCCTTGCCCAGCAGGAGCTGATATACGCTCTTGAAGAATGCGCCCTGGAGTGTCTTGATATCCGGGTTGTCCTCGCCGTAGATCTTCTTCGGGATAGCATAGAGCTCTGTGTTCAGCTCGTCGAGTGTATACTCGCTGTTCTTGAGGTAGTCGTGGAGCATTGAGATCATCTTCTTTCCGTCATCGGAAAGCTCGTTGTAGATGTCCCAGTTCCTGTAAGGCAGGAGCTTGTTCGCATTCTCGGGTGAGCAGTTCTCAAGCCAGTTCTTTGCCAGGTCGAGACGCTGTGCGAATTCCTCATGCTTGAAGGGCTGTCCTATCTTCTCGAACACTGTCTCGAGCATGGGCACGTTGAAGTCAACGATAGAGCCGAGCTGAACGAGAAGTCCCATAGGAACGGTCTTTATCTTCTTGTCAGTCAAGAGACAGTACTCAACGATGGACTTTGTTCTCTCGTCAGCCTCGCCGCTGATGTACTGGTTGTACTGCTTGTCGAACTCGAAGTACTGACGGAGGATGCCGTCATCGAAGCAGAAGTCGAAGGCCTTGTTGGGCTCGACCTTGGAGTAGAGCCAGAGGATGACCTCGGGCTGGTATATCTTCAGAAGTGCATCAGGTGTGAGGTTGAGACCGGAGGAACCGGACATCTTGCCTGTTGTACCCTTGATGCCGATGAACTCATAGCCCTTGAACATGGGAGCCTTGATGCCGAAGATCTTCTCTGCGATAACGCGGCTGGTATCGTATGAACCGCCGGGAGCAGCATGATCCTTTCCGCCGGGCTCGAAGTCAACGCCCTCGAACATCCAGCGCATAGGCCAGTCTATCTTCCATGCCAGCTTGCAGTTGGTATCCTTTGTGAAATCGAAATCGCCGCAGTGTCCGCACTTGCACTCGAACTTTGCGGTATGTGAAGCATCATCGTAGGAAACGATCTTTGTTGTATCCCTGCCGCACTCCGAGCAGTAGATGGATACGGGGTAGTAAGCCTCTCTCTCGCCCTCCTGAGCGTCCTGTGTACGGAAGCTGTCAAGGATATCGAAGATCTCTCCCCTCTTGTCGAGAGCTGTGAGAACGTGCTGACGGTATGCGCCGCTGCGGTACATCTCGGCCTGATGACGGTATTCCATCTTTATGCCGAACTTCTCTATTGCAGCCTCGAACTCCTTCTCGAAGTACTGAGCATAGGTCTTCTCCTCTGTGCCGAAGGGGTTCGGTACGTCAACGTAGGGGCGGCCGATGTGCTCCTCGAAGCCTGTGGTTATCTTCTCAACGTTCTTGGGCACCTTGCGGAGACGGTCGAACTCGTCCCATGAGAACAGCAGCTTAGCCTTTTTCCCTGCCTTCTGGAGTGCCTCTGTAACGAACAGGGATGTTGCTATATCTCTGAAGTTTCCGATATGTATGGAACCGGAAGGACTGATTCCGGCGGCGCAGACATACTCCTCCTTGTCAGGATTGCTGCGAATAAGCTCTTCTGCTATCTTTTCTGCCCAATGCATTATATCTTCTCCTTAATACTTGATCATCTGACCTCCGGCCTGTGCCGTAATGGTCGCTATTTGCCATTATACCATAAAATAGAGATACTGTCAAGGTCTCGGAGGGGCTGCTGAAAAAAATAGCCGGTAGTCTGTCAGATATCTCCTCTGCCGTTCAGCCGGAGGCAGCACAGCTTTCTATTGACATGAAAAATATACTGTGATATAATTACTGCTAAGATAAGAATGATCGGAGGACAGAATATGCAATACCTGTTATGTGTGCTGCTGGGTTACTGCTTAGGCAACATCAATCCGGCATACATCATCTCAAAGGCAAAGGGCTTCGATATACGTGAGTTTGGCACGGGTAACGCCGGCGCATCGAATATGGCGATAATAGTCGGCAAAAAAGCGGGAGCATTCACTGCCCTGTTCGACATCGCAAAGGCAGCCCTTGCATCCGTTTTAGCAGGGGTACTCTTCCCGCAGATAGCTGCGGCAAAGATAATAGGAGGATGCGCCTGTATCCTCGGCCATATCTATCCGGTGCTGATGAAGTTCCACGGCGGAAAGGGACTTGCCTGCCTTGCGGGTGCACTTCTCGGCTACAGCCCGAAGCTATTCCTGATACTCCTTGTCATCGAGGTTACAGCAGCCCTGCTGCTCGACTATATATGTGTAATATCAATAACCGGCCCGATAGTATTCACTCTGATATACGCACTCACTGCCGGAGAACCTGTGGGCACGGTATGTCTTGCGATAGTCACCGTTATCATTGTGTCGAAGCATATCGTCAATCTGAAGAAGATCAAGGCAGGCACGGAACCACATATCAGCTTCCTGTGGAAGAAGGATAAGAAAGAGGAAGAATGACACAAGCCCCGGAACGTCATACCATTGACGCTCCGGGGCTTTTTCTGTCAGTTATCAATATGACCGCTCCAACCGGGAACGGTCATCATATATCGTTTCTATATCATGCCATTTTTACAACAAGGGTAACGCTGAAGCAGCCGTCTTCTATGTCCGCGTATATATCGCCGTTCATCATCGTCATAAGTTTCCGGCAGATGAAAAGTCCGAGGCCGCTGCCCTTTACGCCGTCTGAATTGCTGCCCCTGCGGAAGCTGCCGAATATCTCCGTCAGCTCCTCACTGCCGAGAGTACAGCCCGTATTCCTGACCGTGATGAGCTCGCAGCCGTCCTGCCTGTCGAAGCTCAGGGAAATGCTCTTTCCGTCGCCGTACTTTATCGCATTCTCCACAAGGTTCTGGAGACACTCCGCGAGCCTGTCGGGATCGCAGGAGAGTATGGCGTCCCTGTATTCCCCGATACTGAGCTCTGTACCGGATATGGCAAGCTGTGCGGCATACCTTTCGTATATCTTCGTGACTATGCGGCTGAGGAACTCCTCGCCCATACTCACCTCAAAGCTCATAAAGTCCTCACCGGCAGCTCTGGTTATCTGGCTGACGTAGTTCTCTATCTCGTCGGCGTGACGGTTGATGCTCTCTGCCGCCTCGCGGCGCTTTTCCTCGTCCTTGTAGAGTCCCTTTGCGAGGGCCTTTGAATTGAGCTTTATCGCAGAGAGCGGCGTCTTTATATCGTGGGACAGCGAGAGCAGGAGCATCTTCTTGTCACGCTGCATCTCAAGCTCATGCTCTCTGTCCTTCTCGATGCTCTCACGCAGGAGATTCACACCCCATGTGAATTTCCCGAAGAACCTGCTCTTTTCCTCCGGTATCGGTACTGCAAGATTGCCCCTTGCCAGCTCCTTCGGCACATCGTTTATCTTTCCGAAGGGAATGATGAGATGCCTGTACAGGTAGTTGAGCATCAGTATGACTGTCAGTATGACAGCAGCAAAGAATATGTTGACTATCACGATCTGTCTGCCGTACCTGTTCTGCCTGTATTCCACCCGGTAGTGCTTCCCGCCCTCCTCTATCATCACATAGGGCTTATCTGACCTGTACAGGTCGCTGCCTGTGTCGCTGCTGTATACTGCCGTCAGGTGCGGATACTTCCCCAGGTCATAGCTGCCGGTCTCGCGTATCTCGTCCGCAAGGCGCTTTACCTCCACACGGTACAGCCCGGAGGGATCTCTGTTTTCCCTGATGACAAGGATATCGGCTATCGCTCCGATGGCTATGAGCAGGACGACGAACAGGATGCTCAGTTTTCTGAAATTCTTCATACGTATTTGAACCCCACGCCCCAGACCGTTACCAGTCTTCTGGCATTCTTCGGATCGTCGCCGAGCTTTGCCCTCAGCCGGTTGATGTGGACATGGAGCGTCTGCATCTCCGACTCACTGTCGCTGCCCCATATCGTGCTGAAAAGGTACTGCTTCTTCATTACCTTTCCCCTGTTACTTATCAGGAGCGCAAGAAGGTCGAACTCCTTCGAGGTGAGCTCCGTCTCCCGGCCGTCTATGACCGCAGTCCTGCTGACCATGTTCAGCTCCACGCCGTCCGCAGAGAGTATCTCGCGCTGATAGCGGCGGCGGAAAATGCCCTTTATCTTGGCAATAAGGATATCGATATCGTAGGGCTTCTCGATGTAGTCATCCGCCCCGAGGTCAAGTCCGTTTATCTTGTCGTCCTTTTCAGTGCGGCAGCTGACTATGAGTATCGGAGTATCCGTACTCTCCCTAAGTTTTGAGCAGACCGCAAAGCCGTCCATTCCCGGGAGATTTATGTCAAGCACCACGAGTTTTGCACCGTATCTCTCAAAGAGCTCCAGCGCACGCTCTCCCGTATCCACTGCCGTGACCGTATACCCCTCGTCACGCAGGAAATCCGACAGGAGCGCCGAAAGCTCCGTATTGTCTTCAACTATCAGTATATCTGCCATGATATCACCACCTGATACTATTCTATCATATTAACTGCCTTTGTGCAATACCCGTGATGCGGATCGTCCTTACCAGCCCTGCTCCATGAGCCAGTTGTTCAGTTCTCTTTCACGGTCGCGGAGATTCTTTACGTTCTCTTCATAATGTCCCATATCCTTCTCGCCCACTATGCCGCCGTCCACAATGTAGAGCACACGGCTGCATTTTGCGGCTACCTTGGGATCATGAGTCACGCACATGACTGTCGTTCCGTCACGGTTGAGAGAGAGAAGCTCGTTCATCACCTCATCCGAGCTGGCACGGTTGAGAGCGCCGGTGGGCTCGTCCGCAAATATCATCTTCGGAGAGTTTATCATGCTGCGGCAGATGCAGGCTCTCTGGAGCTGTCCGCCGGAGACCTCGTTGATGTCGTTGCCGCCCACATCTGCGATGCCGAGTCTGTGCATGAGGGCTCTGCCTCTCTCCTCGGTCTGTCTGCGGCTCTCCTTGTTCTTCTTTGACTTTACGGCGGGGAGTATGATATTGTCGAGGACGGAAAGGTTCTTCATCATGTACATCTGCTGGAAGATGAAGCCCATCTCGTCAAGGCGGAGCCTTGCCAGCTCCCTGTCCCTGAGCTTTGTGGTGTCCCTGCCGTTGAATACCACATCGCCGGAGGTCGCCCTGTCCATGCCGGATACACAGTAGAGCAGAGTGCTCTTTCCCGAGCCTGAAGGCCCCATTATCGCCAGCATCTCCCCCTCATTTACCGTAAGATCAACATTCTTCAGAACATTGTTCTGTCTCTTGTTCACTATATAGGTCTTGCAGAGACCTTTTGCCTGTAATACTGCACTCATTGCGTTTTCCTCCTTATTCTATGCTTGCTGCATCAGCAGCACTGATTGTTCTGGTATAGAGAGCTGTGAGAAATGCTCCTATGACTGTTACTCCGATAAGTATCAGCGGACATACCACGAACACTTCAAAGATATCAACAGCACATACGATGCCTTCAACATCACCTATTAACCTGCACACCATATTCATCAGCAGATTTCCTACCGGCATCTGCAGTGCAAAGCCTGCTGCACAGGCCGCAAGAGCAACTATCACGAAGCGCAGGGTATGCTGGGCTATGATGCTGCCGCTGCTTATTCCCATGGCCTTCATAAGAGCGATCTCGCCCTTCTCCTTTGATATGAAGCTGCGCTCCATGAGTATGACTATCATTGAAGCTACTATCACTGTGAGTATCATCATCATATGCTTGATGGCTGTCAGCACATCCGACATATCTGTCATGGTCTTGACATACTCGCTTGTGGTATATATCTTCGTTGTGTCAAGGATATCCTTCAGCTTCTCAATATTCTTTCCGATCGTCTCCTTGTCCGGATAGCCGTCAAAGTGGACCTGGATACCCATGCATCCGCCGAAGCTTTCATTTTCGGGCCGGTAGTTATTATTCAGGAATATCCCTGATGTTACAAAGGCGGAGAATCTGCCGGTGATGATGAATTCCTGCTCCCTGCCGCCGTATTCAAACGATATCCTGTCACCTATGCCGACACCGAGCTCCTTCATGGTGCTTTCTGTCACAGCGACCTCGTCATCTTTCCGGGGAGCGCTGCCCTCCTCCACACGCAGTATCTCGTCAGTATGTCCCGATATCAAAGCGCATAAGCACTTCTGCTTCTTGTCGCCGTGGTTCACTTCAAAATACTCCGTCAGTGTTATGGTACATTTTCCCGGTATCCCGTTATCTGCAAGAGTTTTTTCAAGCTCGGTGAGCTTTTCTTCAGTATCATTATATCCCAGATAGTCCTTCATCATTTCGACATCCAATATGTGTGCCTCCGATTCCGGTATCATGAACAGCCGGCGTAAGTTCTCGCTCTGGAGAGTCAGCGCAAACATGGACATCAGCGTCATCATAAGAAGACAGAGCGTAAAGACAACGGTGATTATGCTGAAACGCTTCGGGGCACTCGTCACGTCATTGACAGACAGGAAACCTGTAGCAGGCAGCTTTGAACGTCCGAGGTGAAGGAGGCTCTTTTTGCGGAACCGCTCTCCCGTCTGCCCGTTCCTTACCGCATCTATGGGCGAGAGCTTATTCACGCTCCGCGTGCAGAGGAAGCAGAAAAGCATTATGACGATGACAACTCCGGCTGTAGAGAACAGGCCGGTCATCGTTTCGCTGCTGCCCGAGAGAACGATATTCTTCGATACGGCATCCAGCATCATACTGCTCAGGGGTATGGAAGCAAGGAAGCCTGCTGCCGCTCCGATAACAGCTATCGCAAGGTATTTGACGATATAGAGACTGCGGATGCTGATATTGCTCACGCCCACCGCCTTCATAACGCCTATCTCGCGGAATTCCTCGCTTATGGTGAAGCCTATGGTGAATCTGAGTACTACGAAAGCCGTTATCATTAGTATGATGCTTACCGCCATCATTATATATGCAGCAAACATATCGTACAGGTATATCTGCTTGAACTCACTTCTTTCAGTTATGAAAACATTATCGTGACCGACGGCAAGTTCACGTACACTTTCCGGATCATCAGTTTTCAGATACAGTATAGTTGTATCCATGTCATGAGTTTCCTGCTCCTTGCTGAATCTTTCATAATCAGAGCGGTCAATCAGAAGCCACGGAAGTGAGGCGTTGTCCGTGAAAAGCACAGCATCCTTGAAAATGCCCATATATTTCAGCTTTAAAGAGGTATCACCGACATTGACATCCACATAATCTCCTTCGCTGATACTGAGATTCTGCAGGAAAGGCCTTGTTGAATAGAAGCAGCCTGCCGGAACGTCCTCTATCTGTATATTATCAATGTCAAAGCAGCGTACAGCGACTTCATCATCAGCCAGCAGAGCAGCAGGATTGAGAAAGTTTTCAAGTTTTTTCCCCTTATAGGTGAAATTCTTCGAGCTCGGCACGGATAATATATTTTCCTTCTTTATCTCCTTCACAGAAGACATTTTCCTCAGCTTCTCCTCTGTGTCGCTCTCGCCGTTTATGGTTATCATAATATCCGGTACGCCGGCAAGATCAAAGTACCTGTCAAGTCCGCCCGTAACTGCGGCGATATTGTTCAGGCTCGAAGAAGCGAACATCGAGCAGAGTATGATGAACAGCAGAAGTATGATATTCATCGTTCTTTTTCTTTTAAGATCCTTTTTCAGTATCCTCCAGAACATTTCTGATCCCTCTTTCATGTTGTTTTAAGATCAGGGAGGACGTCTTCTCCCGTTTCCATGATCTGATTATAACACGGCAATTATTAAAAAGTCTTTAACTTTTTCAGGATTTCACCGGGCTGGTTTTCAACACAGGTATGACAGGATGTTAAAAACTGAAAGACCGCAGAGCCTTACAGTGATCAGCACCTCCCTGTACGGATTCCCCGGGGGTGATGTCTGTATTTCAAATCATACTTGACTTCTCGCCCGGCTTTTGATACAATAATCTTAACATTATGTGAGATGTACAGGCAGGAGTCTGAGCCGAACGATCGCCACGCCGGATACAGTATCTGTTGCCGTGACAAGGCTCAGGGTACGAACTTGAATAAGCCGCTGGTCATGGCGCTGGAGGAATATAAGGCTAATCTTAAATAGTTTTAGGAGATTGCATGAGTTGAAAAAGAAAATCAGAACAATCGTTGTATCCGATTGTAAGTATGTTTGGTGGTATAAAATACAAAAAGATTTGATTATTATCGTATCACCGTTAAACGATAAAACTTCTACTGTTTCAATAACATTTCCTTGCAATCATTATAACTATAATCTACCTCAAGCCGCTATCGGAGCTATTCCGGAGAAAATCCTTTTGCAAAAAAATGAAATAAAAGAAACTTTTGAAGTGCTGTCACCAAAGCTGATAAGCATTTTAATTGAACACTTGTCACCATCAATATTTAAAACACATTGTGGCAGACAATTTAATGGTATTGATTTACTGAATAATATGGGATACAGCATTACCGATATTAAATATAGAATGTATTGGTAAATCAGATACTCCAGATCTCCCTTCTTTTTACGCTTGCGTTCCTGCTGCTCAAGGCTTTGAAAGAATGAAAGACTAATCATAAAACGGAGAACGATTGATATGTTACCAACACCTTTAGGAGATATTATCATTTTAATTGATAACAAAGCAATTAGTTATAATGCTATTCCTGTAAATAGAGATAAAACCTGTATGGATATTCACGGAAGATATAAAATAGTCATTGATTTCATTCCGGACGGTCAGGAACATCAGATCAAATGCCTTATAGACGGCTATGAAAACACAGATGATGATTTTGTCGAGACAGGTGAAAATCTGGAATTAAAAAGTTTTGTTAAGAATAATATCAAGCTATCTATCGGTATGGAGGGCGACAGCGGATATTTTTCTGACGAAACAAGAATAAACAATCACTATGATTATGATAATGGTTATTTCAATAACGGAGTATCATATCAGATTTTGAAAAACACTCAAACAAATAAATATGTTTTCGGAATTGCTTGGATAGTTGACCAACGACCGGATAATGAAGTTCAAACCTGGTATGGTGCAGATCCTTCGATAATGTAACCACTCCAGATCCCCATTCTTTTACGCTTGCGGTCCTGCTGGTCATGACGTTGGAGGAACACAAGAACGATCACAGATGATACAAGCTGTTCATGGAGGTGTTTTATGAGCCGGAGCTATAAGCACAGGAAAGGTGCTGTTATCCATATTAAAGAGCGGAACAGTAAATTCGGGAAAAAACAGGCATCTGCGGCTGTGCGCAGAGCTGCTGATGTTCCGGACGGTAAGCAGTACAGAAAGTTCTATTGCTCCTGGAATATAAGTGACTATGCCTGGATCGAGAGAAAATACACACGGGATGAATTCCGGCGCAAATGGTTTGATACCTCTCACTGCACTGCTGACAGATGGAATCATAGTGAATTTGAATATTACAGAAGAAAGTTCCGTAACTGGAAGGAAGCATACAGATCTTATATCAGGTATAATATATCCAAATAATCACTCCGGTTAAAGGACTTCACCGGGCTGGTTTTCAACACAGGTATGACAGGATGTTCAAAACAGAAAGACCGCAGAGCCTTGTAAAAGGTCTGCGGTCTTTCTGTAATTATACACAGCGGAAAGGCTGCCCTGTGTTCAGGAACAGCTGTCAAGGTATTCAAGAGCATACTCAAGAACCTTGTCTCTGTCCGGATCCCCGAACAGCTCCAGCACCTCTTCCTTATTATAGGTGACCTGACGATCCAGTTTCGTCACAGCCTTTCTGTCAGACCTTGCTTCGGCGATAGGCTCATTATTCTCGTCAAGATCGGGAAAAACGGGATAGCAGAACTCGACCTTGTCACCAGTCAGCAGACATCTGCCGCCTACGCCCTGAGCACATCCCCAGGGATAGGTGTTTCCGATAAGCGCAGTATTATCGCCCACTGACAGATAATGTGCAAGAACATCGCCGGCACTGCAGGTACCTACATTGACAAGAACTGCCACAGGTATGTCTGAATAAACAGCCTCACCGAACTTGCGCGGCTTCCTGAAGGATCTGAATTCCTTCCCTTTAAGATAGGCAGTTTCCGGAGCCATTTCCGTATCCACGAACAGAGAAGCTATCGTCTGAGAAAGCCATCCGAAGCCGCCGCTGTTATTGCGTATATCTATGACCATACGCTTCATGCCCTGATCTTCAAGAGCCTCTATCTTCTCCTTAATTGAATTGTATACATCCTCATTTTTGAAGGTCAGGTGCGAAATAATGGATTTTACATCATCAAAAGCCACAAACATCTCATCACTGACTCTCAGATAACCGGTCTCGTCATCAAGCATACAGGTCGAGAGATTGCTCCCGAGGCCGCGGTCTGTATTGAAGATCCTGTCAAGCGCATCGTTAAGGCGGCCGTTATAGCTGCCGCGTTTGCTGAGTGTAACTGTTTTTTCTTTACCGTCTTCTGCTATGAACGATACCTCAACGCTCTCTCCGCCGTGACCGGCAAGGTATACCGGCTGGAAGATCTCTTCATTTTCAATATAGGAATAGATATAGTTGAAGTCCAGACACTTCACCTTTGCTGCGGCTTCATCGACGGGCTCACCGTCCCATGCAGTAATGACTGAACCGTTTATTATCCCCTTCTGCTCTGCTTCACTTTCAGGAGCAACAAGCACAGCAAGTATCTCGCCGTCACTGTCACGGAACATTGAAAGTCCGTAATCATTTCCTGCAACCTCCCTGACAGCCTCGCTGTAAGAATCCATGTTATGCACCCTGAGCCATACATGACCGTCAAAAAGGTCGTAATTCAGCTCGCAAAGAGCGATCAGCACTTCCTTTTCATTATTCTCCTGCTCTGCCTTTTCTATGCGGGGAAGGTACTTTTCACGCATCGCATCAAAATCGATATCCTTCCAGTATCGGGAAACATACGTTGCTTCAAGCTGATCTATCGTCCTCGAAAACGATTCTGTCCAGCCGTATTCTGAGAAATCGCCAAGACACAGCAGGCTATCCGCTATCAGGGTGAAAACGAAAACTGTCAGACAGCTGAATATACTCAGAATATATGCCAGAACTGTATACGCAGGAAATGAGCCTCTGAAATACGTGACTATTCCCCATAGCAGTATAAACAATGCCCCCAGTCCGAACGGCAGGTATCTCCTCCAGAACAGAGCCTGAACAGCACCCGGGGCATTTAATATAGAACAGAAGCATCACGATCAACGGTATGCCGCACAGAAATACCCAAAGCTTATGATGTTTGTTTTTCATAAAATGATGAAGTACCGTAAGCACTACCAACGAAACGATATTCAAAGCAAACATCAGCTTTATACTGCTTTCATGTGCCAGAAAGAATACTAATAATCTTATCATAACCTTGCTCCTTTTTATAGTGTTTCATTTATGAATAAAGCCATCCCTTCACTTTGCCAGTGAAAAAAACGCAGGCCCCTGAAACAAGTGCCTGCGATCGTCATAGTGCCGGCGGCGGGGGTCGAACCCGCACGGTGTTGCCACCAACGGATTTTGAGTATTTCTGTTCACGATTCCTTTTCAGTTTTTCTGTGACTTTCTGTTTTCTTTTATTCCCGATTTTACAGCATTTTCAGGGCAATCTCATTGCAAACTCACGAAGATGCGCGGTTTATAAAAATTGGGGAAAATGATCGTTTTGGTAGATTTTTGGTAGGACAATCATTCTTCTGCGCTTGGTAGAAGAACAAAAATCCTTGGTAGAAAAGCTGTTGACGACCATTTTTCCTTTACGGATAGTGCTTCATATTTTGAAGCATTATCCGTTTTTTTGCCCGAAAATCACAGGAATGAGAGGGAACACTATGCCAAAACTGAGAAAGAGAATTACGAGAGACTTCACGATCATCAGCAATACTGCGCTGCGGGATACCCGTCTTGGCAGCAGCGAGCGCGGGCTGTACTGCACGATGATGTCAATGGCGGACGATTGGGATTTTTCGATCCGCGGCTTTGCGGCGATCATGCCTGACGGCGTGACGAAGATCTCAAGCGCCATGAAGAAACTCGAAGCACTCGGCTATCTCAAAAGAGAACGCCAGTATGTTGACGGCAAGATCACCGACTGGATCTACTACATCTACGACGAACCGTATGAGCCGGACAGCTCCGATGTTGAAAGCTCGGAAAATTCAGCTCCGCAAGATCTGGATTTTCAAGATACTGAAAACCTTGATACGGAAAACCTAAATCAAGGTCAGCAACATCTTGAAAAGCCGGACGGTAATATAATAACAAGAAAAGAAAAATCAAAAAAAGAAACATCAACGGATCAAGAATCAATCCATCAATCCGCTGACGGACAGACCGACGGATATATTCAGGACGAGCAGATCTATACCGAGGTTGTGAAGTCCAATATCGACTACAGTGACTATGCTCTGTGGACTGAGGAATCCAACGACTATATATCCGTAGATGAACTGGATGAGATCGTTCAGATGATCGTCAGGGCAATCTGCTCCCGAAAGAAAACGGAGCGTATCTGCGGTCAGGAGTTCCCCAGAGAGGTCATTAAGGCAGCAATGCTCAAGGTGGACCGAATCTGCCTTGAAAACGCCATCGAGCAGATGAAGCAGACGGATAATGTCCGCAACTACGAGAAATACCTGATCAGTACCCTGTTCAACGAAGCAAACGGCAGGAGCTTCCGAGAGAAAGCCGAGGACAGGAGCGTTGATTTTGCTGTAAAGCGGGATTTTGGCTTATGAGTTCTTCCGTAAAATTACTCCTTAGACTCGGAAAGGAATCTGATCCTCAAACTGTCAAAATTCGCTTTCAACAACTAATATGCCATAGGATAATTTGGATACGACTATATCCGCTTTTTCTTCCTTTTCCTGCAATTTGCTTCTTCGACGTTCATAATCCGCGGTTGCATTTCGCAGTTCCGCATCACGCATAATGCGGATTTTCGCATTGCTGGCTTTCCGGATTTGTTCTGTAATAAAACTGATTCTTGACTGGTGACTGGTCGCTAATGTACCGAGCTTATATGTGATCAAATCATGCGTTTCCTGCTTATGCTTTTGCAGTTCCCGCTCCCACATACTATGCTGAATTGCTTCAATTCCTTCCCATAATTCATCAGTATACGCAATATCCTGATTGCAGTCCTCGCTGTTTTTGAGCAGCTCCAGCAAATATTTGTTGACAGAAAGCGTATTGCAGATTGGTTTGAGTACAAGGTTTTCTCTTTCTCCGGAATACATCCACTGGTACATGATAAAAGGGTATACGCCCTGCGGAATTGTATCAGATTTTACTTTCAATACAGTGACATATTTCTGAGGACGATTGAAAAACAATGATGCTTGCCTTACAAGCGGATGTGCAAGCGTAATTAGCATAGCATCAGTTGATTCGTCAAGTGATTCCGGCGAGAATGTTACAGCGTAATGATTTCCGGCAGAACGCAGCACTTTTTCCCAAGCCCGATTCTCAGATGTTTTCGGGAGATCGTATGACTCAAAGTCAGAGAGCAACATTCTTTTTGCATCCTGAGATAACCGGAGATCTTTGATGGCTTTTTCTCCAATCAGGAATTCTTTTCCGTCATCAATCCGTTCCTTCAGGTACAAGCGAATCAGATTTTGGATTGCAGAAGCAGACAGCCAGTAATTTGTAGCGTCTTCTACATCTTTGCGGAAGGAGTTTAAGGGAACTCGAATTCCAAACAAATCCTTCTGCTGGTCTTCAAGCTGGATTTGCTCCTGTACAAGTCTGATCTTATTATCAGCCAGCTGTTGCAGCTTCATTTTCCGGTCTTCATCGGTGATTGCAGTGCTTTCCACGATTCTAATGATGTCAGAGGACAATGAACCAAGTATTTCCTCACAATCACCGATGGATTGCTTGAACACACCGATTCTGTTAGTGCAGCGATCATAAATATCATAATCGACAGTACCCGGTGTGACCATATTATAAATCGAAACGCTTTCACTTTTTTGTCCATTGCGGTCAATTCTGCCGATTCTCTGCTCAATACGCATCGGATTCCACGGCAGATCATAATTGACCATACAGTCACAGAACTGATAGTCGAGGCCTTCGCATCCGACTTCAGAAAACAGCAATACATCAATCGCATCTGCTGCGGATCTGTCTTTTTCAAAACGATGCCGTAATGCTCTGCGTTCCTCGTCAGGAACATCGCCATGGATCAGACCGACACGGAATCCGGCCGAAACTAATTTGCTGTGCAGATATTTCAGCGTGTGTCGGAAGGTGCTGAAAACCATAATTCTGTTATTATCAGCCTGTTTCTTTTCATTCAAAAGTTCAATGAGGCGCTCCAGTTTTGGATCATCTTCAGGCAGGTTCTCTGCCATTGTGATGATCCGGTTGATTTCATCGACGATTTCAAGATAAAAAGCATTCTGTTCGTCTGCTTCATCGTACTCCGAATCTTCCATATACCGGATTTCTTTCAATTCATCAAGATGCTTGTTGAGAATATCATTCAGCATCGGAATCAATCCGAAAATGCAGGAAGCGGTCTGTCGGCGAATCGTCGTCATCATAAACTTCGTATTGTTTGTGCAGTGAATGGCAGACAGAATCTCGTGTGTGATTTTGAGGATGGCATCGTGAAGCTCTCGCTGCTCCGGCGTGAAATCCACGCTGACAGTTGTTGCTTTACGCAGTGTAAATTCTCCGATATCCCTTCTTCTTGTGCGGCTGATCAGATTTGAAAAGGTATGCAGATTCTCAACATCTGAAATCAACTGTATGCGATCATCATTTGAAATATCCCCGCTCAGCAGCTTGGTAATAATGTTATATGCGGCGGGATTCTTCTGCAATACCAGCTTGCCCCATTTTGTTTTATATAACGCGATTTCAAGCGCATTCAGCGCATCGTTTTCCCAGTTTTCCGCCTTATTTCGGATTGCTGTTACTGCATTGTTGATATAGGCATTCGGCTCTGCCATATAATGAAAAGTGTCTTTGTCAATGATGAGGTCGGGGCGCAGAAGATTCATCATGACAAACAGATCATCATATTCAAGCTGAACCGGGGTTGCAGTCAGAAAGATCACGGCTTCTGCGTTATCACAAAACTGCTTGACAGCCGCATACGCAAAGGTTTTACGATTCCGGATATGATGCGCCTCATCCACAATGACCAGATCAAATTTCGGCGTATTCTGCATCCGGAGAATTGCTGTATCCGTTGACAGCTTTCCCATGACATTGCGCTCATCAAACAAGGAAAATGGGACGATGGCTTTGCTGTATTTTTCCGGCCATGTTCCGTTTTTCTCTGTTTCTTGCAGACAATGCCGAAGCATTTCACCGTTCAGCGGTTCAAAATCCTGATCAAAGCGTTTCATTTCCTGTTCCCATTTCTGCTCTGTGATCAGCGGTCGGGGACAAATAATGAGAACGGATTCGATATTGCGGCGCGCCTGCATTTCTCTCAGAATCAGTCCTGCTTCGATGGTTTTACCAACGCCTACACCGTCTGCAATCAGTAAACGCGGTCTGTCTGCGCGGATCAGCTTCAGAACTGGGCGGAACTGATGCGGAATAAAGTCGATTTTCGCTGAATTGATCGAATAAAGCGATGAAAGTGACGGATTGCGAATGAATGCAGCAGTGACAGCTGCATGAAACGCATCATTTTTGATCGGTATAAAAGAAGTGTCTGTGCTTTTTTGTCTGAGCTGTGATTCGTAGTATGTTTGCAGTCCTTTTGCGCCTGTGTATACATCATAGGACGGCTCAATGCCGGAATCATGCACTCCAATGACAGCGCCTTCGATATTTGCATCCGATGCAAGACACACCATCATTCCGATTGCAAATTTACTCATTTATCATTCCTCATGAATTTCTTTTCAGTTGTGCGATTTTGTATTGTGCAGCATTTCTCCAGTTACCTCTGTGTGGAATACGGCTGCTTGTGTCTTGGTAGCGGCGATACAGATCACCCTTTAACTCTGTTTTTGATGTAGCTCTGCGGATAATACCGCCCATAGCAGCATCAAACTCTGCATTGTCAACAATATAGATTGGTCCGTCTGCTTGAATTAAAAATTCTGTTGCAACAAACTTCTCAAAATACATAATTACCATGTCGAATTTGTATTTCTTTTCAACACGAATCGCATTATTCTCGATTGCTCTTGCTTTCCAGAAGAGTCCTCTTTCGTCTTCACCGAAATATTTGTCAAGATCCAGTAAACTGAACCACATCTGAAATCTGATTCGGACAGCGGTTTCAAAGTTTTCGATTCTGTATTTCCCGTTTGTGAAAAACGCCCTTGCCAAATCAGCCAAACGCAGGTAATCTCTGTAGTGATTGGGAGAAACCTTCGATACAAAGTTGACGAAAAACTGCATTTCTTCCTCTGTGATATAGGAATTGGCGATATTACACAATTCAAGATCTGTTGTTCTGAGCAGTTGTTTCTCTGAACAAACGAGAAAGATCTTCTTCAGAATCGTGATACCAAGAACACTGGACGGGCTGATCAAGTAGAATACAGATAGGATGTCTGTATAAGTCTCATTCGTTCGATCTGCTAGATCTGACACACATTGAGAAATCAGCTCATCCTCTTGCGCCAGAAGCATTTTGCTGCGAAGATCAGCGGTATACATTTCTTCTGGCAGAAAAGAGCCCAGATCTGAAAGCAGAAACAGATTCTTTGTACCAAGATGATTGCTTAGAACTTTATAGAACTTTTGCCATGAGCTGAAATAAACATCGAAAATGTCCTTTGAAATTCTGCTGCTGAGAATCCTGAGAATTTTGGTATTCAGTATCAGATTCTCCTCTTTCGGCAAATGCCATGCCAGATATTTGATATCATATTCTTTCAGCATAGCGGCATAATCAGCCAGCCCTACCAGATTCAGATTTGATATTTCCTCCAGAAGTGACTCAAGATGACCGGTAGGCGGTGACTCATAGTCATACTTGTTCTGATACTCCTGTCTGATTTTTGCGCAGGCAGATATGAGTTTCAGCGGTTCATAATGGATCTGAACATTCAAAACAAATCCTCCTACTCTGCGTTTTTGTTCTCTAAAATATTACGCATTTCATTGATCATCTCGTCATCTTTCAATCTGAATTTGAATTCGACACGTCTTGATGCCTCTGCATCCACTTTACCGTTATCATCCGTTATGAGATTGTTCATGGACTTTCCGTTTGTCGTCAGAATCGCTTTCAGGTGGTCAAAGTCTATGGATTTGTCAAATAGCTGCGGATGCTCCAGACAATACTTTGATACAGAGAATGCTCTTTTCTGCGATAGTTCCAGATTGTATATAAATTCACCCTTGTTATCGGTATATCCTTCTACTATGATTTCAGAAATATAATCTTTGAACTTGTCATTCAGAATGCTGTTGACATAGATGGGGAGAAACTCATCAAGGAATTCTTTTCCCGTTGCTTTGATTTTGTCACTGTTGTAGTCAAACAAAACGCTGGACGCAAATGTGATAGAGCCGGTGTTGTTGTCAATCTGTACTGTCAGATCGACATCGGAAAAGGCCTGACTCAGATCCTCAATGATCTGCGCTTTGATTCCGATCAGATCGTTGATCTTCTTCTCCTGCTCCTTCATGATTTTTTCGTCTTCCTGCCGGCGGATTTCATTTTCTTCCAGACGTTTCTTTTGTTCTTCCAGTTCTGCTTCATAGGCGACACGCTTATCAATATCTTTCTGATAATCTGAATTGGCTTTCAGCGAGATAGCAAGCGTAATCAGCATAAACATCAGCAGCAGCGCGGTCATAAGGTCAGAATAGGATTGCCAGTAGTTTACTTCCTCTCCATGCGTTCTGCGTGATCTTCTGTTTTTCTTCATGGTCAATTCCCTTCTTTGGGTGCATTGCTATCGTTTAGGTGTGCGACACACTGATCCATGCTCTCTTTGAGCTTGCCAATGCTGATATAAAGGTCTCTCGGGAGCCTGTCCACAAGTTCCTGCATTTCTCTGATTGAACTGTTCAGATGTGTTGTGATCTCAGCAAGATTTTCATCGAACACCTTGAATGTTCCGTTCAAAGAGGTACTGAGCGAATTTTCAAGCCCGTTGCATTCGGTATGAATCCTGCTTCCGACCGTCTTGATTTCAGTAATCAGATTTCCGGAAATGACAGTAAATGCATTGATCTGTTTGTTCAGCGCATCGACTGCATCTGTCGTTTCGGAGCAGTACTGCTCAATGGTTTCAGCAGTATCCTGATTTGCTTTTTCAATTGCAGCAGCATTTTCGCTCATGATATCCGAACATTGTTTGGTGAATGCTTCCAGTTGTGATCTCAGCCCATCTACAATCTCACGGACGATGCTGACATAAGCATTTGCATCTGTAATGTTCTTTGTCAGTTCCTGCACGGTCGTATTTGTACTGTTTTGTGACTCCAAAACGGATGTTATGAGCTTGTGGGTTTCATCATTATGCTTGGTGATACTATCGTTGTAGTTCTCAATCGCAGCAACATATTGCTGAATATTTGAGAGAGCTTGTTCGACGCTTGCGTTTAGTTCAGAGAGATGCTGCATCTGTGCGGTGGTTTCCGCAACGACCTGATTCATCATCTCATAGTTTTTATTTTGCATCTCACAGGTTTTATCTAAAGTCTCCGCCAGCATCACAAATTTATCATTGAGGATTCGGTTCATGCTGTCAACAAATGAATGGACAAGGACTTCAAGCCCTTCCTGCTGATTGGTTGTAGCAACAGAAACGAATTGCTCCATGAGATGATCCATTTTACTGATTGTCGGCGCAAATACTTTGTCAATTTCTGCTGCAATCGCGGTGGAAATAGTAGCCGGTAATTGATTCAGCCCATTAACCATCTGCCCCTGATATTCAAGCAAACGGTTCATATTCCGGTTATCCGGATTAGAAGCAACCTTACTATAAAAAACTTCGTAGAATTCATCCAGTGCTGACAATCCTTCGTTATATTGTTTTTTATAAATCCAATTAAACACAAGAGAATACAGCACACCAAAAATGGAAGTGAGGAAAGCAGTCTTCATGCCGTTCATGAGTGTTTTGATGCTCTCCATCAGTTGCTCCTGATTGACATCAAGATCCTTGATGCCCAAGATCAGACCGATAAAAGTACCGAGCAAGCCAAGTCCTGTCATAGCACTGACGGCAAGCTCTGTTGTTTGCTTGTGGATTACTTCGTCCAGCAATCTCTCGTTTATGTAGTCAGCAATATCACCGTCAAAGCCAGAATTGTCATTATAGTACGCATTGAGCTGATTCGCTAGTTTCATATTTGTCGGGAAAATATCATTACTGTCAATCTGCTTTGTATCCATTCTTGCCTTCAGGAATTCTGTTCCGGTTTTCAGTGCAGAAATAAGATCTGAGAATTGATCAACATGACGTTTAGACAGCAATAATATGATAAACATGACCGCTGTAAAAACAATATTTATTAGCAGCGATGCCCAATTACTGCGGAACAGAATGCTCATCACAATCGAAATAATAAACACTCCGCAAAGAAGTATAAATCCAAAGTTTTTATGATTCTTCATTGCACTTTGTATGATGTAGTATTACCTATATCATACTTCTCCCTTCTGATCATTTTTGAACATATATACGGAATGGATCACTTGATCCGTTTTGTTGCTTTGACTATATTTATTCCATTATATTATATCAGATTTGTCATTTCTTGTCAATGCTGAGAATGGCATTTTACCAAATCGGTACGCATTTATTGTGCTTTTGGTATTTTGGTAATAACAAGTTTCGCATAAGAGAAAAAGGAAGATGACAGACAGTCCGTAAAGGAAATTTACTTTGAACCCTGTGGATTCAAAGTATCAATGCAAAAGCGTCGTTTCAGATTGACTAGCTGTGTGATTTATGCTATAATTATAGTGCATATTGGCAACTATATTTTGGTATGCTAAATGAAAGCGAGCTACAACTTATGATGAATAACATTATACAGATAGATGAAAGCTATCAGAACTGGCTCGGAGAACTTTCTGATCGGTTCCGAAACTCTCAAATCAAAGCAGCTGTACGAGTTAACAGCGAAATGCTACAGTTTTATTGGGCACTCGGCAGAGATATTTCTCAGATGGGACTTTCTGCCAGATATGGTTCCGGCTTCTTCAAAAGATTAAGCTCTGACCTGAAAGAGCTTCTTCCGAATGTAAAATCATTCTCCGAAACGAACCTGAGATATATGGTATGGTTTTATGAACTGTATTCCTTAATTCCACAACAAGCTGTTGTGGAATCGGATATGGCTGAAAAGCAGTTGCCGATGACAAATGACTATGTCAGTGAAAGCATTTTCTCCATTCCTTGGGGACATCATGTGGCAATTATCGGAAAATGCCGCAGCGATCAGCAAAAAGCGTTGTTTTATGTGAATAAGGCTATCGAAAACAACTGGTCCAGAGCGGTACTGCTCAATTTTCTTGATACTGATCTGTATGATAGGCAGGGCAAGGCTGTCACCAATTTTCAGATCACGCTCCCTGACGTGCAGAGCGATCTCGCCCAGGCGATCACGAAAGACCCGTATAACTTCGATTTTCTGACGCTCACGGAGAAATATAACGAAAAAGAGCTGAAAGATGCTCTTATGGACAACATTACAAGATTCCTGCTGGAGCTTGGCAGCGGTTTTTCCTTCGTCGGCAGAGAATACCGCTTGATGATTGGTGAAAAGGAAAACTTCGCTGATATGCTGTTTTTCAACATCAATCTGCGGTGCTATGTCGTGCTTGAGGTCAAGGTCACGGAATTTGAGCCGTCTTTTGCAGGACAGCTCGGCACTTATGTGGTGGCGGTCAATCATCAGCTCAAAGAGGACTGGCAGAATCCGGCTATCGGGTTGCTCGTATGCAAGTCTATGGATAAGATTGAGGCACAGTATGCCCTTGAATCCACCTCCCAGCCGCTCGGCGTGTCGAGCTATGAGCTGTCCAAGCTGATTCCTGAAGACTTCAAGGGTTCGCTGCCAACGATCGAGGAAATAGAAGCTGAGTTGAATGAAAATAAACATAATGAGCAGAAATGACCGCATTATTGCGGAATTTGAGGGATAAACCATGTGGAATGAAGCTGAAAATTTGTTGTTCATAGAACGAACTGCTGACTATATAGCAGGGCATATAAAAGGTCGTTCGGAATATGAGTATTATAAACAAGGATTTATTGAACTTTGCTCTGACATAAATAGATGTTTGAAAATCTGGACGGGTGAAACATGGGTTGGCGATAAGAAAACGACTAAGATAAAGACTGCGTTCCAAAAGTTTTTCTCTTCGTTCCACCTTTTGCTTCAGAGCATACAAGATAATCCAGAACAGTATTCAGATGACGAAAGGATGTATGCAACGAATAGCATTTATCATGGTACAATTTATCGCTATCTTGGACACAACGATCCGCGAAACAAGAATAGAGTTATGCCCATCTATAATGAAATATTTGTATCGTGGAATAAGGAACCAAGATGTTCCAATATTGAAAGTAAACTATATGGTACTATGACATGGCTGTCTGCTGATGTTCAATCTCCATATTTTGGTATAGATCTTGAAGGCGTTGAAGCAGCTTTCTTTTCATTGGCAAATGAAAGGAATTATTTAACAAAGTCTAATGAACACGAAGTTGTGTTCCCGACAATAAAAGAATGCATCACAGAAGTTAAGTACATAGAGGAAGATGAAGAAGATGCCCAGACTTGAAAAACTCATTTCAGATCTTTGCCCGAATGGTGTGGAATACAAAAAAGCTCAGTGATATTGCAACTGATATATTCAGAAGGCAGGAATAACCAGAGATCAGGTAACGGAAGAAGGTACTCCCTGTGTGCGATATGGCAAGATATTTATCACCTGAGAAGCAAGAAAGATCTTATCGATAACTTCATCGCTGGAATAAACGATGTCGATGATGTGATGAACGAATGGCACAGCTATGTTGCTGAGTAGCGTGAAAAAGCTCTCGTTCAGATCATTACAGAAGAAAAGCTCAAAGAAAGTGAAACACGGGCTTTTGTTGCGGGCGCTTTCCATGACGGCGGTATCAAACCAACCGGGACAGACATTGACAATACTGCCTGCTGTATCATGCTTTGGTGGCGGTGGCAGAAACCGTAAAGCAAAGAAACCGACATCGAAAATCTCAAGGAATTCTTTGAACGATTTTGAAACATAGGATAATACATAAGCTGACGGCTCGGAGAATGCTCTCTGAGCCGTCTTTCCTATCATAGAGTTAGATAGTAAAAGATCCTCGTTCATAGTGGAAAATGTGGCATAGGTCGCAGAATTTGCAACAAAAAACGATGCTTTTCGCTTGATAACAAAAACTTGCAGATACTATTGTAATTATACGCGATCCCGTGTATAATATAGTTGAAGCACGGCCGAGCTTACATTTTTATAAGGGGATGACAATCACTTGGATCAGAGCGGCGGAGTATCGGTGTTCTACTCAAACAAAATGGAGGTAAGGAACACAGTCTTTTTTCAAGACGGCACATATGCTTACTATGACACAGGTGGAATGCTCTTTGAGCAGATTTCAGACGAGGCCATCTATCTGACGACCGAAAAAGTCTTAAACATGATTCGTGCCTACCCAGGGTATGATAACCGCCTTTCTCGCGAAGTGCTGGATGACGGTTTTGCTTGGCTATACTGTGCCATTGACGATGAAGAGTTGCCAGTCGCAACCGCTGTGTTCCGTAGTAGCTTTGGTGAAGCAATCAAAGTGGTTAGCCATGCCGACGGGGCGGATAACGCATACAAGAGCGTAGGAGAGTTTTTAGAAGCCTGCTATGAAGAGTATATTCGCCATGTGCAAAGCTTTTGCGCTTTCTTCGATGCCCTAGCAGCTGAAGCAAGCAAGAAAGGTGGTGAATTTCAATCGAATCTAGCGAAGATTTTTCATGAGACTGCTGACTCTCTATATGTGATATACGCCCGTAAATGCAGCGTTCGTCAGAAGAAAGGTAGTGTGTCTTTTGAGACGCAGACTATCTCAAACACTATTCAATTGTTATTTTTGGAGTATTGCCGTCTGAAAAAAGAGGGCAAGGACATCAAGATCTGCGAGAATTGCGGAAGATATTTCATTTCGAAAAGAAGTAATGCCAAATACTGCCAAGCTCCTTCGCCGCAAGACTCATCACGGTCATGTCGTAAAATTGGACCTCAGGCAAAGCGAAAAGAGCAATTAAACACTAGTCCCTTTGAACGAGAGCACCACAAGGCTCGATCGCGGCTAAACATGGCTATAAAACGAGCCAGGGACAGTGGCGACGAGTGTTTAATACCTGAATTAAAACAGCGCCTCGAAAAAGAAAATGAAAAATACAACTCTCAAAAGAGGGATAATGATTTTATAGGAGGTAAGTGATGGAAGGAAGACATAACGCGTTTAGCGATGAGGTAATGATTGAGATTGTTCATAGTATAAAGGATATCCTCATTCAGTTGATTAGTTGTGCATTTTCCCAAGTAAAGCAACAAACGGAAAATCATACAGAATTGGAGGCGTAAAATGGGGGTGTTTAGGAACGCGAAGGATGACTTGGCTTCATGGATTCAATCTGCTACAGATCAAGAGTTAGCAGATGCATATGAAAGACGCCGTTTGGAATGGTTGAAAAACGGACAGAACGGAACGGGTGTCAAAACGCCTGAGATGCAAATGATTGATCGAGAGATGAGTCGCCGTTCCGCAGAAAAATGGAAAAATGATCCTCGTCGAAATACCGATCCAAATTTTCGATGGACAGATGCTAATCGGTGGGATAAAGACTAGTAAAATACATTTGACCTCTATAAGAAGAGTTCAGAATATATTTATAAATTGATAAAAGGCTGCACCACAACCCAAGATTATGCAGGGCTTAATCCCGAATCATGCAGCCTTTTTTTCATACTTCATATTGACAATAACGATAGTGTAGCACTCTTCAATACTTGGGTTAGATGCCTACTGCGCGACAGTCATTTTCGGTGGTAAGGGCAGGCTCGGAAATGAGCCTGCCCGTCATCATAATTTTGTTCAGCATAAAGCACTTTCCTTTCAGTCCTCGCATTCATCCAGACCATGTATGAGCTGAATGTAAACACACTCTGCCCGGTCACGTTCCTCGCCCTCGGTTGTCATCATCTGTCTGAGGAAGAAATTCTGCGCTTCTTCCCTGTCATCCCACATCTCTTTTTTGCCGTTATAAACGGTCGTGACCTTGCGTGTTTTCGGCATCGCCAGTTCGGGTATTCTCAGCATAATAAGCACCTCCGTTTTTTGTTTGTGATTCCATTATAACCGCTTAATATCCGGAAGTCCAGCTTTGCGGAATAATTGTAACCATTTTTGTGAAGTGCGCATCAAATTCAAAGGCAAGTCCAGTGCAAGGCGCATATATTGTTTTTCACTGCGTTCAGGGCTGATGCTGACAACACTCCTGTTATCGCTTCAACCGCAAAAGCTGAGACTGAAAATACAGCAACGGCTGCCATATTTTATTCAGCATCTCCTTGATGTCGGCAAGATCATTTTCATAGATATTTCCTGTACTGTTTACGCGGCGTGTGATCTGATTCACGTTGCCTGCTATATTGTTCATAAGGCGATGAATTTCTCTCAGCTCATTCTCGCTGAAATAAACGAGATGTCCCTCGAAGATCATTGCTCGCACGAACTCACTTTTTGACTTCAGTCCGCTGTTCTTGAATTTGCGCTCAATAGCATCAAATTCTTCCTGACTTAACCGTACCTGAAGTACTCGGTCTCTGTTATCTTTTTTCTTCATTTTCTTCTCCTTTTTTATTCGGGGTCGTAGGGGTGGAACCCTCTGCCAAGATGTGTATCGAAGCATTCAAATTTGAAGATTTGTAATGCGGAGATACCGAGCTTGCTGGGATTGCTCACGCCCCTGCGCGGCGTGTTTGCATCTGAGCCTTTCGCTCAGTGCTTTCTCTCTGTTATGGAGCATAACCGCTGTGCGGTTTGCTCCATACTGCAATTGCAGGATTTCTCAGAGCATTATGATGAATATGCTCTCCTAAATATATACCGAAAAAAAGCGGGTATCGTAAAGCATATCTGCGATATTTCCGGTGCGATTCCGATATTTCTCCCTTATGCATAAATCACCCATCAGATTCTTGTGCAAAGTGATTGACAGCTCATCACTCCCGTGCTATAATAAAGAAAACCTAACATCGGGAATGATGATCTCCCACGGAAAACCGAAACCGCTTTTCAGGCTGATGACACGTTCAATACTCATGTATGGAGGAATAGGTATGGATGTTATTCAAATCAAGATCAAAAAGGATAAGAATATTATTTCCTATATAAAGCTGATAAAGGATTTCGATAAATCTGTTTCTGCTAACGGTATATCTGTTTCTGAGATCAAAAATAGAATTGAAGAAGATCAATTTGTATATGCTTTTGATCTGGATGCAGGAGATTGGATGTATATTGAAAATATGACCGAACATGAATGGCACTTTCGATTTCTGAATCTATTAGAGAAATTAGTGAAAATCGGAGCTGATTTGACGGTCTATCATAATAATGAAGCATCAAGCTTAGAACTGATCAGGAATTGGCTCAATACAATAAAAGAAATATCTGAGGAAAGCAATGCTGAATCTGAACTTGAGTTAATGGATGATCCGTCTATCATTGAGCCATACAAGTATTTATGGACAACAGAACAGGCTGACTGGTGCGTGATCATTGATGACTATAGTTATTCAATCGTTAATATGAAAACTCGTCAGATGCTGATGATCGAAGATACTGACCTGAACAATCAAGTTGCCGCTATGATGATAATGGAGGGCAACGCAAGATTTGATAATATTGATCAGGCATTTAGAACCTAACACATAAATGATAATAATCACAGGCTGTGGAGCGGAGTTTTTCTCTGCTCCGCAGTCTGTGTTTTTGCCCGGTTTAATTATACTGGTTGGCAGTTGACTTCTCTCTAAAGTTCATGTGCAATTACGGCTGGACAATCGGCTGTTTTGCGTGCTATAATCAGGCGAGTGCTTTTTCATGTCCAAAAATCTTTTATCTAACCATTTTTTCAGTATCCGTCATATTCCACAAGCCACTAAAATAACGTAAAACCGTATTTCTCAGATTTGGCACGCCTACAAAATACCTGTCTATGTGATGAGCTGCCGAAAGATGCCATATCACCTAATGGACTTTTGCTACCACTGGCATAATTTTTGTAGGTTTATCGAATAGACAAGTGCCGCTTTCTGAGCTATACTATATTCAAATGCTAACGGAAATCAAGTGTCCATCGGTGACGAGCGCGGTTTTCTGTGATTTTCTGTTCTACCAAAATTTGTGCTTTCATCATTTTGCACAAACAGGTTAAAACTTGAAAACTGCGTAAATACGTTGCTGGACTGAAATTCGTCCGTTCAAAACGGACTTTAAAGGACTTTAACGGACTAAAACGGGACGAACCACAAAAGACTCCCGTCTACCGTCCGAAAATCTTTGTAGTTTCATCGAATAGACAAACATTGCTATCTGCGCTATACTGTATACAGAAACCAACAGAAAGCCTCAGAAAACGAGCTTATGTTGGGCGGCAGTTACTCTTATCAGGAGAGCGATTGCTTATAACAGAATCTTGACAACAGAATATGAAGCAAAATTCGTTTGTTTTCCGAATTCTTCCGCTCCGAAAGGAGAATCACGATGGAGAGAAATATAACAGTGAGCCAGGCATACAAGACGATGTACCGGGACTATCCCGAAGTGGTCGGAGTAAAGGACATCAGCAAGATGCTTGGCATCAGCCCGAAAAGGGTTCGGCAGCTTGTTCAGGAGAATAAACTTCCTTGCCTGCCCGATAACAGGACGATCAAGGTCGCAAAGCTCTTTGTGATAGATTACATCCTGCAAGGCGCACAAATCTGAGCGGGTAGAAATATCCATTGCGCCGAAAAAATCATAAAGTTGGTAGAAATCCCTTGCATTTGCCGTCAGACTGCGCTACAATGAAGTAGTCAACAGCAGACTTTTCTACCGCTTTCAGCATAGGAGGTATATCAAATGAAAGCAAGTCTGCCTTTTAAGTACATCATCACTAGCAAAAACGGAAAGAAGTATGTGGTCTTTGATTTCAAGGACGATAACGGCGAACGCAAGCGCAAATGGGTAAATACACAGCTCGGAGATAAGTGTGCAAAGAAAGCACTGGCAGCTAAGGTCGAAGAAATCGTCGGCGCATTCTATGAGGACTTTCTTTCGGGCAAGGTGACCAAAGCCAAGCATCCGAAAGCAGACCGCACAGCAGTAAGTGCTGAGATGCTCGCAGAGGGTACCGGCATGAAAGCAGGCGGGGTTCTGTTCGTGGACTTCCTGAGCCATTGGCTCGAAACCGTAAAGCCTACGATCGCATATACAACCTACTGCGGATATGTGGGCTATATTGAGAAGGTCAAAACCTATTTCAACGGGAAATATCCCAGGCTGCTCTTGTGCGAAATCACGCCTTTGCAGATCCAGCAGTTTTACAATGATTTGTATAACAGCGGTCTGACCGGCAATACGGTCAAGCACTATCACGCCAATATTCACAAGGCTTTGAAATACGCAGTCAAAATGGATATGCTCAGCTCCAATCCTGCCGATAAGGTAGAACTGCCGAAACTGGAAAAATTCAAGGCGAGCTTTTACAGTAAGGAGGAACTGAACAAGCTGCTTGCGGTATTCAAGGGCGACAGAATGGAGCTCGTCGTACATATCGCAGCCTACTACGGTCTCCGCAGAAGCGAAGTCATCGGTCTGAAATGGGATGTGATCAACTTTGAGAACAAGACCATCAAGATCTGCCGCAAGGTCACAAGCCGAACCGGCTCAGGTCATGAGGAGATCAGGGTAGACGATACGCTGAAAACAGAAGCAAGCGTGAGGACGCTTCCTCTGATCCCGCACATTGAGCGTATGCTCAGAGAACAGCAGCAGAACGAGGAAATGTATTCCAAGCTCCTGAAATCTGACTTTGACAGAACCTATGACGGTTTTGTGTGCCGTGATGCATACGGCAAGCTGATCACGCCGAACTTCGTCAGTGACCACTTCAAAAACATTGTTAAGAAGTATGGCCTCAGAAAGCTGCGGTTCCATGATCTGCGCCACAGTTGTGCCAGTCTTTTGCTTGCAAACGGAGAGTCCATGAAAGCCATCCAGGATTGGCTCGGCCACTCGACATTTAACGTAACAGCGAATTTTTACAGTCATCTCGATTACTCTTCAAGGATTTCTTCTGCTGAAACGATCGCCAGAGTTCTCGGTGACGATGAAGATGATGAGAACGAAAAAAACGCAGGCTCCGTGTAAGAACCTGCGAACCCGTGCAAAGATGTAAAACATCCAAATGGGAGAAAAAACAATAACTCCCACACATCGCTGTATGGGAGTTATTACGGAAGTCGGCACTGCCGACTGGTGCCGGTGGCGGGGGTCGAACCCGCACCCTGTTGCCAGGACCAGATTTTGAGTCTGGCACGTCTGCCAATTCCATCACACCGGCATTTATGCAATTTTATCCGCTGCGGACAAGATAAAAAGTCCGCTATGTCAACCAAATCTGCGGAACGAATTTGGAAAGCAACCGAAAAATGGTAGACAGTTTGGTAGAAAACAGCCCTGACACAGCTAAGATTTTCTACCAGACGACCGCCAAAACATCGGAATATCAGAAAAACCCCGAAATCAAGGCTCTGCCGGCAACAGAAATGACATCTTTGATTTTGAGTCCGTCACGTCTGCCAATTCCATCACGCCGGCATTGATGATGTACTGTATAAACAACTTTAATATTATAGCACAGCGGACGTTTTTTGTCAAGTGTGCTTGTAGCTGCACAAGCAAAGCCGCAGCAGGACTGCCACTCAGTTCTGCTGCGGCTCTTTTTTATATCTTGGTTATATCGACCAGCTCGACGTCGTTTATCGTTCTGCCGGATTCAAGCACCTTGACAAGTGCCTTTGCCGTATCTATGGCGGTAAGGCTGCATATCGAGCGCTCGATGGACTTACGGCGCATCTTTACGCTGTCACGCTCGGGAAGTCTGCCCTTTGCGGAGGTGGAGATAACATAATGTATCTTTCCGCTCTCGAGGAGGGTGACTGCGTTGGGCTCGCCGTCGGATATCTTCCTTACAAGATGGGCGGCTATCATGTTCCTGTGGAGGACGCTCTGTGTGCCCGATGTTGCGTAGAGCTCAAAGCCCATTCTCTCGAACTTGTCCGCTATGGGAAGTATCTCCTGCTTATCGGTATCACGCACTGATATCAGTACTCCGCCCTCACGCTTGAGGTCGAAGCCGGCTGCGGTAAGTCCCTTGAGGAGGGCATCCTCCAGGTTGCGGCCGATGCCGAGGCACTCGCCTGTTGACTTCATCTCAGGTCCGAGCATGGTATCTACGTCTGTCAGCTTCTCGAAGCTGAATACAGGTACCTTAACGGCCACGTAGTCGCCTGCCGGATAGAGTCCGCTGGGATAGCCCATATCCCTGAGCTTCTCGCCGAACATGATGCGTGTTGCGATATCTACCATGGGGATGCCTGTTACCTTGCTGATATAGGGAACTGTACGTGAAGAACGGGGATTTACCTCGATAACGTATACCTCATGGTTATATACTACATACTGGATATTCACAAGGCCGATAACGTTGAGCTCCTTTGCGAGAAGGCGTGTATACTCAACGATGATGCGCTTGATGCGGTCGGAGAGGTGCTGTGCGGGGTATATGGAGATAGAGTCGCCGGAATGTACGCCTGCACGCTCGATATGCTCCATGATACCGGGGATGAGGAAGTCCTCGCCGTCACAGATAGCGTCTACCTCTACCTCAGTACCCATCATGTACTTGTCGATAAGCACGGGGTTCTCTATCATGTGGCTGGTGATGATGCCCATGTACTCGATGACATCTGCCTTCGAGTGGGCGATTATCATGTTCTGTCCGCCAAGCACATAGGACGGACGGAGGAGCACGGGATAGCCCAGATCCTCAGCGGCTGCGACAGCCTCCTCGGTGGTCATTACTGTATGGCCTGCCGGACGCGGTATGCCGCACTTCTCGAGTACCTCGTCGAAGCGCTCTCTGTCCTCTGCCGCGTCTATCATATCAGCAGAGGTGCCGAGGATGTTGACGCCCATATCGGAGAGGTAGCGTGTCAGCTTGATGGCTGTCTGGCCGCCGAACTGAACGACTACGCCGTAGGGCTTCTCAGTCTCTATGATGTCGGCTACGTCCTCCTTTGTCAGCGGATCGAAGTAGAGGCGGTCACCGGTATCGAAGTCGGTGGATACGGTCTCGGGGTTGTTGTTGCAGATGACTGCTTCATAACCCAGCTTTTTCAGGCTCCATACACAGTGTACCGAGCAGTAGTCGAACTCGATTCCCTGTCCGATACGGATAGGTCCGCTTCCGAATACCAGCACCTTCTTCTTTCCGGTGTTCTGGTGCTCGATGAACTCTGCCGCTTCGTTCTCCTCATCGTAGGTGGAGTAGAAGTAGGGAGTCTCGGCCTTGAACTCGCCGGCGCAGGTATCTACCATCTTGAATACGGCGCTCTGGTGCATGGGGCACTTCTGGCCGGAAATACGCTCGATAGTGGAGTCGAGGTAGCCGTACTTCTTGGCTGTGCGGTACTTGTCCTCCGTCAGCTCGCCGTCTGCGAGCCAGCGCTCCAGCTCCACAAGGTTCAGCAGCTTGTAGAGGAACCAGTTGTCGATCATGGTTATCTCGTGTATCTCCTCGGGAGTGATACCGCGCTTGAGAGCCTCGAATACCACGAAGGAGCGCTCATCGTCGATAACGTGGAGCTTCTCCCTTACCTCTTCATCTGAGAGCTTTGCGAGCTTCCTGAGGTTCATGGTGTCCATTCCCAGCTCTATGGAGCGTACAGCCTTCATCATGGCCTGCTCGAAGCTGGTGCCGATGGCCATTACCTCTCCGGTAGCCTTCATCTGTGTGCCGAGGGTACGCTTTGCGTATACGAATTTATCGAAGGCCCACTTGGGGAACTTGATAACAACATAGTCAAGGGCTGGCTCAAAGCAGGCGTAGGTCTTGCCTGTTACCTGATTGATGATCTCGTCAAGGGTATAGCCGACTGCTATCTTTGCGGCGGTCTTGGCTATGGGGTAGCCTGTTGCCTTGGAGGCAAGTGCTGAAGAACGGGATACTCTCGGGTTTACCTCTATGACAGCGTACTCGAAGCTGGTGGGGTGAAGTGCGAACTGGCAGTTGCAGCCGCCCTCTACCTTCAACTCCTTGATGATGTTGATAGCAGCGGTACGGAGCATCTGGTACTCACGGTCGCTGAGGGTGACAGCAGGAGCGATAACGATGCTGTCGCCGGTGTGGACGCCGACGGGATCGAAGTTCTCCATGGAGCATACGGTTATTACGTTGCCCTTGGCATCACGTATGACCTCGAACTCTATCTCCTTCCAGCCGCTGATGCACTTTTCAACAAGTATCTGTGTGATCGGTGAAAGGCGGAGTCCGTTTGTAGCTATCTCGTGGAGCTCCTCCTCGTTGTTTGCGATTCCGCCGCCTGTTCCGCCGAGAGTGAAGGCGGGACGGACGATAACGGGATAGCTGATGACCTTGGCAAAGTCCAGTGCGTCCTCGACTGTCTCAACTACCTTTGAGGGGATGCAGGGCTCGCCTATCTTCTCCATTGTATCCTTAAAGGCCTGTCTGTCCTCGGCCTTGTGGATAGTGAGGGGATCGGCGCCCAGCAGCTTTACGTTGTGTGCCTCGAGGAAGCCCTCCTCTGCAAGCTGCATGGAGAGAGTGAGTCCGGTCTGTCCTCCCAGTGTGGAGAGAAGACTGTCGGGCTGCTCTATCTCGATGATGCGCTTTACCACGTCAAGTGTGAGCGGTTCGATATATACCTTGTCGGCCATGGCCTTGTCGGTCATTATGGTAGCAGGGTTGGAGTTTACGAGGACTACCTCGAGTCCCTCCTGCTTCAGGGCACGGCAGGCCTGTGTTCCGGCGTAGTCAAATTCGGCAGCCTGTCCGATAACGATAGGACCGGAGCCTATTACAAGTACTTTCTTAATATCCTTTCTCAGCGGCATATCACTCATCCCCCTTATTCATCCTGCTGATAAACTCATCAAACAGATACGACGTATCCAGCGGTCCGCCGTGAGCCTCAGGATGGAACTGCACCGTGAAGGCGTTGAAGGCGGTATAGCGTATGCCCTCGCAGGTCTTGTCGTTGGCGTTGACATGAGATACCTTTCCTGCCTCTGCGGGTATCGTATCGCCGATAACTGCATAGCCGTGGTTCTGGCTGGTAACGTAGGTAAGACCGCTCTCAAGGTCGATAACGGGCTGGTTTGCACCTCTGTGGCCGTACTTCAGCTTTTCTGTCCTTGCGCCGTTGGCAAGAGCCATGAGCTGGTGGCCGAGGCATATACCGAATATCGGTATGCCGAGCTTCTCGATCTCACGGATGTTTGCGATTATCTCTGTATTCTCAGCCGGATCTCCGGGGCCGTTGGAAAGCATGATGCCGTCCGGTGCAAGAGCCTTTACCTGCTCTGCTGTGGTGTATGCGGGAACGACAATGACCTCACAGCCTCTCTTTACAAGCTCCTGACGGATATTGCGCTTGTAGCCGAAGTCGAAGAGGACCACACGGTACTTCTTCTGCTCCGGTTCATATTCACGCTGCTCCGTGCAGGTAACTGAGCTTACCGCATCCTTTACGGTATAGGCCTTAATCTGCTCCATGAGGGCATCCCTGTTCGCTGCGGGATCCTCTGTGGTGATGACGCCGTTCATTACACCGGTCTCACGGATTATACGTGTGAGACGGCGGGTGTCGATATCATAGAGACCTACCACGTTATGCTCCTTCAGGAAATCGTTGATGTTTCCCTCGCAGCGGAAGTTGGAAGGCATCTCGCACCACTCGCGGACGATATAGCCGCCCACATAGGACTTTGCGGACTCGCTGTCCTGAGAGTTCACGCCGTAGTTGCCTATGAGGGGGAAGGTCTGTGTTACGAGCTGGCCGTAATAGCTGGGATCGGTCAGCGTTTCCTGATAGCCGGTAAGACCTGTGGTGAATACCACCTCGCCGACTACCGTGCCCTTTGCGCCGAAGCTCCTGCCCTCAAAGACAGTGCCGTCGGCAAGCAGCAGCCATGCTTTTTCTGCGTTTCTGAAAAGTGACATTTCAAATTCCTCCTTGTTATATGTCAGAGGTCGGATATATGATACTTGAGCCGCAGTCCCACGCCATTGTAGGACTGCGGGGAATTATTAACGTTTACTTACTTCAGGTTGATGTACTGGCAGATGTCCTCGCGCATACGGAGCACCTCGCGGCGTGCTGCCTGTGCGAACTCGTGCTCGCTGCAGCCTTCCTTCTTGTATGCACACATTACTGCACGGGATGAATTTACGATAGCGCCGAGGCCGTTCTCGTCGAAGCCGCCCTTCAGGCCCTCAGCTCCTCCACCCTGTGCGCCATAGCCGGGAACGAGGAACATGGTGTGGGGAAGTCTCTTTCTGAGCTCTGTGAGCATCTCGGGATAGGTCGCGCCTACAACTGCGCCTACCGCGGAATAGCCGTACTTTCCTACGGTATCAGCGCCCCACTTCTCGCACATATCGCCCATGCACTCGTAGATAGTGCGGCCGTCAGCGAGCTTCATGTCCTGAAGCTCGCCGGATGAGGGATTGGAGGTCTTTACAAGAACGTAGATGCCCTTGTCGTTCTTTCTGCACTCCTCCAGAAGAGGATCAATGCCGTCTGTGCCGAGGTAGCCGTTCACGGTGAGAGCGTCTGCGCCGAAGGGTGCGATCTCGTTCTCCTGCACATTTACGCTGCCGAGGTGAGCGCTCGCATAGGCCTGCATGGTAGCACCGATATCGTTGCGCTTGGCGTCTGTGATAACGAACATACCGTTGAGCTGTGCGTACTGGATAGTCTTCTCCAGAGTCTTGATGCCGTGGTGACCGTACATCTCGTAGTATGCGGCCTGGGGCTTGATAGCCGGCACAAGATCGTGGATCTCGTCGATGATAGCCTTATTGAAATCGAAGATAGCCTTTGCGGCAGCCTTGAGGGTACCGCCGTCCTTCTCCATGTACCTCTCCTGTATAAAAGCCGGTACATATTCCAGCTTCGGATCAAGTCCTACTACTGTGGGGTTTTTCAACTCAATGATCCTGCTGATAAGTCTGTCAAATGACATTACTTCTCCATCCTTTCATCGTATCTTACGATACCCTTTGATATTGTTATAACAGGCTTTCCCTTTAAGGTCATGCCCTTGAAAACTGTATTATGTGACTTTGAGTGCAGCTTTGCGGGATCGACTGTCCAGCTGCGGTCAAGGTCTGCTATGACAAGGTCTGCGATGCTGCCCTCTGATACGGAGGGGATCTCAAGACCGAGTATCCTTCTCGGGTTCACGCACATCAGCTCTACCACCTTTGAGAGCGGTATCTCGCCGGTATGATAAAGCGCTGTGAGGGTTGCGGCAAGTGAGGTCTCGAGGCCTACGACTCCGTTGGGAGCCTTCTCGAATACCGCCTTCTGCTCGTCGGTGTGGGGAGCGTGATCTGTGATTATGCAGTCGATGGTGCCGTCCTTGATGCCGTCTATTATGGCTCTTACGTCCGCAGGAGTCCTGAGAGGGGGATTCATGCGGTAGTATGCGTCACGCTTTTCAAGCAGCTCGTCGGTGAGCATGAAGTAGTGCGGTGCTGTCTCGCAGGTCACCTTAACTCCCCTCGACTTGGCGAATCTTATCATCGCAGTACTGCCCTCGGTGGAAACGTGGCAGATATGCACCCTTGCATCTGCGGACGAGGCAAGTATCATCTCGCGGGCTGTGATATAGTCCTCAGAGGCTCTGTCCATGCCCTTCACGCCGAGTTTCTCAGAGGTCTCGCCCTTGTTCATAATGCCGCCGTTGATTATGCTCAGATCCTCACAGTGGGAGGCAACGAGCAGGCCGTTCTCCTTTGAGAGCTCCAGTGCGCGGCGCATATTCTCGGCATTCTCCACCGGACGTCCGTCATCGGAGATGCAGATGCAGCCGGCTTCTTTAAGCGCCTCATAGTCGCAGAGTCCGTCGCCCTTCATGCCGCCTGTGATGCAGCCTACCGGATAGACGTCAACGCCTGTGCCCTCGGCCTTGTTGCGGATATACCGGATTATCTCCGGATCATCGCAGGGGGGGATGGTGTTGGGCATGGCGAGCACGCCGGTAACTCCTCCTGCAAGTGCTGCGGCACAGCCGGTGAGGATGTCCTCCTTCTCGGTCTGGCCGGGATCACGGAAATGAACGTGCATATCGAACAGTGATGGCATGAGCACAAGGCCTGTTCCGTCGATAACGGTATCCGCCCCGCGGTCTATGTCCTTTGCGACCTCCGTTATACGCTCACCGGATATGTATACATCCGTGAGGAAGTCTCTTTCAGTATCTACTGCGCGTATATTCTTTATCAGTACAGATGACATTGATCTCCTCCTTTGTCCTATCGTGTGCTGTGTCCCGGATCTCCGCTGTATATGCAGACCATATCAGCGCCGTCAAGATCCTTTACTGATACCTTTACTACCTCGCTGTGGGATGTGGGGAGGTTCTTTCCCACATAGTCAGGCCGCACAGGGAGCTCGCGGTGTCCCCTGTCGATGAGCACTGCAAGCTGTATCGACTTAGGTCTTCCCCGCTTCATTATGGCCTCTATCGCTGCACGAACGCTTCTTCCCGTGAAGATGACGTCGTCAACGAGTATGACCTTCCTGTCCTGGACCGGAAAGGGTATATCCGTGCGGTCTGTGCAGCCCTCCGCCGATACATCGTCGCGGTAGGGAGTTATGTCCAGTCCGCCGAAGGGTATGCTGCATTTCTCCAGCTCGGACAGCTTTTCTGCGATACGCCTTCCGAGAGTCACTCCGCGGGAGAGGATACCAATGACACAGATATCCTCCGTTCCCTTGTTGCGCTCGATTATCTCATAGGAGATGCGTGCCGTGGCACGGGCTATCGCCTGTTCATCCATTATTATGCGTTTTTCTTCCATATTCTGCTCCGGATACAAAAAAGCTCCCGGCTTTACAGCAGGGAGCATAGTTACAGTTACATCTGTGCCCGCACTTATGGACACAGCTTCGCCTTGATCTGTATTGAATGCCGCCTTGCCAACCTCACAGGATTGAATTAAAGGACAGTAATTGCTTATGACATTATATCACACCTGCAATCATTTGTCCAGTACTTTCTGAAAAATTGCAGGTCATTTTTTCTTTTTTCTTCTCTTGTAGCCGAAATTAAGGACTGCTACTGTCGTCAGAAGAGCAGCCTTCGCCGCCGTTTTCACTATCTCACGGCGGTCATGCCTGTATTTCATCGACTTCGGGACTTTCTGTGCATCAGAAAGATCACCGCTGCCGGCAGTCTTCATCGTGCCGTATCCTATTGAAAACTTGTCACCGAAATCCTTCTGATACTCCATGCTCTCAGTCCTCCTGTACAGGCTCTGCGATAAGGAACTTGATCTTCAGCCCCATATCCGTGAACATCTTCTCATGCTCAGTTTCAAAATTCTCGATACCCGTCTCGCTGTGGAGATCACGGGTAATATACTTTATGCGGAATCCCGCCTCTGCGAAATACTCCAGCGATTCCTCAAAGAGCTCGTCGTCATCGGTCTTGAACCATATCTCGCCCTTCAGGAACTTCCTGTAGTTCACAAGCTGCCTTGTATGCGTCAGCCTGCGCTTCTTGTGCTTCTTCTTCGGCCAGGGATTGCAGAAGTTGATATATATCCTGTCCGCACGGTCATTTTCATCCCACGCAAGCTCAAGGCGCTCGATATTCTGTATCGCTATTCGCACATTCTCAGGCTCGCTGCTGCCGTATGCCGCTTCGATCTTCCTCTTTGCAAGCACAAGCATCTCGTTCTTGATGTCCATGGCGATGAAATTGGCCTCGGGATGTGCAGGGGCTGCCTGTGAAATGAATCCGCCCTTGCCGCAGCCAAGCTCTACATAGAGCGGCTTTGACGGATCGGAGAAGAGCTCCGTCCAGTGCCCCTTCTGCTGCTGGGGTTCGGGTATATAGAACGGGCAGGCCTCAAGCTCGGGCTTTGCCCAGGGTTTATGTCTTATTCGCATACTTTCCTCCGGGTAGCTTTTCTTTTACTTATATGTTATAGGTACATTATAACACATACCTTCACGGATTGCAACCCCGGAACTCAAAAACCCCGCCGGCCGCGTTTACTTTCATGTGCCTCTTTGGCAGGGGCGTGGGGGCGGCGCCCCCGCTATTGATCTGCCGGATGAGCCCACGGAAGTAAACCAGCCTGCACGAAAAAGACCGTCCCAAGGAGGGACGGTCTGGAAGATCAGAATGCGATTGTCTCTGCGATGCGGTGGAGCTGCTCATCATAGGGCTTTGTCATGCTGAGTGCCTCCTGGATATCATAGTCAACGATCTTGCTGTCCTTGATGCCGACAACACGGTTGCCTATGCCCTGCTCGAGGAGCTCAACTGCATAGTAGCCCATTCTTGTAGCCTCAACACGGTCTCTTACTGTAGGTGAACCGCCGCGCTGTACGTGACCGAGGATAGTTGCACGGGCATCGATGCCTGTCTTCTCCTGGAGAGCTGTTGCGATCTCCTGTGAGTGGCCTACGCCCTCAGCTACGATAACAACGAAGTTCTGCTTGCCCTTCGCCTTCTTTGCCATCATATTGTTAGCGATAGCATCGATATCATAGGGAACCTCTGTTGTGATGATATCTGTAGCTCCGCAGGCAGTGCCGGTATTAACTGCGATGTGACCTGCTCCTCTTCCCATGACCTCAACTACTGAGATACGGTCGTGGGACTGGGATGTATCACGGAGCTTGTCCACGAGCTCCATAGCTGTGTTCATAGCTGTATCGAAGCCGATAGTGTAGTCTGTGCAGGCGATGTCGTTGTCGATAGTGCCGGGCAGACCGATGCAGAGCATACCCTGTGCGGAAAGGTCAGCTGCGCCTCTGAAGGAGCCGTCGCCGCCGATAACAACAAGGCCCTCGATGCCGAGCTCGTCGCACTTTGCCTTAGCCTTTGCAACGCCCTCTGCTGTTCTGAACTCAGGACATCTTGCTGTGTAGAGGATAGTACCTCCGTTGTGGATTATATCAGTAACGCTCTTTTCGTCCATCTTGATAATGTCGCCGGTGATAAGGCCCATATAGCCTCTGCGGATTCCGTAAACCTCCATGCCCTTGCTGAGAGCTGTCCTTACTACTGCTCTGATAGCAGCATTCATTCCGGGAGCATCACCGCCACTGGTTAAAACGCCAATCTTCTTGATCATAATAATTTCTCCATTCTGCTCTTTGCGATAATTTATCAAGCCCCTGCGTCTTTGCAGATCACTTTAGATTCCATACACATCTATTGTACTACTTTGTTGTTTTATTGTCAAGTGCCTTTCTATTATTTTTAATACTTTTTAAATTTAATTTATATTGACCTTTTCCCTTCCTTGTGGTATAATATATCCATCAGTACAACTTTGTGTATCATTTTCGGAGTTTTTACACAAAAAGCAAAGGAGAATTTGAATGCTAAATTTCGATGAAGCAAAAAACAGGCTCTCTGAATACGGACAGGAGCACCTTCTCAGATACTACAGCGAGCTGACACCGGATGAACAGTCAAGCCTCCTCAGACAGATCGAGGCGATTGACTTTTCAGTATTAAATGAAGTAAAGAACGCAGGTTCACCGGCTGCCAGAGGTGAGTTCAGACCGCTCGGCGCTGTAACTATCGATGATATCAGCAAGAACAGCGATTCCTACAGGAAGACCGGTATCGAGGCGATAAAGGCAGGCAAGGCTGCTGCTGTTCTTCTTGCCGGCGGACAGGGTACACGTCTCGGCTTCGACAAGCCCAAGGGCATGTTCAATATAGGCGTTGACAGAGACCTCTTCATCTTCGAGTGCCTTATCAACAACCTGATGAAGGTCGTTGACGAAGCCGGATGCTGGGTACCGCTCTACATCATGACGAGCGAGAAGAACAACGAGGATACAGTTTCCTTCTTCGAGGAGAAGAACTACTTCGGATACAACAGGGACTATGTGAAGTTCTTTGTACAGAGCATGGCTCCCTCCACTGATTTCAACGGAAAGATCTATATGGAGAGCAAATCGCGCATCTCCTCCTCCCCCAACGGCAACGGCGGCTGGTTCTCCTCCCTCGTGAGAGCAGGACTGCTTGACGATATCCGTGAGAAGGGCGTTGAATGGATCAATATATTCGCAGTTGACAACGTGCTCCAGCAGATCGCTGATCCCCTCTTCATCGGCGCTGTTATCAGCACAGGCAGCCAGTCAGGCAGCAAGGTCGTAAGCAAGGCCGGTCCGGAGGAAAAGGTCGGCGTGCTCTGCCTTGAAGACGGTATGCCCTCCATCGTGGAATACTACGAGATGACAGACGAGATGCTCAACCTCCGCAATGAGGACGGAAGCCTTGCATACAACTACGGCGTTATACTCAACTACCTCTTCAACGTTGAAAAGCTGGTTGAGATCATGGACAGGAATCTTCCTCTCCACGTTGTAAAGAAGAAGATCCCCTATATGGACGAGAACGGCAACAGCATAAGCCCCGCAGAGCCCAATGGCTACAAGTTCGAGACTCTTGTTCTCGACATGGTGCATATGCAGGACAGCTGCCTCCCCTATGAGGTAGAGCGCAGCAGGGAATTCGCTCCCGTCAAGAATGCGACCGGTGTTGATTCAGTCGATACCGCAAGAGACCTGCTCAGGCTGAACGGCGTTGAGCTTTAAAAACACATCAGGCTATCACGGGCAGCTGAATAAGCTGCCCGTACTGTTATGGCCGGATATCAGTTATGGTGATAAATTGACATGAGACCTCTTTTAAGATTCCTTAAAAACTACCGGAAGGAGCTCGTCTTCGGGCCGTTCTTCAAGCTGCTCGAAGCCATATTCGAGCTTATAGTGCCTATGGTGATGGCAGGCATCATCGACAAGGGCATCGCAAGCGGCGATACCTCCTACATACTCAGCCGCTGCGGACTCATCGTACTGCTCGGCATTTGCGGACTCTGCTTCGCACTCACCTGTCAGTACCTTGCTGCAAGATGCGCCTACGGCTTCGGAACGGAGCTGCGTGAGGAGCTTTACCGGCACATCAATGCCCTGTCCTTCAGGAGCATAGACAAGATCGGCACATCCTCCCTCGTGAACAGACTGACGAATGACACCATGACGGTGCAGAACGGTGTGAATATGTTCATACGCCTTGCCGTGAGAGCGCCATTCCTCGTCATAGGTGCGGCTGTCATGGCGGTATCCATTGACCTGAAGCTGTCACTGGTCTTCTTTGTGGCCGCTCCGCTCATCTCTGCGGCTATCTTCCTCATCATGAGGAAAACTGTGCCCATGTACAGGAAGACGCAGAAGAAGCTCGACCGTGCTGCCCTGCTCACACGCGAAAACCTTGAGGGTGTGCGTGTCGTACGTGCCTTCTCCCGTCAGCAGGAGGAGATAGACGAATTCGGCGAGGCTGTGGATGAGCTTGCGGACTGCTCGGCTTCCGTAGGCCGCATATCCGCTGTACTCAACCCATTTGCCTTCATGGTGATGAACCTCGGCATCGTGGCGATACTCTGGTTCGGCGGCATACGCATAGACTCCGGGAAGCTCACACAGGGCGAACTGACGGCCTTCACGAACTATATGACGCAGATACTCCTTGCACTGGTAGTGCTCGCAAACCTGATAATAACCTTCACCAAGGCCTTTGCCTCAGCCAACAGGGTGAGCGAGGTCTTTGCCCTTGAGGAAGAGGAGACCGGCACGGAAGCTCCCTCCGCTGACAGCGGGAACATGGTGGAGTTCCGCGGCGTATCATTCGCTTATGAGGGCGCGGGCGACAGCTCGCTGAAAAACCTCAGTTTCTCCGTCCGCAGGGGCGGTATGCTCGGTCTCATCGGCGGCACGGGAAGCGGTAAGTCTACGGCTGCCGCACTGATACCCGGCTTCTACACTGCGACCTCCGGCGAGGTAAGAGTCGGCGGAGCGGACGTGAGCCGCTGCGATAAGGCCGCACTCAGGCGCATGATCGGCTGGGTGCCGCAGAAGGCTGTGCTCTTCTCAGGCACTGTCCGCGACAACATGAAGTGGCGCAAGGAGGATGCGACGGACGAGGAGATAACTGCTGCCCTGAAAACGGCTCAGGCATGGGATTTCATAAGCCGTATGCCGGACGGCCTCGACACCCGTATCGCTCAGGGCGGACGCAACCTCTCCGGCGGTCAGAGACAGCGTCTCTCCATAGCCCGTGCTCTGGTCGGCAGACCGGAGATACTGATACTTGACGACTCGACCAGCGCCCTTGACTATGCCACAGACCTGAAGCTCCGTCAGGCGCTCAGGACTGACATGGAAGGCACAACGGTCATTATGATCTCACAGCGTACCACATCACTGAAGGACGCCGATATCATCGCCGTGCTCGATGACGGTGAAGCCGCAGGCATCGGCACTCACGACGAGCTGATCGAGTCCTGTGATATCTACCGTGAGATATACAGGTCTCAGATGAATGAAAGGGAGGGCAGAAAGGATGCTTAAAACGCTCAGAAGGGTGTTCTCCTACGCCCGCCCCTATATGATATTCTTCGTCCTGACTGTGATCTTTGCTGCAGCAGGCATTTCCCTCTCCCTCGCAGTTCCGGTATTCATAGGAAATGCCGTTGACCTCTGCCTGGGCAAGGGAAAAGTCGATTTCGCTTCTCTCAGGCCCCTGGTCATAAGGCTCGGCATCATGGTTGCCGCCAGCACGGTCTTCCAGTGGCTGATGAGCCTCTGCACCAACAAGCTTTCCTTCATGACGGTCAGGGACCTCCGTGCGGACGTATTTGCCAAGCTCCAGCGCGTGCCCATAAGATATATCGACAGGCATACCAAGGGCGAGCTGACCAGCCGTGTCATAAATGACATAGAGGTTATCTCGGATGGTCTCCTGCAGGGATTCACCCAGTTTTTCAGCGGTATCATCACCATACTCGGAACCCTCATCTTCATGCTCACTATCAATGTGAGGATAACCATTGTCGTGGTGATACTCACTCCTCTTTCCTTCATCGTTGCATCAAGGGTGACAAAGGCCACCCATGACCAGTACATTCAGCAGTCGAAGCTGAGAGGAAAAATGGTGGGCTTCGCTGAGGAATACGCCGGCAGTCAGAAGCTCGTCAACGCCTTCGTCTACGGCAGCCATGCGGAAAAGGACTTCTCGGAGATAAACCGCGAGTACGGAAGAGTAGGCACAAAGGCCACCTTCTTCAGCTCGGTCACGAATCCCTCCACACGCTTCGTGAACGGTCTCATCTATGCGGCGGTAGGACTCATGGGTGCCCTCGGCGCTCTCGGCTCCTTCCCCTTCATAGGCGCCATGTCAGTAGGAAAGCTCTCCAGCTTCCTCGCCTACTCCAACCAGTACACCAAACCCTTCAACGAGATATCCGGCGTTATCGCAGAGCTGCAGAATGCCATAGCATCGGCGGAGAGAGTATTCGCCGTACTCGACGAGGAGGAGATACCCGACGATTCCGGAAAGGATGCGCTTGATAAGTGCAAGGGGGCACTCAGCTTCAGCAATGTCTTCTTCTCCTATACGAAGGACATGAAGCTGATCGAGGATTTCCGGCTCGACGTAAAGCCCGGCCAGCGTATCGCTATCGTAGGACCTACGGGCTGCGGCAAGTCAACTATCATCAACCTGCTTCTCCGTTTCTACGATCCCGACAGCGGCAGCATACTCGTTGACGGCAGGGATATCGGGGAATACACCCGTGACAGCCTCCGCAGCCGCTTCGGCATGGTATTGCAGGAGACATGGGTATTCACCGGCACTGTTGCGGAGAATATAAGCTACGGCGCTCCCGGTGCTACGCGCGAGCAGATAACCGAAGCGGCAAAGGCTGTCCACGCCCACGGCTTCATCAAGAGACTGCCGGAGGGCTATGATACAGTCATATCCGAGGACAGCGGTCTCTCGCAGGGACAGAAGCAGCTCATCTGCATCGCAAGGATAATGCTCATGGATCCGCCCATGCTGATACTCGACGAGGCCACAAGCTCCATCGACCTGCGTACAGAGCAGAGGATACAGCGCGCCTTCGCAAAGCTCATGGAGGGCAGGACGAGTTTCGTCATCGCTCACCGTCTCTCGACTATCCGCAGCTCGGACGTGATACTCGTCATGAAGCATGGCAACATCATCGAACAGGGCAGCCACGACGAACTCATGGAAGCCGGCGGCTTCTATGCGGAGCTTTATAACAGCCAGTTTGCGTCATAGACCAGCAAAGGAGCATATACTATGGAATACATCATGGTAACGAAGGAGAATATAGAAACAGAGCATATATGCTGCGCTATATCCAATAACAAGGATGTACAGGTGTCCTCCAAGAAGGCATGGCTCAGCGGGCGATTCGATGAAGGGCTCGTCTTCCTGAAAAGCACGGAGAGAGGCAAATGCTTTATTGAGTATATACCGGCCGAGAATGCCTGGAACCCCATTGAAGCTGAGGGTTATATGTACATCGACTGCCTGTGGGTATCCGGTTCCTTCAAGGGACACGGCTACTCCAACGATCTGCTCGGCGCCTGCATAGCGGACAGCAGGGCGAAGGGCAGGAAAGGTATTTGCATCCTGTCCTCCGCGAAGAAAAAGCCCTTCCTTGCGGATCCGAAGTTTCTGAAATACAAGGGATTCACCGTATGCGATGAGGCGGACAACGGCATACAGCTATGGTATCTGCCCTTCACAGAGGACGCAGAGCCGCCGAGGTTCAGGGAATGTGCAAAGCACCCGCACATCGACGAACAGGGTTATGTGCTCTACTACACCAGTCAGTGCCCCTTCAATGCGAAATACGTTCCAATAGTTGAGCAGACTGCAAAGGAAAACGGCGTCCCCTTCCGTGCCGTTCATATCACAAGTCGTGAGGAGGCACAGAATGCTCCAACGCCAATTACTACCTACGCACTGTTCTTCAACGGGGAATATCTGACAAATGAGCAGATGAATGACAAGAAATTTCTCAAGCTCGTATCCGGCAATTCGTGATATAAAAGGAACATTTATGCAAAACACTTGACGATTATCCGCAGATGTGGTATAATACAATAAACTGCAATTGGTGGTGATCGGGATGAAAAAAGGCGATAAACTTGGCAGGATCGAGCTTATAATGATAGGCTCAGCGGCAGCGGCTGCAGCGGCTGTCTCTGTTCTTCTGTCCGTGCTCGGAACAGCCGGAGATCACCGCACCTTAGTGAACGTCCCTGAGATACGCAGTATCGCCGCTACATCCGACACTCCCACAGAGCGCAGCAGGAACGCACGGGAAACTGATGCGCCGGCTCCTTCTGCCTCCGGGATGACTGCGCCCGTTACTGATATACCGAAAGAAAATGACCATGTCTCCGCAACTGCGGAGACATTTCTGTATCTTGACATAAATACCGCCTCTGCTGAGGAGCTTGCAGGACTGCCCGGCATAGGCGAGGTGCTCGCCGGCGCCATAATCAGCTACCGTCAGGCTCACGGCAGGTTTCTCAACCCGGAGGAGATCATGGAGGTCAGCGGCATAGGCGAAGGCATATTCTCCGGCATAAGGGAGCATATCTTCGTCACCGATCCGGTATACCCCGCAGATCCGCCGCCTGCGCCGGAATCCCCCGCAGAACCGGATATCCCAGCAGCACCGCCGCTTACGGAGCCTGCGGAGGAAGAGACTGAGCCCCTGTACCCGGTGAACATAAATACTGCCGGTATCAGTGAGCTGATGGCTCTGCCGGGCATCGATGAGGAACTTGCAGGAAATATCATAAAGCTGCGTGAGGATATCGGCGGATTCTCGAACACCTATGAGCTGCTCCTTGTGAGCGGAATGACGCAGTCCCATGCGGCTGAGCTCGTTCCCCTGACCGTTACCGGAACAGAAGAGACGACTGAGCCGGAGGAGGATCACCGGTCATAAAAATGTGAACTTTCTGTATAATCGTTGCTTTTTGGTCTGAAAGAGTGTATAATAAAAGTGTACTTACAGAGGACGGTGATAAAATGGATAATGCCGCCGGTCACATCAAAGCTCTTGAAAGAATGGAAGAAGCCGGTTTTGAAGCATATCTCGTGGGTGGCTGCGTAAGGGATCAGCTTATGGGAAGGCCTGTCCACGACCATGATATTACAACAAGCGCACTCCCGGAACAGGTCATGGAGGTGTTCAGCGACTGTACTGTTATACCCACCGGTATAAAGCACGGCACTGTTACAGTTATACTCGGCGGAGAACCCATCGAGATAACGACCTTCCGCATCGACGGCAGCTATACCGATTCGAGGCGGCCTGATTCGGTAATATTCACTTCGGATATACATGACGATCTCTCACGGCGTGACTTCACAATGAATGCCATCGCCATGGGTGCTGACGGAAGGCTCATCGATCCCTTCGGCGGGCGTGAGGATATTGAAAAAGGCATCATCCGCTGCGTCGGGGATCCGGAAAGACGCTTCACCGAGGACGCTCTGCGTATCCTGAGGGCTGTGCGCTTCGCTTCTCAGCTCGGCTTCACGCCGGACGAGGCGGCTTCCGCGGCCATCCACTCCATGAAGGACAGGCTCGGCCTTATTTCTGCCGAAAGGATACGCGATGAGCTCGACAAGCTGATCTGCGGACGTGACTGCGTGAGAGTGATGCTCAGCTTCAGCGACATCATCACGGAGGTCATACCGGAGCTTGCACCCTGTGTCGGCTTCGATCAGCATTCGCCCTATCATAAGTATGACGTATGGGAACATACGGTGCGCGCCGTTGACGCTGCTCCTGCCGGTGATCTCCTGCTCAGGAGGACCATGCTCTTCCACGATGTGGCAAAGCCCGTCTGCGCCCGTTTTGACGAGAACGGCAGAGGCCACTTCAAACGCCATGCACCTGTAGGTGCTGACATGGCAGGCGGCATCATGAAGCGCCTCCGCTATGACAAAAAGTCTGTTGCGGAGATATGCACACTGATACGCCACCACGCTGACAAGTATACCACAAAGGCCGATCTGAAGCGCATTGTTTCAGAGATCGGCGCTGATACATTCTTCCGCCTCATAGAGGTCAGGAAGGCTGACAACCTTGCCAAGAACGAATTCGTATTCGAGGAGAATCTCTTCTTTGACGGGCTCGCTCAGACCGTCAGGGATCTCCTTGCTGCCGGAGAATGCTGCTCCCTCAGGGAACTGGCAGTCAACGGCAGCGATCTGAAAAATGCCGGTCTTTCCGGAACAGAGGTCGGTGCTGTGCTTCATGAGCTGTTTGAACAGGTCATAACCGGACAGCTTCCCAACCGCCGGGATGAGCTTCTTGACTACGCCGGAAGAAGGTGCTGTACATGACCGGAAGGATACACTCGACAGAGAGTTTCGGAACGGTAGACGGCCCGGGGATACGCTTCGTTGTCTTCTTCCAGGGCTGCCCTCTCAGGTGCATATACTGCCACAATCCCGATACCTGGGGATTCGGCAAGGGCCGTGAGGTAACGGCTGAGGAGCTAATGGAGGAATACGATTCCTACAAGGAGTTCCTGAAGTCGGGCGGCATCACAGCTACCGGAGGAGAACCCCTCGCACAGCCTGAATTCCTTGCAGAGCTCTTTGCCCTTGCAAAGAAAAAGGGTGTACACACCTGCCTTGACACCTCGGGAATAGTATTCGATCCAGAAGCGCATGAAGCAGTTGACAGGGTGCTGGATAACACCGATCTGGTGATGCTGGATATCAAGCATATCGACTCAGAGAAGCACAGGGCACTGACCGGCGCAGGGAACGGGAATATCCTGGCCTTTGCACGGTATCTGCGCGACAGGGGCATACCGGTATGGATAAGGCACGTTGTCGTTCCCGGCATTACTGACGGACATGACGATCTTTTCCGGCTGGGTGAGTTCCTGGCAGAGCTGAAAAACCTCAAGGCTCTCGATGTACTGCCCTATCACGATATGGCAAAGCCGAAGTATGCCGAGCTCGGCATCAGTTATCCCCTGCCTGACACTCCCCCGCTCACAAAGGAGGAGGCAATAGCCGCAAGAGAAGTCATTATAAGCGGTATAAAGCACGCACTGAGGAGGAAATGACCTCCCTGCAAATATATACTCAAAGGAGAAATACATGAAAACAATCGCGATCATCGGAGCCATGCCCTCCGAGCTGAAAGACATCAGAGAAATGCTCGGCGAGGCTGAGATACGCCGTATCTCGGGCTTCGACTTCTACATCAGTTCCTACAAGGGAAACACTATCGTAAACGCCTGCTGCGGTATAGCAAAGGTAAACGCTGCCGTATGCACTCAGGTAATGACTGACAATTTCCACCCTGACTGCATAATCAACGCAGGTATCGCAGGCGGCATGAACGCCTCCGTAAAGGTGTGCGATATCGTAGTATCGAGCGAGGTGCTCCCCCACGACCTCGATCTCCACTTCCTCCAGGACTATCCCCCCTACTGCGGCATATTCAAGGCTGACAGCGCTCTTGTTGAGGCTGCCGAGAAGGTGTGTGCTGAGGAGGGCGTAAACTGCTTCCGCGGGCGCATCGTATCAGGCGAGCAGTTCATCACAAGCACTGAGGTAAAGAATGCCATACTTGAAAAGTTCAGTCCCTTCGCCGTGGATATGGAGAGCGCTGCCGTTGGTCAGTGCTGCTTCCTCAATGATATGCCCTTCGTGAGCGTGAGATGTATCTCTGACAACGCTGACGATGAAGGCGCTATGTCCTTCGACGAGTTTGAAAAAATAGCTGCTAAAAAAGTCGCTGAGCTTGTGCTCAGAATGACTGAAATTATATAAAAAGCGAGGTAATAAACATGAAAATGAAGAAAATGCTTTCAGTGATCTGTGCTGCAGTAATGTGTTCATCCGCAGCATCCGTGATCTCCGCATCAGCTGCAGGACAGGCTTCCTTCAGCTTCCGTGCAGGACAGGCGCTGCCGGAAGGAGTTTCAGCATCAGGCGACGGTTCGCTCCTTATCAATCTCAGACTTGCCGGCAAGAGCGGCGCTTCTGAGGTCAAGGTACCTGTCGATGTATTCTATACAGAGGCTACAGCCGGCGCATGGTATGCAAGAGCAAACTGGAAGTGCTCTGCTCCTGCTGACAAGATCAAGGTAACAGACCTCACCGCTCCCTATGACAAGTCTAATCCCGATAACCCGGTTGTTCTTGAGCTCGATACTCCCTACACATTTGCAAGAAAGCAGTCTAACGGCAAGTATGCCTTCACAGCTGCAAGCGGTGAGAGATCTATCACTGTAAACGACTCAACAAACGCAACTCTCAACACTATGGGCTTCACCTGCCAGACAGGCGGATCTATGGACGGTCCCCTTGTTCCTCTCGGCGAAAAGACAGATTCCTATGCATTCGCTTCCTTCGCACTCTCCTTCAACCCTGCATCACTCAGCAAGGCAGATTACGATGTTCACTTCCTCACCAAGGCTGAGGATAACCCCGATCAGAGATTCTGCGAGGTAAACATCAACCATGATATCTTCGTTCCCGATACAGCAGATATCAAGGTAAAGGTCATCGACTACCTCCTCGGCGATGTTGACAACGACGGTTTCATCGATTCAAACGATGCTTCGATCGTTCTTGCTGAATACGCCACAACATCCACAGGCGGCGAGAAGAGCTTCGACGATCTGACATTCAAGGTTGCAGATACCAACTCCGATAACCTTGCAGATTCCAACGACGCATCCAGCATCCTTTCATACTACGCTTACGCTGCAACAGAGTCCAATCCCAAGTCTATCGAGGAATTCCTCGGTCTCTGATCCCTGCGAAGTATATAACAAAAGCCCGGAGGCGGATATTCCGCTTCCGGGCTCTTTTTATGCTCTTGTCATCATACCTTCAGTGCTATGCCTTTTTCTGCAAGCTCTGCGATGATCTTGTCAGTTACCTCAGTTACCTCTTCACGGGTAAGAGTCTTGGTGTTGTCTGCGAATACCAGACGCATGGTGATCGCTCTTCCGCTCTCGTCATCGTAGATATCAGCCTGTGATACACGACGTACAAGTGCGGACTTCGCATTCTTTACTGCCTCTGCTAGAGGAGCGAATACTGCTGTACGGAATGTGAGGTCCACCTCGATCTCGGGGTACTTTGAGGGCTCCTCATAGCTGATGCCGAGTGCCTCGACTGCTGTGAACGCCTCTATCTCGATCTCAGCGTATACGATAGCTGCCTTCTTGTCGATCTTTGCAGCGATGGAGGGATAAGGAAGGCCCATCTCACCTATCTTTTTTCCTCCACAAACGACGGCGTTGAGATTTCTCGGATGCTGCCATGAGTGTGAGGGTGCGATGCTCTCGAATGATACGCTCTGATGCTTGATATCATCTGCAAGGACTGCGATGATGTCACGGAGCCTGAGATAGAGCTTCTCTGTGGAGTCAACCTTACTGAAGAGAGTGATAGCAAGGATCTTCTTCTCGTTGCAGAGGCCGTCCTCCTTCAGTCCGTCAACTACACGGCCGATCTCGAAGATGCCGAAGTCGGGAGCGTAGGCGGAGTTCAGCTTGATCTGGCAGAGCTGTGTGGGAGCGATATTGCGGCGGATAGCCATAGGCGCGCTCACAAGGCGGATATTGTCCTCAGCCTCGATGCCGAGAGCCTTGAACTCATCGTAGTATGGCCATACATAGGAATGTACCTCGTGGAGTGAGTAACGCTTTACGAGCATATCCTTGATCTGCTCCTCCACGTTCTTCTCCGCGGAGATGCGTACAGGATAGAGCGGTGACTCTGCTGTATGCACATCGAAGTTGTCATAGCCGTAGATACGTGTGATCTCCTCTATGATATCAGCCTTTATGGTAACGTCCTTTGTGGCTCTCCAGCTGGGGATGTTCACGGTGAAGTCGTCGCCTGTGTTCACTACGCCGAAGCCAAGGGAGGTCAGTGTCTTTACGATAGTTGCATTGTCTATCTCTATGCCGGTATATCTGTCAACGTACTTCTTGTCGAAGCCGAAGGAGATCTCCGGATAGCGGTAGGCATACTCGTCTGTGAGTGAGGATACTATCTTTGTGCCGGGATCGGACTCGTTCATCAGATAGAGGAAACGGCCTACGGCTGTTACTACCATTTCGGGATCGAGGCTCTTCTCATAGCGCTGTGAAGCCTCTGTACGGTGTGAAAGGCGTACTGTTGACTTTCTGATGGATACCGGATCGAAGGTCGCAGACTCGAGGGTAAGTGTTGTGGTATCGTCAACTATCTCGGAATCAAGTCCGCCCATGATGCCTGCGATAGCTACGGGAGTATCGCCGTTGCAGATCATGAGGGTGTTCTCGTCGATGTTCCTGTTCTCGCCGTCGAGGGTGCGGAATACGAAGGGCTTGTCAAAGCGCTTGATGCGTATCTTCTCTACCTTGCGTGAATCGAATGCGTGCATGGGCTGTCCCATTTCAAGCATGATGTAGTTGGTGATATCAGCAAGGAAGTTGATAGCACGCATACCGCAGTAGAACAGACGGATACGCATATTCACGGGGCTCACCCTGCGTGTTACGTTCTCTACCTGGATGCAGGCGTAACGGTAGCAGAGGGGATCCTCTATCTTCATATCAACAGACGGAAGTCCGCTGTACTGTGTGAGGTCTGCGGTATCTATGGCCTTCAGCGGTCTGCCGCAGAGGGCTGCGAACTCGCGGGCGATGCCGTAGTGTCCCCAGAGGTCGGGGCGGTTCGTAAGAGACTTGTTGTCTACCTCGAATACGATATCGTCTATCTCGTATACGCTCTTGAGCTCTGTACCGGGAGCGATATCATCGGTGATCTCCATGATGCCGCTGTTGTCGTCGCTTATGCCTATCTCAGCCTCTGAACAGCACATACCGTTTGAGGTATAGCCTGCGAGCTTACGGGGAGAGATGGTTATCTCGCCTATCTTTGCGCCGAGGGGAGCAAAGGCGGCCTTCATGCCGACTCTTACATTGGGAGCACCGCAAACTACGTCAACGGGCTCGCCCTTGCCGCAGTCCACTTTGAGAAGGTGGAGCTTCTGTGACTCGGGGTGGGGCTCTACGGAGAGTATCTCGGCACATACGATGCCGCTTATATCAGAGCCCTTCATGAATATCTCGTTCTCTACCTCAGCTGTTGAGAGGGAGAACTGCTGTATCAGCTTAAGCTTGTCAAGACCGCTGAGATCAACGAAATCAGAGATCCAGTTCATTGATAAAAACATGATCCATTACCTCCTTATCAGCAATCCTGTGTGAACTGGGACAGGGCCTTGAGGTTGCCGCTGTTCAGGTCACGGATATCCTTGATGCCGTACTTCATCATTGCAAGACGAGTCATGCCAAGGCCGAATGCGAAGCCGGTGTACTCCTCGGGATCGATGCCGCCTGCCTTGAGTACCTCGGGGTGTATCATGCCGCAGGGGCAGAGCTCGAGCCAGCCGCTGTGCTTGCAAGAGGGACAGCCTGTGCCGCCGCAGATAAGGCAGCTTATATCAAGCTCGAATCCGGGTTCTACGAAGGGGAAGAAGCCGGGACGGAGCCTTACCCTTATGTCCTTGCGGAACACCTCGGAGAGCATGGTCTTCATGAAGAAGATGAGGTTGGATATGGATATATTCTTGTCTACCATTACGCCTTCCATCTGGAAGAAGGTGTTCTCATGGCAGTTGTCTGTTGCCTCGTTGCGGAAGCAGCGTCCGGGGAAGATAGCCTTGATCGGCTTGCCCTCCTCCATAAGAGCCTTGCGGTACTTTTTATAGATAGCATTCTGTGCTGCGGAGGTCTGGGACTTGAGGAGCTGTCCGTTGGTGAGATAATAGGTATCCTGCATATCTCTTGCAGGGTGGTGCTTGGGGATATTGAGGGACTCGAAGCACTCGTAGTCTGTTACGATCTCGCTGTAATCCTCAACAGTGAAGCCCATTGAGCGGAATACGTTCTCGCACTCGCGCTGTACAAGGGTTATGGGGTGATAGGAGCCTCTGTCAAGTACGGGGGGCGCACTGAGGTCGAACTCGGGCATGAGGTTTATCTCTCTTTCGAGGGCAGCCTGTCTGAGCTGCTCGCTCCTGGAAGCGATAGCCTCGGCTATCTCATTCTTGAGGATATTGACCTGCTGGCCGAACTCCTTCTTCTCCTCACCGGCAAGATCCTTCATGCTCTTGAGCAGGTCTGTGACGCTGCCCTTCTTGCCGAGATACTCTACACGCAGGGCTTCCAGTACCTGTGGATCTGCCGCTGCACCGAGCTTCTCGCTGAACTTTTCTCTCAGCTCTTTAACTTTTTCTAACATACTCAGCATTTCCTTTCGTGATTATTTGCGATGGGAGAAACAAAAAAGCCCGCCCATGCATCATGGGACGAGCATTACCCGCGGTACCACCCAAATTCAGGATAAACCTGCACTCAGTAAGCGCCATGGCGTGGACGCTTCGCACTCCTGCTTAATCCGCTACGGTTTTCGCAGGAATACTCCTATGCTGAAATTCACCCCTCACCTCTGCCGTCCGTACTTTCAGCCAGTGATACAGACTCTCTGATGCAGGAAAATGCAGGCTACTTACACATATTCACAGTATGGAGCTATTATAACACATCGTTCAGGTTTTGTCAAGGGGGACAGGCAGAAAAAAGCATACAAAACCGCCCCGGAGAACCGGGGCGGCCATTGACTATATCATGTTGGTCATGTATCGGTATATCACTGAATACCTTATCAGTCGTAGCGGAGAGCATCGATAGGATTCATCTTTGCAGCCTTGCCGGCAGGATAGAGTCCGAAGAACACACCTGTGAGCGTGGAGAAGATGAGTGAGATGATGATTCCGCCGACGGGAGGCGATACCTTAACATCGCCGAGAAGATCAGCATAGTTCGGATTGGAGGAAACTATCTTGTTTGCGATCAGTGCGGCGATCTCACCGTTGACAAGTCCGACGATGATACCTATGATGCCGCCTATGATACAGATTATTATAGCCTCTGTTACGAACTGCCACTTGATTGTGCTCTTTTTGGCACCGAGCGCCTTTCGTATACCTATCTCGCGGGTACGCTCAGTAACGCTTACGAGCATGATGTTCATAACTCCGACGCCGCCTACGATGAGTGAGAGTGCAGCGATAACGGAGATGATGACTGTAACGATATTGATAGCAGTTGACATTACATTCATCATCTGCTCATTCGTTACTACCCTTATTCCCCAGTTCTTATTGTATTCATACTTCTCGGAGAAGAAATCCTCGAGCTCCGTGGTCGCCTGATCAGGTGTCAGGGACTTGTCAAAGGAGAAGATAACTGAATAGAAGAGGTCATCGCGGTATCTGTTGTTGATCTCCAGAGCAACAGAGTAAGGAATGATCATATTTGTCTTCAGGTCTTCCCTCTTTACTCCGCCGCTGTTGCCCATTATCATCTCGTTGTACTTGTATACACCGATGATAGTGAAATCAACAGGGAGAGATTCGTTTACGGTCACGCTTATCTGCTGTCCGAGAGGCTCTTCCTTGTTCTTGAAATACTGCTCAACGAATACATCGGATACAACGCAGGTATGACGCAATTCAAGGCTGTCGCGGAATGCGATCTTTCTTCCGTAGAGCATCTTGATGGCGTAGGAATCGAATGTTCCTTCTGCACCGCCGAGAAGGGAGACATTTACTGTGTCCTTCTTGGAATTGATAAGAGTTCCTTCACCCGCAGATGTATCTGAACCAAAATAGAATTCACCGGGATGCTGCTCCATGAATTCCTTGACCATATCCATAGTGATATAATCACTCATGTCGAGGTCAATGTCATAATCGCCGTCATTCGGGTAAAGCTGAGCCATGATAAGTGTCGAGCTTCCGGTGAGTGACATCGCATTGTTGAAGGTGGATTTCAGAGTGTTTCCGAGAGTGGTTATTGTGATAACGGCACTGATACCGATGATGATACCGAGCATCGTGAGGAGCGAACGCATCTTGTTGGATGCTATCGAACCGAGCGCCATTTTGATGTTTTCAATGAAGCTCATTTATGTGCCCCCTTTCTGACTGTCGGCGTACCTCCGGTCATGAGCACCTGCATACCATTCTCGTCTGTGTCGAAATCGTCAACATCGCTGAGGTCAAGGCCCTGTCCTGCTTCGGGATTTGCCGAATCAGAGACAATGCTTCCGTCGCTGATAGTGATGATACGCTCTGTCTCTGCGGCAAGCTCCGGGCTGTGGGTGATGAGGACTATGGTCTTGCCCTCCTCCTTGTGGAGCTTATGGAAGATATCCATTACCAGATGTCCGGTCTTGGAATCGAGTGCTCCGGTAGGCTCATCCGCAAGTATTATCGACGGATCGTTGGCCATGGCTCTTGCTATGGCAACTCTCTGCTTCTGTCCGCCGGAGAGTTCGTTGGGTTTATGGGTATATCTGTCATCCATCTCGACCAGCTTCAGGAGCTCCATGGCTCTCTTGGTGCGCTCACGCTTTGAGCTGCCGCCGTAGAGCATGGGGAGCTCTACGTTCTTCAGCGCATTCTGTCTCGGGATGAGGTTGAAGGTCTGGAACACGAATCCTATCTTCCTGTTGCGGATATCGCTGAGCTGCTTGTCGTTGAGCTTGCTGATATCCGTATCATCAAGATAATAGAGTCCCTCCGTGGGTTTGTCGAGTGCGCCGATAATATTCATCAGGGTACTCTTACCGGAACCGGATGCTCCGACGATAGCTACGAATTCTCCCTCGTGGATGTCGATATTCATTCCGTGAAGGATCTCAAGCTCGTTGGGCTGGCCGATATAGTAGCGCTTGATGATATTGCGCATTTTGATTATCGTTCTGCTCATTCGCTTACACCTTCAGTCTTTACAGCATCGTAGTAACCATCAGATAACCTGAGACTGTCGCCGTCAGAAACGTAATCGGGATCTGTGAGAATGAGTGTGTCCTCCTTGATCTCGGAAGAAGTGATCTCAGTGAGATAGTTTGCCTCCATGCCCTTCTCAACATTTACGTGCTTGGCAGTATAGTTGCCGGGTGTTCCCTCTGCAACGACCACGCTGAATGTGCCGTCCTTGTTCTCAACGATGGAATTATAGGGAACTGCAAATACGTCGTTCTTCTCCTCAATGATGATCTTTACCTTGGCATTCATGCCGATGAGGAGGGATGTATCAGAGTCATCTATGGCGATCTCTGCTGAGTAGCCGCCGTTCTTCTCGCCTGTGTAGGGATTGATCGAATCGGACATTATGTTCAGCACACGGTCAACAGTACCTGTGAACTCCTTGTCGCCTGTGGCGTTGGTCGTGATGACAGCCTTCTGGCCCTCCTTGATATTGAGGATATCTGTCTCCTTGATCTCTACCTTGATGCGGAGCTGTGAGGTGTCCTCGATAGTCATTATGGATTCCTTTGCAGGGAAGGAGCCCTCTGCAACGTCGATAGCTGTGATGACGCCGTCCTTTGGAGCAACTACTGTACACTTGTTGATCTTCTCCTGGAGCTTATCGAGCTGTGTCTTTGCGCTGTCATCGGAATCGAACTTCTCTGCGTTGACTACATCCTGTGCAGCCTGGATAGAAGCATCTGCTGTTCTCTCAGTCTGTGTGTATGCGTCTCTTGCATCCTGTACTGCTGCATCATAGGTGGAAAGCTGCTCTGCAAGAGCCTTGTACTCGGCCTCTGCTGACTGGAACATCTTGAGGTAGGACTCATATACTGCTATATCGTTCTCTGTGCCGCCCTCTGAGTATGCCTTGTTGTATGATTCGATATACTTACTATAATAGTCGTTGGCGCTGGCAACAAGGGAATTGTACTTGTTGTAGGCTGAATCACGGGCGGATACAGCTCTGTCGATAGCCTTCTGAGCCTGTGAAAGAGCGTTCTGCTTCTCGTTCTTTGCGTTGGTAAGGTTTCTCTGGTTTATCTGATGAGCGGACTCTATCTTCTCACCGTTCTTGTCCATGCTGCTCTTGAGCGCATCATACTCGCTCTGGAGATCAGAGCTGTCGAATACGCAGAGGACATCGCCTGCCTTTACGTTGCTTCCCAGCTCTACCTTGAGTTCTGCTACCTTTGCGGCAAGATCTGATGTGACCTTTACTATGTTTGATCCCTCAACTGCTCCCGATACACTGATATAGTTCTCAAGATCGGTCTTCTCGATCTTGTATGTATCATAAGTGAAGCCGCCCTCGTTCTTGGCAGAACCGCAGCCTGTGGTTGCGCTGAGCGCAATTGCAGAGATACATATTCCTGCGATAATGCGTCTGATATTGCTTTTTTTCATGTGAATACTTCCCCTTTCAGTCAGACATGATTTAATACTTGGTAATTATAGCACAGATCACGCGATCTGTCAATAATTTAACGATATTCCCGTTGGAAATGTGTATCAGGCAAGCCAGCCGGACCATAAAGCCTAATCGTACTAATAGTGTTAATACAATGCACACCTAATACAATAGTATATTAGCACAATTAAAACGATTTGTCAAGCGAATTAAGAAATATTTAATGAATTTTTGTGAATATACCATTTTTTCTTGTAAACGTCCTATTATAGCAGTATCCATTATATAAGACAACTCTCATCCGCCATTCGTTACAGCCGTTTTCAGGAAAATTATACACCTGCTTTATTACTTCTTCATTAAAACTGTATTACACTTTTGTAATACAGCCGCTGTACTATATGACTTAGTACAGCTTTTCTGTAATTCATTATTCCGGTACGGCTGTCACGTTCACGGACAGCTCACGGAGCTTTCTTCCGTCTGCTGATACAGTATACTATGGCTTTTTCAACTTTTTTCCAACTTTTGCCGTATGCTCTTTATATGTCTGAAAGAAAAAGGACGCCCCTCAGGACGTCCTTTATCATCATTCGGTTATCTTTCTTGCTTCGATATAGAAGCGCTTGTCGTCGGCGTGTCCCATGGAGAAGGTCTTTCTCGGGAGAGCACCGTCCTTTATTACTGTCGGGAATAGCTGTGACTTGTCCATATCCGGCAGTACGAATGCGATGCCGTTATGCTTCTGTGCAAGTGCCCTTACGTTCTCGATGCCGTGGATGTAGTCTATCTTTCCGCCGTTTGCCTTTATGTAGGAGTCAAGGAAGTTCTGGAGAGAGCCTACTGTAAGGTTGGAGCTCTTGTTGCCGATGAACATTCTGTTCTCCTTGCCGCAGCAGTACCATGTGAAGAACTGGTCTGTCTCCTTGTCGGAGAGGGCAAGTGCTGTCTTCATCTCAGAGATGAGCTTCTCGCAGTCCACATCGTATACAAGACGGTGGATAGCCTCGAACTTGAGCGCATCACTGTGGAGGTTGACTATCTCTGCAAGGGCATAGCGTGCAGGGTGGCTGCTGAGATCCTTGCCGGGATTCTCACGCTTGAGCTGCTCGTAGAACTCCTTGGCTGTTGCGAGAGAGTGGTTGCCGTCGCCCATAGCATAGAGAAGGACGGGAGTATCTGTAAGGCCGTACTTCTTGTTGAATGCTGCGGGATCAGCAAGTGCGCTGAGGGCAGAGTCTATCTTCTCCTGAGCCTCTGCGCCTACCAGCCAGCCCTTTATGCTGCCGCCGTTCTGCATAAGCTCTGTCTCATAGAGCTTTGTCATGGAAGAGGTATCAGCAAGGCTGAAAACTGTATCCTCGGGATCGTCGATGAGTATCATTATATGAGGGAGCTCGAGGGGTGCGCCCTGTCTTACCTTTATTCTCGGAGGGATACGCTCAATGACTGTTGCCTCGGTAGCTCTTACCTGTGAGGTGCTGCCCCTGGAGAAGTCATACTGCTCAAGGTCGATAGCGCCGATGAGTCCCTTGCGTACTATGCCGTTGGACTGTACACGCTCTACGTATACAACTGCATCCTTGTACTCCTCAAAGAGACCGTCAGCAAGGTACTTGTCCATAGCCTTGTGGATATTTTCTATCCTCTGTGCGGAGTCTTTCTCCTCGAGGTAGATCTCGGGAAGGATGAGGCTGAGTGTGGAGGGTGCATCGCCTACTGTGGAATATACCGCGTTCCAATACTCAGGCTCGCTGGTGTACTGATCGCAGGCGATAACTGCCCATTTTGAAAGATCTGCGGAAGCTCCGGGAATAAGGATATCCGCGCTGTGGAAAGCTGTCTTGTTCATCATCATATCTCCTTTTTATTTAAATCGTATTATTAGTTTAAGTCATAACGCAGTGTTACATATCACCAAATATCTTTCCCGCAAAGAGAAACTCTGCAAAATAACTTGAAACTAGTATCTCATCATCGGATTCTTTGAGTAATATTGCCGATAATTGAATCCATGCTTCTCCATCTCTTTTATAATATTCAAGGTTGTTTAACCTCTTAATGTCAGATAAATACTTCAAATAGTCATTTTTCCATTCATAGCAGCCTACGTCATATGGACTAAACCAAAAACAAACTCTCTTATTTGTCATTTTGTCTCTTATTCTTGCACATAGACCTTTTTCAGTAGTATATTCTTCGATGTAACAAGAAACTTCATAATTATCAGCATCAGGAATTGCTTTGCCATAATCATAAAAAAACTTCTCATTGATAGGAAACAATTCACTATCAGGAGAAATGTTTTTGTTAAAAAAGCTTCCCATAGTTTACTCCTTTCATGTATGTAGCTCTAAAGCTTTCTATGCTCAAATACGCCAATTTCTTTCAATACCTGATAGAGTGCTGAGACAGGGAGTCCGACTACGTTGAAGTAATCGCCGCTGATGCCGCTTATGAGAAGTGCTCCCCTGCCCTGGATGCCGTAGCCGCCGGCCTTGTCGTAGGGCTCGTCCGATGCGGCATAATTCTGTATCTCCTCCTCCGTGAGCTCACGGAAGGTGACGTCCGTACACTGTGAGAAGGACTCCGTCCTGCCGCCGCAGACTACCGCACAGCCTGTTATGACCTGATGCGTCCTGCCCGAGAGGAGGTGCATGAAGTCAAGGCACTCCTGCTTATCAGAAGGCTTGCCGAGTATCCTTCCGTCGCATATTACTGTGGTATCGCAGCCGATAACGAGAGATTCGGGGTAGAGCCGGGCTGCCGCGGAGGCTTTGAGGCCTGCAAGGTACTCAGAGGCCTTTTCCGGGGCGATATCCGCCGGCAGAGTCTCGTCGGTATCCGTTGAGACTGCCTCGAAGTCCGGTGTTATGAGCTTCAGCAGTTCTCTCCTGCGCGGGGAGGCCGAAGCAAGTATGATCTTCATCATGATCCTTCCTTTTCTGGTCAATGACCGTGATGTTATTATTCTATCACATTGAAGATACTATGTCAACTGCGTTATTGATATAACTCGTATCGTCAAAGGGCAGCGCCTACATTTCACATCTTGCTGACATCAGTTTTTATAATACTTGTATTCGGACTGTTCTATTAAACGTGAAGCTCCATCATATCCATAAGAGATATATTCAGTTTTAAAGCCATTTGAAATATGTGTCTCAGACGTCTTATTTCCGTTTTTATCGTATGTGTAACAGGTCTCATAAATACAATCGTTTTCGTTTTCACTGTAGACAGTCTTTATTTCGGAAATTACTTCAGCCCTGTCATTATACTTGTATTCTGTTTCAGAAGACGCTTCATTATCGGAATTATAGTGTACTGTTCTCAGCAACAATCCGTTTTCATTATAATCATATTCTTCTTTGTTTGACCAACCGTATCTCGAATCTTCTGTCATCACCCTGAGCAATCCGTTTTCATCATACTCATAGTAACGATTATCAGACTGAGTATTCTTTTCTAAGATAAGCCTGTCATTTTCATCATAATAATACTCACAGATATTATGTGAATCAACTTTAAGATCGTGAATCTCTGTCTCTTGTCTTATAATCATGTTTTTTTCGTTGTAATCAGTCTTACTGATCCAATAACCATCATCATCCTCTCTTTTACGGAAAATACAGTTACCTTTCCTGTCATACTTCAATACTTCTTTGCTCTCTGTATCACCTTGCCGATCTTTCATTATACATAGCTTTTTATTGCCTGCTTTATCATATTTGTAATAGTAATAATCAATGTCAGACCAGCCAGACCAAGCTGCATTGTCCGAATAGAAAACATCACGTGTTGAAACAAGCGTATCATTATATTCATTCATTACTCTTGTTATCCTTAAAACAAGTTCATCATTCTTATAGCTATAATTAGTAAAGGTATATTCTTCTCCCGTTTTTGTAAATCTGTTCCGATAACAATAAACGGCTGTCAGCACAGCAATCAGAACAAGTAAATACGATACCAGTTTCTTACGTCGTGTCCTGATCATACTTTCTCCTTCCCTAATCTGCTCCGACTCTTCTGTTACTGTATGATCAGCTTTCTCATTGCTACAAGATCAAAGGTGTCTGTCACGCCGTCTGCGTTGAGGTCTCCGGCCTTCGGGGCTCTGAGGTCTCCTGCGCCGAGGAGGAATCGCTCCATGGTCACAAGGTCGGCGGCATTGAATGCTTTGTCCGCATTGACGTCGCCCTTAACCTCCGATGGCTGCTCCTGCTGAGGCTGGCCGAGTGATGCAACCTCCGCCGGTGTAAGTGCGTGGCGGTAGAGACTGAAGTTATCGACAGAACCGGTGAAGCCGATATCGTCCGGATAGTAGGAAAGGCCGATATAGCAGTTCTGCGAGGTGCCAAGGTCGGCGGCATGAGTTGTCAGGGTGGAGTCCTGTACCACCTTCTGACCGTCAACGTAGAGTGTTCCTGTGGAGCCGTTCACCACAAGGACGTATCTGTGCCACTTCGTACCGTCAAGGTCATAGCGGAAGCCGGTCTCGCCGCGCCATGTATCTATGGTGGTCTGAAAACGGAAATGATCCTTTGCCACCTTGTAGAAGATGTACTTCTCCTTGTCCTGTCCGGCTGCGAAGGTGAAGAAATCGCCCTCTGAGTCGGAGCGTGCGTCCATGACTACTGTATAGTCGTGGCAGCCGTCAAGAAGGCCTGAGGGAAGCTGTGCGTAGTCATCGGCAGAGCCGTAGAGCCTGAGTACGCTGCCCTTCTCGGGATCGTTTGAGACCTGAGCTGTGCCGTGGAGGGTAAGGTCTCCGCCGCTGCCGCTGATATCCGGCACCTTTCCGCCTGAGGAGGTCTCAAAATCATAGCTGACAACGGGCTTCGGGGCTGTGCCCTTTTCGCCGCGGCTGCCGTAGAGCTTGACCTCGTATACCCTCGGGGTGTACCAGTTGTTGTCGGGGTTGTTCTGCGGTACGGCGCTCCTGACATTAAGGCGCACATACCTTGCCTGTCCCTTTATCATATCGCTTGTGAAGCCGTAGGTGCTGTTTACCACATCGCTGTTCTTGTCGGTGCGGTCAAGGAGCTTTGTCCAGTTGATGCCGTCCGTGCTGCCCTCTACGGTATAGGTGTAGTAGGCTTCGGAGCCCTTTACGATGTACCACGAGGTCTGTATATTCGCAAGGTCGCAGACGTCCTCGAGGTCGATCTGCACGTAGAACGGCCACTTCTTGTGATCCTCGTCGGCGATGAAGGAGTTGTTGTAGTTACCGTCAACTATCCTGTTCGGAGGATACTTGGGATCGGAGGCTATGGATGCTGCTGCCGGTCTGTCCTGCGAGAGGAGCTCGCCCTGCTGCACCGGATAGAGGTCGCCTGTGGAGGTGTTGTAGCGGAAGGACGGGCAGTAGTCATAGAAGGCAAAGCCGTTGTCGAAGTAGAGCGGACAGAGCGTGGTGCCGCTCGTTGAGGACGCCTTCAGCCAGCGGTAGGCGTGCATGAGATAGTTCTTCCCCTTGAGGTCAACTATCCAGCCGGACTGTGAGGAGAAGGTGGAGGAGTTTCCTATATTGCGGAGGCCGCTCCAGTTTCCTGCGAGGTCGTCCGTCACGCTGTATGCGCCGCTTGAGGGATACCATCCGGCAGCCTGTGAGGTAAAGAGAAAGTAGTGTCCGTCATGCTTTACAAGGTTCGGGAACTCACGGTACTGATCCTCAAAGAGTGTCTTGACTACCTCGGTGACTCCGCTGTAATCATCGTTCATGCGGAAGATATACATGGTCGCATTGGCGCCCTGTCCTTCCTTGTTGGCGGCGGCTATGAGATAGCCTGTGCCGTCATCATCGAAGAAGATCGCCATATCGCGCACCTGTATGCCAAGGGGATTGTATACGTGGTGCACCTTGAACTCGCCGCCGGGGGTGCCTGTGATAACGAGAGCCTTGCCGTCAGCATAGCCGTTGGGCTTCTCCCAGTGCGCCCATACGACCACCTTGTTCTTCTCAGGTACATAGTCGATATGCACCGACTCTATCTTGCAGCTTGCAAGGTCGGAATTCTGCGAGGAATCCGCTACGTTGCGCTCGCTGCCGAAGCGCTTGCCGTCCTGCGAGGTGGTCTCGGCAAGGTAGATATCATTCTGTCCGTTGTGTTTTTTCAGCGAGTAGCTGTAATAGGTATTGCCCACCTTGTAGCCGTTCGTCTCATAGTAGAGGCTGCTGCCCTTCTGGTTGTCGTAGGTGCTGAGCCCCTCCGGCACTCTTACCGGCTCCAGTGACTTCACTGAGGAGTAATACTCCCTGCCCTCTGCCTTTACGCCGAGCTGGTAATAGTAGGTAGCACCGAGCTGCATGGAGTTATCCTCCCATGATGCGCCCTGTCCGCTGTATACCTCCTCGAAGCCTGTGTCGGGCGAGGTGGAGCGGTAGAGAGTGAAGCTGTCCGCTTTGAGCGTCGTCGCCCACTGAAGCTCTGCATGGTCGGCATTGTCACTGCCGGATATGCAGAAGAGGTTGCCTACAAGGCCGATATCCTTCGAGACGTCCGTATGTAACGCCTGAGCGGCCTGTGCCGGCACTGACGGGACAGCCGGAGCTGCGGAAAGTGCGAGCACTGCTCCGCATACAGCCGCAGCTGCCCGCCTGAGCACTGCTGCAAATGATCTGTTCATAATGTTTTCCCTCCCGGTAATATTCTATGCGCTATGAAATCACCCAGCGCACACTGCTGCCCGTTTCGTCCTTTTCGACTACGAGCTTGTCGTCGATCTGCTGCTTCAGCTCCGTCACATGGGATATGATGCCGATGAGCCTTGAGCCGCCAGCCATATTCCTGAGGACCTTTATGGCCTGTGCTCTTGCATGGTCGCTGAGCGAGCCGAAGCCTTCGTCTATGAACATGATGTCGAGATTTACTGCTGCGGAGCTCTCCTGTATCTGGTCTGCCATACCAAGGGCGAGAGCAAGTGCCGCCATGAAGGATTCGCCGCCGGAGAGCGTCTTTATCTCACGCTCACTGCCGTTGACATTGGAGTAGACCATAAGGTCAAGTCCGGTATTCACGCCCTTTGCTGCTGCTTCCTCCGATGTCATGCGGAGCTCGAGCCTGCCGTCTGACATCTCACTGAAACGGCGGTTCGCAGCGTCGAGTATCCTTTCCAGATAGAATCGCTGGACTCTCGTCTCTACGTCCATCTTTCCGCCCGTCACCTTTCCGGCAAGGCGGCTGTACAGGCTGTCTGTGCGTGAATAGGTCTCTGCCACCTGTCTGCGCTCCTCCGTCCTTTTTATCAGCGAGTCAAGAACGCTGCTGTCTGTCCGGTAAAGCTCCCTTATCCGGTCAGCCCTGCCGGAGGCCTCCGCACAGGCGGCCTCTGCCCTGTCCTTTATCTCTCTGAGCGCGGTCATATCCGGCTTTTCCTGATCGCCCACCGTTTCCTTCGCCGCTCTGAGAGAAGCATCAGCTGACAGCATCTTTTTGTTGTGTGCTTCGATCTGCTCTGTCAGCGCACTGATCTCCTCTCGGCTGTGCCTGCCGGTGATGTCCTTCCATTCATGCTCGGCGATATCCCTTGACTTCATCTCCTGCTCATACTCTTTGCGGAGATCCTCGCATCTCTTCTCCTGCAAGGGGAGCTGCTCCTGATACTGGCTGATGCGTGTTGCGGTGCTGTCCCTTTTTGCCCTTGCCTCCTCTGCATTCCGGTGGGCTTCGTCCCTCTGCTGCTCACGGAGCTTCAGGGCTGACTCCGCATCGCTGAGTGCCTTTTTTGCCTCTTCCTCTGACGGAAAGTCGATACGGCTCTCACGCTCCTTGACTGCCGCCTCTGCTGCGGTGCAGGCATTTCTTGCGGCATTTACGCTGTCGGAGGCTGTCCTTGCCTTCTCACGGAGCTTCTCTCCGGCAGCACTGGCATTTCTCAGATCCTCCTGTACCTTTTCAAGGAGCCTTGCGTTCTCTGCTGCGGAGGCGTGTTCCTTTTCCGCCTCCTTCAGCATGGTATCAAGCTCTGCGCCGGCCTGCGCTGCTGTCATGCCGTCTGTATCCCTGCCGGAAAGCTCTGCCGTTGCTGCAAGGAGAGCGCTTAGCCGGTCCGCGGCCTGCCTGCGCTTCTCATCAAGCATCTCTGAGGCTGAGCCGGATTCTGCCGCCAGTTCGTTCTGCATCCTGTCAAGCTCCTGAACCTCTGCGGCCTTTGCTTCGACAGTCTCCCTTGTGAGCTCACGGTGCTCGTCCTTCAGCAGGCAGGGCTCGGGGTGAGACCTTGAACCGCATACAGGACATTTCTCGCCATCCCTGAGGTCTCTGGCAAGGAGACCTGCCTGTGCATCGAGGAAACAGCTGCGGACAGATATATATTCCTCGTTCGCCTTTTCGTGAGCCTGCCTGTATGCGAGATAGGCCTTCTTTGCATCGGCCGCCTTTTTCTCCTGCTTCTCTGCGGCCTTCTGAGCCTCTGCGGCAGCTGTATATACCGCCTCTGCACTGAGCAGCTTCTCACTTCTGTGCTCACATTCAAGAAGACGGACGTCTGCGCCGTTAAGGGCGCTCTCCCGCTCCTTCCATTCCTTCTCCTGCCGGTCGTGATCCTTGGTGGCCTGCTCTGCTTCGGCCATAAGGGCGGTGCACCTTTTCAGCTCTGCGGACTTCTCTGCAAGCAGCTTCTGAGCCTCACGCAGCTCTCTTATAGCCTTCACGGCCTTCTCGGTGCGCTCCCTTACCTTTGTGCAGGCTTCCAGCTCGCTGCTGTACTGCCCTGCCGCTTTTTCCTCCCCGGCCGATGCCGCAGCGGCGGCTTCTTTAAGCGCCGGAAGAGCCTCACGGAGACTGTTCAGCTTTGCGGCTGTCTCCTCTGCGTCCTTCCGTGCCCTGTCATATACTGTGAATCTTTCCATTACAGCAAAGGAATCCTGTATAGCAGTACGCAGCTTTCCGGCTTCCTTTATGCTCTCAGCTCTCTCCTCGCACTCACGGAGTATCTTCTCCGCATTCTCAGCAGCTGCAAAGGCATTTATCAGAGTCTCGGCTCTTGTATACCTCTCGCGGACAAGGTCTCTCTCCTTCTCCGCCTTCTCTGCCACCTTGTTCACTTCAGCGACTTTTTCAGTCAGCCCGGTACAGAGCTTTCCGAGCTCTTCGGTCAGTGTACCGACCTCTGTGATATCAAGCCTCTTTGCGGATATGATGCGTTCTATGGTCTGCGGGAGGATGCTGTCCTCGGGAATGTCCTCCGGCAGCTCTATCCTTGCTGCCTCGGAGGCGAATACGGACCTGATACTGTTCATTTCGGATTCAAGCTGCTTGCGGCGGGAATCGAGCTCGGAAACGATGCGCTCATATATCTGCGTACCGAACAGCTTGCGGAAGATGGTCTTGCGCTTGCCTGTATCCGAGCTGATGAGCTCCCTGAACTCGCCCTGCGCTATCATGGCGACCTGCATGAACTGCTCCTTTGTAAGGCCGACTATCTCCGTTATCTTCTCCTGAGCCTCCTTCTGAGGGTACTCGCTGCCGTCGGGCATTATAAGGCTCAGTGTCTCGGATACCTCCTTGAAGCCCTCGCCGCGCTTTTTCCTTATATTGTGCTTCGGGGTGCGGCGCACTGTATAGGTCAGCTCCTCACCGCCCGTCAGCTCGGTGAAGGTGAGCTCCGCATAGGGCGTTATGTCATCCCTGACGAACTGGCTGCGGTAGTCAAGTCCGCTCTTCTTGTCCCTGATGCCCTCCTTTGCGCCTCCGTAGAGCACGTATACTATTGCTTCAAATATCGTGGATTTTCCGGAGCCTGTATCTCCGGTTATAAGGAAGAGCTCCTGCGAAGGGCGGGTGAAGTCTATGACGGTCTCTCTGCCGTAGGAGCCGAATGCCTGCATTTTAAGTCTCAGCGGTCTCATTCCTCTGCCTCCTTTACTGCATTGACCACATCGCGGAGAAGTGCCTCCTCCGCTTCGTCAAGGTCTCCGAGCATCTGCCTGCACATCTCGAAGGGATCGGGATCGGGCGCAGCACCGTTCCCGCCGTATCTGCCAGTCCTTATACCGTCAAATTCACGTCTTATCTCAAGCAGGTTCGGGAAGGCAAAGCGGAGCCTGTCCTGTATATCGAAGGCATCCGCACCCGGCCGGCCCTTCAGCACCACCCTTACGTAGTCATCCGAGGCCTGTGCCAGCACCTCATCTATTTCGCCGCATATCTCACGCACCCTGCGGAGCGGCTGGAGGGGGATCACGGTCAGGGAGATTTCAGTCCCCTTTGCGCCGAGTTCCGCCATTACTATGCCCTTGTCCTGTCCGGCCTCGCTTACAGAATAGGCAAGGGGCGTTCCGCAGTAACGGAAACGCTTCTCCCCTACCGTCATTGGCTTGTGGATATGGCCGAGGGCCGCATAGTCATAGGGGGCAAGCACGTCTGCCCTTATGCTGTCGATGTTGCCGGCTATCTTTATCTCCGACTCCGCACGGTCAAGACTGTCAGGATCCGTACCTGAGGGGAGGTAGAACTGATGACTGACAAGCACGTTCCTGCGTGAGGTATCGGGCATATCCCGTGCAAGAAGACGGCGTACAGCCTCATCATAGGTAAGGGGCGTGTCCTCGTCCTCTGCGCCGACAGTCTTCCGCACCATGGAGGGCTTAACGAACGGGAGCAGCCAGAAATCCACCTCACCGTACTCGTCCGAGAGTGTGACCTTCTCGATATGCTCCTCTGGTGTCTGGGGCGGCAGGCCGATCATGCGGATGTGCTGACGGCTGAGTATGCTGCGGTAGACGTTCACTCTCGGGGCGCTGTCATGGTTGCCGCTTATCATCATTATCTCAGCCTCCGGAACAGCCGCCGCAAGGGAGGATATGAAACTGTCAAAAAGGCTCACAGCCTCAGCTGACGGTATGGCCTTGTCATATATGTCGCCTGCGATGATTACCGCATCCGGACGGTGCTCTGCTGCCGCCTTCACTATAAGGCCGAATATATGCTCCTGATCCTGACGGAGATCGCGGTCATAGAGCTTCAGTCCTGTGTGAAGATCTGATAGATGGAATAGCTTCATGTGATCCTCCTTGTAAGTATTCTTTATTACCATTATACCACGTTGCTTCTGCGGATTCAATGACTTTTTCTGCTCAGAAATATAAAAAAGCCGGAGGTATAGATGATACCTCCGGTAGATATGATCATTTATACGAATCTTCTCAGGAATACGAACAGACCTGTTACTGCATTGATCGCAAATACGAGAACACTCAGAACAAGATAAGCGGCCAATGATATACCGATCATCTTAAGCATCCTGAAATCGAGTGATCCGTGATAACTGAGACAGATCATTATATAGAGGGCAAAGCTCATAAGCGCCATGCTGATGCACTTTCCTCTGCCGAAGAAAGCGTATATCACCGAGCCGCAGGGCTTGAACAGCGGCATCGATCTCCACCAGACGAGCACGAAGATAATGACCTCACTTATAGTGGACAGCTTCATGCCGCAATACCATGCCAGAAGCACCCACGGTACCGACCAGAGCATACGGCGTATCACAGAGCCTCTTGTTCTGGTCTTATTTGTAATGTCGATATCAAAAGAAAAAGAACCATTGATCCATTTCTTTCTCATGCCGGGATAATCTCCGGCGAGTATGCCTGTCAGCATGGCGATCAGCTGGAGAAGCACTACCACATGGGATATCTTCAGCTGAGGGATGAACTCCGTTATACCGGTCCTTGTAAGAGCTGCGCTGCCGAAGAAGTCAGCATCTATCTCGCCGGTAAGATACCAGAGGAAGCCTGCATACAAGGCTGCAAGGAGACATCCGAACGGCCTCATCAGCTTTCCGAGGTAGCTGCCGATGCTGCACAGCACAAAGTCAATGGCAAAGAAGGTGTAAGCGCCGAAGAGGACGAGCCATGCAAAGGTATAGTGACAGTCCGGCCCCAGCTTATCCTTCATCAGCCATATAACAGCAAAGCCGAAGAGATAGTAGGCAGCCGCGAACAGAGGAGCAAAAATGCCCCTCAATACTTTTGATCGCCTTTCTGCCTTCATCATCTGATCCCTGATGGAGCCTATCCTTTTTCCGATATCATTCCTGCCGCCGGCTGAGAATCCCATATTCCCTTCCTCAACAGCCTTTGCTGCCGCGGTCCTGAATTCTCCCATATCTTTTGAAGCTATGCGCTTCTCTGCCGTTTTCCTGCAGGAGGATATCTTTCTGTAACGTCTTCTCTGCACAAAGCTGTAAAGGCTCCTCAGCAGATTTGAGAGCAGTATGACAGCGAGGAGTATGATCAGCGCAACCAGGAAGGCGTCAAGATGCTTCATCAGCTCCTCTCTGACGTCATCCGGCATCCCTGCTGAAAAGAAGTATTCATCCAGTTTATTAATGGCAAGCTCTCTTTTTATGAAGCCGAATACCATTCCTGCAAGCAGGAGAAGCAACAGTATCGGTTCATATATTCTGAAGCCTCGGTAGAGGGGGTTGTTGTCAAGAAATCCGCGTGCCTCCTCAAAAAGATCATTAAAGAGCTTATCTGTCCTTTCCTTCTGGCTTTCCTCTGCCTCAGCCAGAAGGCCGATATTTATTCCACTGTTCTGTATCATTGTCCGGCCTCCTTATAATCCTGAATCGTATTTGAATCCGAGCGGAGCTGCCTGACCGAGGAATTCAAAATACCACATCGCGCCGAGCTTGTCCGAGGTGAAGTAGTCGCTGCTGTGCGAATGTTCTATACCGATCCTCGCCATGAAGATGTCACACTCGTTGTATTTCATAAGCTCCTGTAATGCAGTATAGTCCCTGATGAACACCTCACGCTGTTCGCTTACCGGAGAGGCCGGCTCCGGGATGTTGTTCTTTATGAGTTCGACAAGGGCAGTGCAGTTGGCACCGGAAACTGTATAGAGCCCGATATTATCCCTGAGCCATGTGATATAGCCCTTGGGGCCGTACTGGCTGTAGAAGGAGCGGACCTTCGCCTGAGCCTCTCCTGTGGTATTGCCGTCAAGGAACTCGAACAGTGTCTCATAGCGGACGTCATAGGACTCCTCAACAGAAGCATACATCAGCTTTACTGCCTCGTAATAGCCCCACATACAGAGTGCTCCGAGGAAACCGGTACGGTCAACGATATGGTAAGGGAGAGAACCGGGAGTGTCGACACCCTCAAGACGTTCTGTGCCGTATACGACGGACGGCTTTTCCAGGAGCTTCAGCACAAGGCTGTCGAGGTCCTTTTCGCCTGCATAGTATGAATCGCCGCCGAGATCCGAGAAGCGGGCGAGCCATCCTCTGCCGATCGCATGAGCTATAACATCGCCGCAGTAGAGATTGCTCATCTCATGCAGCATATCGGCCACCTGATCGTTGTAGCCACGCTGAGCCTGATACCATTCAGGTATAAGACGGGAGTGCAGCAGGCAGGAATCCGTGATATTCTCTTTGCCGTTGCCGAGAATTCCTATATCACTGATATCGCTTATGACTCTGTCATACCAGCAGAGACGCCTGTTCTTATCAAGGCGCATGATGAGCCTGCTGAGGCCTTCGTCATGCCAGTAGGGCATCTTCTCCTCGTCGGAGGTATAGGCATACTTCTTTACGAGCTGCTTGATGAAGGTCGCAAGGTCGAAATCCTCCATGGCGATGAAATCGCGTATCGTTCCGTCATAGAGGAGCTGCTTTGCGTCCTCCCAGTGAGTCCTGAGCTCCTCTGCAAGCTCCTCATCGTTCCACGCCTCGCCGCCTAAGAGCCTGCACGGACGGGAGTAGGTGGTCTTGGAGACCTCCAGTCCCTTTACCTCGTTAATGAGGGACTTATCCTCGCTGAGCCAGCGTTTCACCTTGTCGTAGCCGAAACGCTCTGTCGGATCGTACTGGAGAAGTCCGCGGATGAGCACCTCGAAGAAGGACTGGCTCTCCGGTATCTCGTCAAGGCCGAAGTAGGTGTTGTTCATCATGGCGAAGTTGACCTGATTGCGCTGCTCCTCCACGCCGTAGCTCTTGTAGATGCGCAGCAGATTGCGGTACATCATCTCGCCGCTGTAGAGAGTCCATAAGGTCTGGCCGAAGGAGTAGTAGTCAGAGGCCGTGATAGCCGCCTGAGACATGAGCTCCGGCGCATAGTAGCCGAGTGTGCCGGTCTTTCTGCGGTCGGTGGCGAAGCCGTCCTCGCGGAGATCGCAGGTTATGCCGAAATCTCCGATGACCACCCTGCCCTTGTAGTAGTAGAGGTTGTCCGGCTTCACGTCCCTGTGAACGAAGCCTGCCTCGTGGAACTCATGGAGAGCTGAGTTCACGGCAGGTATAACCTCTCTGCAGAGGGTAGCGTAGTCGAGGGTGCCTGCCCGTCTGCCCAGATCTCCGCCCTCGCAGAAGGGGTATATCTCAGCATAGTATTCCTTATCGCCTATCTTCACCCTGCCGTGGTCGGTAAGGGGGAGGATATGGGAAGACCTGCTGCTCACGCTGTCGAGGAAGGAGATGACCTTGTCGCGCATCTGTCTTCTCTCTATGCTGTCTTCCGGAGTCAATGCCGTCAGTATCCTTGCAACATAGCTCTCGCTGCTGCCCTGCATTGTGCAGCCGAATATCTGTGACTCGCCGCTGTCGCTGCTTATTATCCTGCTGCTGTCTATCTCGAACTCTCCGCCTCTTTCGCCCTTCAGGAGGAGCTTTCCGGAAAAGATAGCCGGTCTTGCATTGACCTGAGGTGCTGCGGCTGCTCCGCCCTGAGGAACAGTTGCTATACGTCCGTCTGCTCCTGACTGAGGTACTGTGGGTATACGGCCGTCACCGCCCTGCGGCATGGTGGGTATGCGCTCACCGCCGCCCTGCGGCATGGTGGGTATGCGCTCGCCACCGCCCTGCGGCATGGTGGGTATGCGCTCGCCGCCGCCCTGCGGCATGGTGGGTATGCGCTCGCCGCCGTCCTGCGGCATGGTGGGTATGCGCTCGTCACCGCCCTGCGGCATGGTGGGTATGCACTCGTCGCTGTCCTGCGGCATGGTGGGTATGCGCTCGTCACCGCCCTGCGGCATGGTGGGTATGCGCTCGTCACCGCCCTGCGGCACTGTCGGGATCCTTTCTGCCATTATTCTTCTGTCCCTTCCTTTCTAACAAGCAGCACAGTCATATTGTCAAGGGAACCGGCTCTGACTGCGGCGTCCCTGAGGGCGCGGCAGCATCTGTCCAGCTTGTCGTCACGGCTGTGGTTTTTCATCACTTCACATATCTCCGCATCCGTAAGCACATCGGATATGCCGTCGGAGCAGACAAGGTATATGTCCCCTACTATCAGATCATCGGCAAACTCCTTGATACGGGGGCTCACCGGCTGTTCGATTCCTATAAACTTGTTGATGATATTCTTCTTCGGGTGGGCATGAGCCTCCTCCGGGGTGAGCTTTCCGATGTCCACAAGATCCTGCACATAGGAATGATCCTTGGAGAGCTGGCGGAGGTACTGTCCTCTGTATCTGTACACACGGCTGTCTCCGGCATTGAATACCGTCAGATCCTCGCCGCAGACATAGATGCCGGCGATGGTGGTCATAAGCTCGCTCCTTGCGCCCTCGGCTTCACCGGTCGCTATGACGAGGGAATTGATCTTCTCTATCGCCGCCCTGATATCCGCTGCGGAAAGGCCTTCACGGTCATATCTGCCGATGCCCTGCACTGTCATACCGGCGGCTCTTCCCCCCTGCTTCACGCCGCCTGCTCCGTCACAGACTGCGGCAAGGAAGTGCGGCTTGTCAGATGTTCCGAGGAGCCATCCGTTCTCAATGACATTACCGTCCACGAAGGCGCGGTCATCGTTGCGGGACTCGTGAACGCCTGTATCGATATATACTGCATATCTGTACATAGCTTACGCCTCCCTGGAGAAGATAACTTTTCCTTCTCCGGCATCTGCCCGGATGATATCACCTGCATCACAGGCGGCCTCAAAGATGAACTCGGCAAGGGGATTGATGAACTGCTCCTCCATGAGGTTTCCGATGCCTCGTCCGCCCATTTCAAGAACAGTATCCCTGCTCGCAAGCTCATAGAAGTGCTCAAGGAAGGCGTCGGTGACATTGACGGTCATCTTGTTCTGCTTGAGGATACGTGCGCTTATCTTCTTTACCTGTCCCCTTACGATAGCCTTTGCGGCTTCGGGGCGGATAAAGTCGTAGACTATGACGTTGTTGCCGATACGGTTGAGCACCTCGGGCTTGAAGTGATCCTTTATGGCGCTCAGAACCTTCGGCTTTATCTCCTCATAGGTCTCGGCAGGGGTAACGAGCTGCTCACGGCACTCACGTCCGTTGGCATCTATATACTGCCTTGTGATACCCAGGTTGCTGGTGAAGATGATGAGAGTCTCGGAGAAGTATACGGTATTGCCCTGTCCGTCTGTCATGCGGCCGTCCTCGAGGATCTGGAGGAACTTGTCCATGATCGAGGGGTGTGCCTTCTCGATCTCGTCAAAGAGGAGTATGGAGAAGGGGCGCTCCTTGATAGCGTTGGTGAGCTGGCCGCCGGCTTCATAGCCGACATATCCGGGAGGCGCTCCGAAGAGCTTCTGCGCTGCATGGGACTCGGAGAACTCACTCATATCGAAGCGTATGCAGTTGTTCTCGTCACCGAAGAGCTGCTCGGAGAGAGCCTTTGTAAGCTCGGTCTTACCGGTACCGGTAGGGCCGGCGAAAAAGAGCACGCCGCGGGGCTTGTTCTGGCCGGAGGAGTGCTGGAGGCCGGAGAGGCCGGATACTGCACGCTTTACGATATTGACGGTCTTGCTGACTGCCTCGTCCTGTCCCATTACGCGCTGTTTGAGGAGTTCCTCAAGGCCGGCTATCTTCTCCTTGTCTATGGAATGCCACATATTCTCGATTATGCCGTATTTGTATATGGACACAGCATCAAGGAGCTCGGTCTCGGGATTCTTTGCGATAAGTCTCTGATAGAGGTTGCGGAGCTCCTTCAGCTCGCGGTGCTTGAGGCCCTCGGTTATATCTATGAACTTGTCCTTTACCTTTTCAAGACGGGGATCATCCCGGAATTCGAGATACTCCTTGTCAATGAATATTGTCCTCAGATCCTTGTCGGGATCGGGAATGGATATGGTGCGGACGTTGGGGTTGTTGTAGAAGAACCACGCCGGAAGATCGTTGAACTTTTCAACTATCATTATCAGCGTGTTGAAATCGTTGTTTATCCTTGCAGAATTGAGGGAGGCGAACAGGAGGTTCAGGAACATCTTGTTCTCCGCCGGATCAAGCGTGGAGGGTGAGGAGATATAGCGTGAGACAAAATTCATCACAACTGCCACCGGCTTCTGTCTGTCGGTATCCACCATGGCGTTCCTGATGACCGAGGAAAGCTGCTCGATGTCATCGAGCTTGCAGGACTTTTTGAATAGCCTGTCGATGCCGAAGGGGAGGGGCTCGCCGTCGCCTGAGGAGTATTTGTTCAGCATCTCCTCTATGTTTCCGTATCTGTCACCGAATTTATTGTATATTCCTGTCGCCGGATCGCAGAACAAGAACTCATAATCGGTCTCATCACGCTTCTCGTTGAAAAGCCTGAGAAGAGTCATATTCAGGTCAACGAATGCGAGGGGCGTTTCCCTGCCCTCATAGAGAGGATAGAAGTCGTTTATATTTCCTTCGATGATAAACGTGCTCTTGATGCCCTTGAAGCTCGATATTTCCTGCTGCCACTTCGGAACGCTGTGCTTCTTCATATATTTCTCCTTGATAATTATTCTTGTCTGTTATGTATGCCCACTGATATGAGCCGCTTTCCCATAAATACGTTCTGTATCTTCCTGCCCTCGGAGAGATAGCTGCTGTAACGCTCCCGCAGCTCCTCCCGGAAATACACAAGGCTCTGGTTCGAGGAGCCGAGCAGGACCGTATCCGGCGTGTTCAGCTCTTCTACGTAAGGCCCCTCCGCAAGCACGGAAACAAGGCTCCTCAGCTCGTCATACTGCTCCTGTGTGAGAGTGCAGCAGAGCTGGCCGAGGGTATAGCCGGTATAAACGAGGATATCGTCTGTAACGCATGAAACAAGACGAAGGAGCTCCAGAAGCTCCTCCGGCTGTTCAAGGGGATCGCCGCCTGTCACGGTTATGCCGCAGATGCTGTGCTCTGCGGCTATATTATTGATGATACGTGCTATCTCCAGCGGAGTGCGCGAACGCCTGCCCTCCGTGCTCCAAAGCTCAGGATTTGCACATCCGGTACAGTGTCTGGAGCAGCCCGCTGTCCATATCACAAGACGGTCTCCGGGGCCGAGAGCCTGTATCGGAAAGAGTATGCGGTCTATATACATCAGCCTATATGTACCCGCAGAGTCACGGTGTTCGCAAGGACGAGCAGCCTGCCGTCCTCAAGAAGGGTGGGCTCCTCACGTCCGAGGGAGACGCCGTTATAGTGGGTGCTGTTGGTGCGGCTGATGTGCCTGAGCACCCATGCTCCGTATTCGTATGTTATGCGGCAGTGCTCGCCGGAGACGGTGTGCATATTGTGTGAGAGGAAGAAGTCTCCGCCGAATGTGCCGTATCTTCCGAGAGTTCCGCCTGTCCTGGCGATATCTATACGATGGCCGGTATTTATCTCCTCGAGCCAGAGATCGTCGGACTTCGGAGCTTCGGCCTGAGGTGCAGCTGCGGCCGGTGCAGCCGGAGCAGACTCGTTCACCTCTATCTGCCAGAGGAAGCCGTCTATATCATGCTCGATGCGGCAGCCTTCACAGAAGAAGCGCGTCACGCCGGCATCCCTGACCACGGTTTTTGTCTGTGATTCGGGGCAGAACACGTAATACTCCCTGCCGTTATGCTCCGGAGCCTCCGCTGTCTGAGGGGCAGGGATCTCCGGCGCGCGTGTGACCGGCTGAGGTATCGCTTCAGGCGCAGCCGCCGTGACAGAAAGCTCCTCTGCGAGCCTTGCTCCGAGGGGCTCTGCACATATCTCGCATTCAGACGCTCCCGGATCGTTGTCATATCCGCACTGCGGACAGCGTATAGTTGTTGCCATTATTCATTCTCCTTATACATGGTCCTGAGCTCCTGCTGTTTCCGTACTGCTCTTGTGCGTCCGGAGGAGCGCTCGTCCTTCTTTGTCCTTACCTTTATCTTCTTGTTGAACCTCTTGTCCGGCGGATTGTGCTTTCTTGTCGTCAGGATGACGCCGCGCTTTTCAAGCTCAGCCGTAAGCTGGGGATGGAGCGAGCAGAACGCACACTGCTGCTGGTAGAGCTTCTCGCTCTCTGTATCGGAAATATCCGAATCGAAGCCGATGCCCACAACACGCATCGTGACCTGATTGTCATCCGATACGAATACATTGATGGCGGAATCCTCATCAACTCCGTAGAGGACCTGTCCGGAAGCCTCCTCGAGCTGTTCGGAGCCGAGGACGTTGAAGCCGTGCATTGACATGACCTCGTCGATCTGCCGGCGTATGTATTCCTGTGAAAGCCTGCTCTTTGCAAGCTCACGTGCTTCCTTAGCCGCACGCTTTATATCGCTGACGGTGGAAAAATCCGTAAGTGCTGCCGGAGCTGCGCCGGAATCAAAGCACTCGGCACAGTATTCGTCATAGGCCGCACGAAGCATCTCCATCTCGCTGCGGATAAGGGCGTTCACCTTTTCGTACTGGGCGTAGAGACGGCGCATACGCTTGCTCTTCGTCCCGACAGGGAGAGAGCTGTCACGGAGCTCGTGGAGATCCTGACTGATGAGGAGTATCGAATTCTTGTGAGTGCCGGTCATCTCACCCTCCTTCATGCGGAGCCTTATATCCTCCTCGAAGGCCTCGGCCTGCTCGTTCACATCGGCCTCGGTGATGCCATTCTCCGGCTCGGGAGCCGTTGAAGCAAGAGCGCTGATGATATGCCGTTTTGTCTTTGCAACGGCCTCGGTCTCACGCCTTATTCTCTGCAGATCCTCGCTGCTGCGGATAAGCTCCTCACTGACGGAGAATACCTGATCCCTTTCCATAGCCATTGTGATCGTGTGCAGATCCGACTCCAGCGCAGCTCTGTCGTACATCTCGCCGCTTTCATGTGCCTTTCTGATGAGCTTGAACAGCTGATTTTCATAATCAGCCTGCTTCTTCCTGATATTCTCAGAGCTCTCTGCAAAGCTGACATCCTTGTCAAAGACAGCACAGAGCCCGTCACTGTGCTCCGTCAGATCCTGTATGGTCTTTACTATGATAATGGAGTTGAGTACCGGATCATCTGCTATCATTCTTCTCAGCTTCAGATGATCCTCATCTGCCGCTACCGTATTTAACAGCTCGTTTCCGCCCTGTACCTTATTGAGCAGACTGCTGAGCTTTTTCTCATACCCGGCCTGGCTCTTCCTTATCCTGGAGAGCACATCCGTGAAGCGGCTGTCATGCTCCATGGCGCTGCAGCTCTCTTCACAACCCTCGGTGAGTGCCTTTATCGTCTTCTTTATATTGGATGCGAGCACCTGACGCTCCATTCTTGCATCTGCAAGCCGATCTAATACAAGATCTGACAGAGTTGCAAAATCTATCTTTGGTCCGCTCATTTTCTACCCCGCTTTCTGTGATCCTGCCGCAGGCCTGTAACAGCCCTGCGGCATCACGCATACATAAAAAATTATAACATATCTGCATACACATTGTCAAGACGTGACCTGCTGTTATTTCGACAGAAAAACCGCCGCTGCACAGCGCTCCCGTGAGCCTTCCTCCCGTCTTTCACGGCTTCTGCTTTTACGATTGACATTGAATGTGCACTGTGCTATAATAGTACCTGTATCTATCACGACGTCATCTGACAATGAAAGGAAGAGAACATGAGTTTTTATGAGATCATCAAGGCCGTGATCCTCGGCATTGTAGAGGGTATCACTGAATGGCTGCCCATAAGCAGCACCGGGCACCTCATCCTCGTCGATGAGTTCATCAAGCTGAACGAGACGGACGACTTCAAGGAGATGTTCGATGTTGTCATACAGCTCGGCGCCATACTCGCCGTAGTAGTCATCTTCTTCAAAAAGCTGTGGCCCTTCGGCAAAAAGGACAACAAGGCTCCGCTCTCGAAGAACGGCTTCGGAGCCTGCGTAAAGACAGACATCTTCACCATGTGGTTCAAGGTACTCGTTGCCTGTATCCCCGCAGCCGTTATCGGTCTTGCCCTGGATGACTGGATCGACGAGCATCTTTACAATCCGTGGGTGGTAGCGATAGCACTTATCGTTTTCGGTATCGCCTTCATCGTCGTTGAGAACTGGAACAAGGACCGCACCTCAAGAGTGACCGAGATCGCAAAGCTGACCTACAGGGATGCCTTCATAATCGGTATGTTCCAGCTCCTTGCAGCAGTATTCCCCGGCACCTCACGCTCCGGCGCAACTATCGTGGGCGCGCTCCTCATCGGCATCTCCCGTGCAGTTGCGGCAGAGTTCACCTTCTTCCTTGCGATCCCCGTAATGTTCGGCGCAAGTCTCCTCAAGCTCATCAAGTATGACGGCGGCTTCACCTCACAGCAGACGGCTATACTCGCCGTCGGAATGATCGTTGCATTTGCCGTATCCATATTCGTTATCAAGTTCCTTATGGACTACATAAAGAAGCACGATTTCAAGGTGTTCGGCTGGTACCGCATCATACTCGGACTGCTGGTGCTCGGATACTTCACATTTATCAGATAAGACAGAAACAGCCATAGTCTCCGGCGGGAGGCTATGGCTGTTTTTTATTTTTATTCCGGAGTGTGCTTCAGATACTTTGAATACTTCTTCCGCTTCTCGACATACATCTTCTTGTCGGCGGCTGTAACAAAGTCGAAGAGCTCCTGCTCACGGGAGGGTATCGCAACTACCGAGCCGATGCTTGCGCTGAGCTCAAAGGGATTTCCGCCGCTGGTATTGACTATGTCTATACCGTCAGCTATCGTCTTTGTAAGCGCCTCTGCATCGCTCTCTGTATAATCCGAAGCGAAAACGATGAACTCATCGCCTCCGAAACGGCAGTAGACCTCGCCCCGCGTACAGCTGTCACGGAGTATGCCTGCGATGAAGCATATCGCATTGTCGCCGACGCTGTGGCCGTAGGTATCATTTATATTCTTCAGGCCGTCAAGGTCGATGAACATGACCATGATAGCCCTCTGCTGCTCGACACATTCCCTGTACTTCTTGTCCGCCGCCTCAACAAAGCCGTTGCGGTTGTAGATACCGGAGAAGGTATCCCTTGCATAGAGCCTGCCGAGACGTTGTACTGCATATTCAAGTATTATCAGCTTGCGGATGTTCTCGAGCGAATTGCTTATGGATATACACCATGACTGGAACATAGAATTATGTAGGGAGAGACGGTCTATCCTCAGCGCCATATATCCCAGACAGCGGTCGCCGAAATGGAGCGGCACGAAATACCGCACCTTTCCGCCCTCATCATCGTCGCCGGCGGGTATCAGCTCCTTCGTGCTGATGCGCTCAGTCTCAAGGAAGCTGCCGTTCCTGTAAGCGACAGGCACCAGCATCTCCTCCGTATAATCGCTGTAGTTCACCTGTGTCTTCTTCCTGACCGGCTTTTTCTGGTCGGTGAGAGTATCATCGTCCCAGTTGGTACAGAGGCAGAAGTAGAACTCGTCCGGATTCATTTCCTGTGTGATTATCTTCAGTGATGTTATATACTGCTCAAAGCTGCTGCAGCCAAGAAGTCCGCTGGAAAGGCGGTTCAGGAGCGAAAGGTAATACTGCGTCGTTCCCTCCTGTCTGTAGCTGCTGTAATTCTTCGCACGGAGCTCCGCTATGGTCGGCTTCTTTCCCGAGCCGCAGCCGCAGCTCTCGGAGAAGCAGGGCTTCATATCCAGTATCACGCTCCGCTCCTTGTCCTTTCCGCTGAAATGATCGCGGAGCATACGGCAGGCAAGCTGGCCGGAATGCTTCAGCGGACGGCTCACCGTAGTAAGCTCGATGCGGTAGTCATATCTGTCGAAGGAATGATCGAAGCCTGATACAGCTATATCTTCCGGTACGCAGTAGCCCTCCTCCGCAAGGCGGTCGATGGCTGCCGCTGCCATTACATCGTTGGCACATATTATCGCCTCCGGCATTTCAGGCGCATAGCGAAGGAAGTAATCCACCGCAGCCCTGCCCTCCGGGGCTCTGAAATCGCCGTAGTATATCCGCTTTCTGTCGATCTCTATATCGTTCTCGCCCAGCACCTCAAGGAAGGCTTCGAGCCTGTGTGCGCTCTCCGGATTGTCTGCCGGGCCGGAGATATAGTTGAAGCGGGTGAAACCGTGATGCTTTATGAAATGCTCGGTTATCTCACGCATGGCCGTCCTGTTGTCGATACCTATATGCAGCATACCCGGAACGTCGTTGTCAACGCTGACCGCAGGGATGCCGGCCTGTATGATATCGCTCAGTATGCGTGATGCGACAGGCGGATAGTCAATGGTGTTCGTGAGCAGGATAGCTCCGTCAAATCTTGAGAAATCAGGCAGTGAGAATATGTTGAACTCTCCGTAATCGTGTCCGGAGTTCTCCATAGTCCCGATAAAGGATACGAAGACAGAAACGTCCAGAGAGCATTCCGCTGCTGCCGAATGGATACCGTCAAGTATCTCGCTCTGGTATTTCTCATCTATACCCGCAACAATAACCGCTATACTGCGCTTATCCATGCACGCTCCCCCTCAAAATCATAAAGCTGGCAGGCCGTTTTTCCGCATAGTATCTGTCCTGTTTTTTTGTCTGCGAAGTCTGACCGATAGCCTGCTGCCAGTAATATCAATTGCCATTATTTATATTATACAATAAAAAGTGTAAATAATCAATAGAATTAGATAATAATAATCATTAGCAAAATTAAACGTTTATTAACATCTGTATCCTGCCGGTAATATCTTTCTTACTGTATACCTTTCGGGATAAAAACTTCGCCTTCCGGGGCTGCTCACACTATAAAATCCTGTCATTTTGCACAAATTAGTTGTCAACGGCAAATTGTTAATCGGGGAAAAACCGTTAGCGTCGTGTCAACTTTTCGTCATGTTCGACAAAAAGATTCAAATTGCCAATTGAATTCTTGATTTTATTCCATTAGAATGATATAATTAGAGTGGAGCAATAATTTTTGTTAATTATATTATCGAGATATATTCTGGAGTGATATTTTATGCCTAACGAAAAAAACAATTCAAAGGGCAGGATCGTGAAGGTCGTTAAAGTAAGACCTGTCAGGAGCAGTGCTGCCCCTGCACCGATCACCCCCGATCCCATCAAGAATTCAGAAGTCACACCCCTTATCGTTCCCGAGCAGACTGAAGCTCCCAAAGCAGAGATCAGACCAGACAACGCAAAGGCTCCCGTGATCCCCGAGCCCCCAAAGGCCGTGGAAAAGAAGGAGCCGGTCAAGACACTTGAAGCCCCTGAGCCCCCCGTGGAAGAGAAGAAGCCCGAACAGGCTGCTGCGGCTGAGGAGAAGAAGGAAGACGTAAAGGCTCCCGAAGCTCAGAAGGAGGAGAAGAAGCTCAAGGTCACTGAGATGCCGATAGACACTAAAAAGCCTGAGCACACAGAGTCTACGAGACATGATGAAAAGAAGGCTCCGCTCAAGGTGACTGAAATGTCTGCGGACGGCAGGATGCCTGAGCCGATAGAGCCGCCCGGGGCTGAGGAGATGAAGGAAGCTGCTAAGGCTCCCGAGGCTCCCATGGAGGATAAAAAACCCGAACAGGCTGCCGCTCCCAAGGCCGAGGAGAAGAAGGATGCTGCTAAGGCTCCCGAGGCTCCCAAGGAGGAGAAGAAGCCCGAACAGGCTGCCGCTCCCAAGGCCGAGGAGAAGAAGGAAGACGTAAAGGCTCCCGAGGCTTCCATGGAGGAGAAAAAGCCCGAGCAGGCTGCCGCTCCCAAGGCCGAGGAGATGAAGGAAGCTGCTAAGGCTCCCAAGGAGGAGAAGAAGCCCGAACAGGCTGCCGCTCCCAAGGCTGAGGAGAAGAAGGAAGACGTAAAGGCTCCCGAGGCTTCCATGGAGGAGAAAAAGCCCGAGCAGGCTGCCGCTCCCAAGGCCGAGGAGAAGAAGGAGGACGTAAAGGCTCCCGAGGTCCCGCAGCTTGATGAAATGAAGGTGCCTTATAAGGCTCCCGAGATCCCCATCGAGGACAGAAAGCCCTGGAAGCCCGATCCCATGAAAAAGCCCGGAAGAACGGCAAGCATGGACATGATGGAGATCATGCCCGCTGATGAGGCAAGGCCTGCTGTTACCGAGGACGAGATGATGAACGATATCTTCTCAATGTCCAAGGAGAAGAACCTCTCGCCGGTATTCACACACTCCCAGGCTGCTGACATGGATGATCTCGCTATGGATGAGCTTGTCATCCCTGCTATCACGGATGTTCCCAGACACTGGACAGAGGCTCCTGTAGCCCCCGTCAAGAAGATCATTACAGATGAAAAGAAGCCCGAGACTCCCGTTAAGGAAGAGAAGGCCGAAGATGCTCTCGCCAAGGCTGAGGAGAAGAAGCCTGAGGCTCCCGTTAAGGAAGAAAAGGCTGAAGTTGCTCCCGCCAAGGCTGAGGAGAAGAAGCCTGAGGCTCCTGTAAAGGAGGAGAAGGCTGATGAAGCTCCTGCTAAGGAAGAGGAGAAGAAGCCTGAGGCTCCTGTAAAGGAGGAGAAGGCTGATGAAGCTCCTGCTAAGGAAGAGGAGAAGAAGCCCGAGGCTCCTGTTAAGGAAGAGAAGGCTGATGAAGTTCCTGCTAAGGTAGAGGAGAAGAAGCCCGAGGCTCCTGTAAAGGAGGAGAAGGCTCCCGAGACCTCATTCATCACACCGTCTCCCGCCGCACCTGTTCCCCCTGTTTCAAAGCCCTTCACAGCTGCTGAGCTGGCTGAGATGCTCAAGAAGGAGAACATTGAGGTCGAGGAAGGCACTGAGATCGAGATAGATGATGTCAACAACATGGTAGTCGACAAGAAGGGCACCCTTATCAAGTATATCGGCACCAACGAGACTATCAACATTCCCACGAATATCGTCACTATCGGCAAATACGCCTTCCGCGGAAATGAATCCGCAAAGCGCATAGTTATGGGCGACGGCGTAAAGTATATCGACAAGTTCGCATTTGCACACTGCCTTGGTCTTGAGGAGATCGTGTTCTCACAGAACCTCGAGGTCATCGGCGAGAACGCCTTCCTTAAGTGCATACGCCTCAAGGAACTCAATTTCCCGCTCCTGCTCAGAAGCATAGGCAAGGGTGCATTCGGACGCTGCAGCTCCATACGCAAGGTAGTGTTCCCCGGCAAGATAAAGAAGATCAACGATCTGAGCTTCTTCTCCTGCCGCAACCTCAACAAGGTCATCATCAACAGTCCTATCGAGAGCATCGGAAGCTCCGCCTTCTCTGAGTGCTTCGGACTGAAGAGCGTTGTAATCGCTGACAGCGTTACCTACATCGGCGAGAGCGCATTCTCATGGTGCCAGTCACTCACTGATATCGTGATACCGTCTTCTGTAAAGACTATCGGCAACTGGGCATTCTACGGCTGCAACAACCTCAGCGATGTTCAGCTCAGTCTCAGCACCAAGGATATCAAGGATGACGCATTCTACGGATGCGACGGCATATTCAACGTAAAGATCGCCGAGTTCGACAAGCCGGATGTTTCCGCAGACGAGATACGCAAGGGACACCGTCTTACCATCAAGGTCCTCAAGCAGATCAGCAAGCAGAAGGCTGAACGCTATGCCCGCGAGCATGGTATCAGCACATTCTTCCTCTGATAAGCAGAGCGATGCTGTTATAAAAGTTCATACGTTAAATCGGGGGAAGCTTTCTGAGGAAGGTTTCCCCCTCAATATGTACAGCAGGAAATGCTGTATCAGCACAAAAGGCCATAGTCCGGATATCCGGAGCTATGGCCTTTATCGTTATATCCTTATGTCCGCAGGATCAGAGCATGGAGGCTCTGAGCTCCTCGCCGGAGAGAGGTGAAAGGTATGCGGGTGCGATGTCGAATGCTGTCTTGCAGCCTGTCGCGCCCTCTGCCTTCAGTCTTGCGAGAGCTCTTGCAAAGCAGATAAGTACGCTTGCTGTGAACTCGGGGTTGGACTCGAGCTTGAGTGAATACTCTATCATCTGGTGAGTCTTCTCGCCGTCGCCTGTGAGACCGCTTCTCATTACGAAGCCGCCGTGAGGCATCTTGTTGTGAACAGCGTCGAACTCCTCCTCGGTGATGAAGTTTACTGTTGTATCATACTGGTCGAAGTAGTTCTTCATTGTCTTGATGGACTCCTCGATCTTTGCGAGATCTGCGCCCTCCTCGGGAACTACCCAGCACTCTCTTGTGTGCTTCTGGCGTGTTGTGAGATCGGGCTGGCTGCCGGAGCGTACCTCCTCCATAGCTGCCTCAACGGGGATAGTGTACTGGATTCCCCTCTTTACGCCCTCTACACGGCGGATAGCATCGGAGTGGCCCTGGCTTACGCCCTTGCCCCAGAAGGTATAGCTCTTGCCGTTGGGAAGAATTGACTCAGCATAGAGTCTGTTCAGTGAGAACAGGCCGGGATCCCAGCCGAGTGAGATGAATGCAAGGTGACCGGACTCCTTTGCAGCCTTGTCAACGTTTGCAAAATGCTCGGGGATGCGTGCGTGTGTATCGAAGCTGTCGATAACATTGAAGTACTTTGCCAGCTCGGGTGTCTGCTTCGGGAGGTCTGTTGCGCTTCCGCCGCAGATTATCATAACATCTATATCATCCTTCTTTGACTGGATGTCATTGATGCTGTACACAGGAGCGCCTGCTGTAAGGGGCTTCAGTGTTGAAGGATCGCGGCGGGTAAAGATACCAGCCAGCTCCATATCGTCGTTCTGTCTTATAGCAAGCTCTACGCCCTTGCCCAGGTTGCCGTAGCCTGCGATTCCTATTCTGATCTTGCTCATTGTTAAGATCTCCTTTTGAAATTATATTTACTTCCCTGTCGCCGTTGACACAGAAGCATTGAACGTTTTCAGCCGATCATCACTCTCCGACGAGCATCTGCATATCGTAGAGACCGGGCTCTCTGTCCTTGAGGTAGACAGCCGCATTTACTGCGCCCTCTGCGAATACCATCTTGGAGGCTGCGCTGTGGGAAAGAGTTATGACCTCGTCCTGTCCGGCGAAGATAACATCGTGCTCGCCTACGATAGTGCCGCCGCGGATAGCGTGCATTCCTATCTCGGACTTCTCACGCTTCTGACGGCGGGAGTGGCGGTCGTATACATAGTGCTTGGAGTTGTCGAGTGTCTCATTTATGGCATTGGCCAGCATTATGGCTGTGCCGCTCGGTGCGTCTATCTTCTGATTGTGGTGCTTCTCCACTATCTCGATATCGAACTGGTCGCCCAGGACTGCTGCTGCCTTCTTGGCAAGGTTCACCAGCAGATTGATGCCTATGGACATATTGAAGGTGAAGAATACCGGTATCTGTCCGGCAGCCTTCTTTATCTGTGCTATCTGCTCATCGGAATAGCCTGTTGAGCCTATGACCAGCGGAGTGCCGGTGGAAAGGCAGTAATCGAGCAGGCCGTCGAGCAGGGCAGGATTTGAGAAGTCTATGATAACATCGGGCTTCACGGGAAGCTCTGCGGGAGTCTTTACTATGGGGAAATCTGCATACTGCTCTGTGAAGATATCAACGCCGGCTACGGTATTGCAGTTCTCACGCTCCTTAATGCAGTTGTAGATGTTCCTGCCCATCTTGCCGTTAGCGCCGCATATAGCTATATTGGTCATGGATTCCACTTCCTTTGTGTTTCGTTATCCCCGCCCTCCATACAGAAGGACGGGGAGCATTCTTACTTGATAAGGCCGTGCTTTACAAGTGATGCACGGAGAACAGCCTTATGCTCATCTGACATCTCGCAGAGAGGCATACGGCAGGGGCCTGCATTCCAGCCGAGCATATTCATGGCTTCCTTTGCAGGTATCGGATTTACCTCGATGAAGAGGTCGTTGATAAGGTCAAGGTACTCTATCTGGAGCTTTGTAGCCTCGGCATAGTTGTTATCGAGGCAGTACTGAACCATGTCATGTGTCTGCTTCGGGATAACGTGTGAGAGGACGGAGATAACGCCCTTTCCGCCGAGAGACATGATAGGAACGATCATATCATCATTGCCGCTGTATACGTCTATCATATCGCCGCACTCAGCAATGAGCTTTGCGGTATAGCTGATATTGCCGCTTGCCTCCTTGATAGCCACGATGTTCCTGTGCTCAGCAAGCTTCTTCACTGTTCCGACCTCTATGGACATACCTGTACGTCCGGGGATATTGTAGAGGATTATCGGGATATCGACAGCATCGGCAACAGCTGTGAAGTGGCCGATAAGTCCCTTCTGTGTGGTCTTGTTGTAGTAGGGGGTAACGAGCAGCAGTCCGTCAGCGCCTACAGCCTCAGCCTCCTTTGAGAGCTTTACTGCGTATGCTGTATCGTTGCTGCCTGTGCCTGCGATAACAGGCACTCTGCCGGCTGCACGCTCAACGGTGAACCTGATGCACTCGAGGTGCTCCTCGTCTGTCATAGTGGAAGCCTCACCGGTGGTACCGCAGATAACGATAGCATCGGTGGAGTTGTCTATCTGGAAATCAATGAGCTTTCCGAGCTCATCATAGTTTATGGAACCGTCTGCATTCATCGGAGTGATGATAGCAATAGCGGCACCGGTAAATATAGTATTCTTCATCCGAAAACCTCCAAATCGTTTTAATTCATAATTCATAATTCTTAATTCATAATTAAGACCTGAATGGACGCTACTGATTTGTCTTGCAGATAGAAATAAGAATTCTGATCAGTTTCTGACAATCAGCATAAATACCAGAAAAATGTTTTGTTTCGATATATCCGCTCTCATGGAGAAGTTCAAGCCAGTATTCAGTCTCACTTGCCTCTTTCAAAGCGATACCGAGTTTTGAATAAAAGTCAGGCTTGCTCTGTCCTCTTATGGCTTCCTTAACGTTTGCTCCGATACTTGTTCCGCATCGAAGAATCTGCTTCGACATTACATATTCTCGTTTTTCCGAAACAAGATATTGCCGAAGTTTGATAATTCTCAAAGCAAATCCTTGCTTTTTTCAACGATAGCATTATCTTTCATGTTTCTGCAAAGTATCCATAATAATGAATTATGAATTCATAATTATGAATTAGTCAAAGTATCCCTTAGCTGCAAGCAGTTCTGCGAGAAGTACGCCGCCGCCGGCTGCTCCTCTGAGTGTATTGTGTGAAAGGCATACGAACTTGTAGTCGTACTGTGTATCCTCACGGAGACGACCTGTTGATACTGCCATGCCGCCCTCAAGATTCCTGTCCAGCTTGGCCTGCGGACGGTCGTTCTCCTCGAAGTAGTGGATGAACTGCTTGGGTGCGCTGGGGAGCTCGAGCTCCTGAGGTACACCTCTGAAGTCCTTCCAGAGCTGGAGGATCTCCTCCTTTGAGGGTTTGTTCTCGAAGGATACGAATACTGCTGCTGTATGTCCGTCAGATACGGGCACTCTCAGGCACTGTGTCGTGATGAGGGGTGTCTCTGCCTTTACGATCTCATTGCCCTTGATCTCGCCCCATACCTTCAGGGGCTCCTGCTCGGACTTCTCCTCCTCGCCGCCGATGTAGGGGATGAGGTTGTCGATCATCTCAGGCCATGTCTCGAAGTTCTTGCCTGCGCCGGAGATAGCCTGGTATGTGCAGGCAAGCACCTTTGTAAGGCCGAATTTTCTCAGCGGGTGGAGTGCGGGAACATAGCTCTGGATGGAGCAGTTGGACTTAACTGCGATGAAGCCTCTCTTTGTGCCGAGACGCTCTCTCTGAGCCTTGATGATCTCGATATGGTCGGGGTTGATCTCCGGTACTACCATAGGTACATCGGGTGTGAAGCGGTGTGCGGAGTTGTTGGATACGATCGGGCACTCAGCCTTTGCGTACTTCTCCTCAAGAGCCTTGATCTCGTCCTTCTTCATATCTACTGCACAGAAGCAGAAATCTACCTGCTCTGCGATCTTCTCGATATCATTAGTTGCGTCGAGGAGTATCATGTTCTTCATGGACTCAGGCATGGGAGTTGTCATCTTCCATCTGCTGCCTGCTGCCTCCTCATAAGTCTGGCCTGCTGATCTGGGTGATGCTGCGAGCACCTTTACATTGAACCACGGGTGTTTTTCCAGAAGTGTTGCGAATCTCTGACCTACCATTCCCGTAGCTCCGATGATTCCGACATTGTACTGTTTTTTCATACTTAACTCTCCTTTTTATTATTAAATTACTGAAATATAAAGAAAACCGGTTGCAAACCGGTCCATCATGAGTTATAATAGAAATACATGGCATAAATCTTTATTATGCGATAGCTCTCCATCATAACAATGATGACAGCCGGAGACCTGTTAAGTCCCGAGCCGGAGCTGGATTTACCGGAAACAGCCCCTCGGCGGCATCACCTTTCACTGTGCTTCACCGGACAGGTGGTCCTCTGCACAGGTACTCTTTTCAGCCGCACCTCTACCTTAGTAATTATAATATCACTTAAATCCGGTGTTGTCAACTGTTTTTCGGAAGTTTTACGAAAAGAAATCGGAAAGGACCTTTGCTATGAGTATTTCCAGCGATATCTTATCAGAGCTTTTCAGGCTCAGGGATGAGAAATATGCCGATTTCCAGAAGAAACTCACTCCGACACATGACAGGGGACATTTCATAGGTGTACGTACTCCCGAGCTGAAACGGTTAGCCCGGGAACTGCGAAAGCGCAGTGATACCGATGAATTTCTCAGTGCACTGCCGCACAGATACTTCGAGGAGGATCAGCTCCATTCCTTCATAATATCTGAGGAGAAGGACTTCGGGAGATGCATCGCTCTTACAGAGGCTTTCCTGCCGTATATAGACAACTGGGCGACCTGTGACCAGCTTTCGCCGAAGGTATTTGCAAAGCACAGGGATGAAATGGAGATGTATGCCGACAGATGGATAAACTCCGGGCATACTTATACCGTCAGGTTCGGCATAGCTGTTCTGATGAGATACTTCCTCGGCGAATATTTCCGGACGGAGTATGCAGACATGGTGGCATCCGTCGTCTCAGAGGAATACTACATAAATATGATGCGTGCCTGGTACTTCGCAACAGCTCTTGCAAAGAACTATGAAGAAGTGCTGCCGTACATCGAACAGAAACGTCTTGACAGCTGGACACACAGCAAGACGATACAGAAGGCCGCAGAGAGCTTCCGCATAACGGATGAGCAGAAGCAGTATCTCCGCAGTCTCAGGGGATAAGGAGCATATATAACTTGGAATTACTAAAGTCAGATTTCTATTATGATCTTCCGGAGGAGCTTATAGCCCAGACTCCCATAGAACCGCGCAACGCCTCGCGGATGATGTGCGTTGACAGGAGTTCCGGCGAGATCACACATGACCATTTCTATAATCTATGCAGATACCTGAAAAAAGGTGATCTGCTCGTCATGAACGATTCGCGTGTCATACCCGCCCGTCTCTACGGCGAAAAGGAGGGCACGGGTTCCTTCATAGAATTTCTCCTGCTCGAGCAGAAGGGCGACAAGCTCTGGGAGATAATCTGCCGGCCGGGCAAGAAGGCGAAGACAGGTACAAGGTTCTCCTTCGGCGGCGGAAGACTCAGAGCAGAGGTCATTGAGGTAAAGGACGACGGCAACCGCATCGTGCAGTTCGAGTGCGAGGGAAACTTCTATACAGCACTGGAGGATGTGGGACAGATGCCCCTCCCGCCCTATATAACAAAAAAGCTCGAAGACAGGGAGCGCTATCAGACAGTATACTCCCATGAGCTCGGCTCAGCCGCAGCTCCTACTGCCGGTCTCCACTTCACTGAGGAGATGCTTGATGAGCTGAGGGCTCAGGGCATAAAGACTGCATTCGTGACGCTCCATGTAGGTCTCGGCACCTTCCGTCCCGTAAAGGAGGAGAACGTGCTCGACCACAAGATGCACAGCGAGCATTATTTCCTGCCGGAGGAAACAGCCCGTCTCATCAACGAGACAAAGGCCGCCGGAGGGCGCGTTATCGCTGTCGGCACCACCACCTGCCGCACGCTTGAGAGCGTGGCATCCTTCTACGGTGATATCTCCGCCCGCGAGGGATACACTGATATATTCATCTATCCCGGATATGAGTTCAAGTGCATCGACGGGCTCATAACGAATTTCCACCTTCCGGAAAGTACACTTATCATGCTGGTATCAGCATTCATGGGGTATGACAACACCATGAACGCTTACCATACAGCCGTACAGGAACGCTACCGCTTCTTCAGCTTCGGCGACTGTATGTGCATACTCTGACAGAAGCATATAAAGGATGAAAAGCTCTGCGGAGAAATAACGATCAACAACATCCCGTAAGGACAGCAGGATCATAGACATACAACATCGCATAAGGGAACGGCAGGAGGTACATACGCCGCCCCTCAGACGACACACTTTTCACAGCAGAAGACATGACGGGAACTCTCAGAGGAGAGAAAAAGAATTTCTGAAAAAGGAGTATGTTTAAATGGACGCATCATACTATGTCGAAAGACTTATCGACACCAAACCCACACCTGTGGTGATCTGCGATCTTGAGTATCGAATAGTATTCATGAACACCTGCGCCAAGCAGCGCTACAAGAAGTCAAATGGCGAGGATATCGTCGGAAAGAAGCTCCATGCTTTCGTTGACATAGAAACCCTCTCAAAGATCGATATGGTAGTTGAGTGGTTCAAGGAGAGCAAGGAGAACAACAAGGTATTCAGCCAGCACACTGAATCCAATACTGATGTATATATCATAGCTATCCGTGACCTTGACGGCGAGCTTATCGGATTCACCGACATTTTTGAGGAAAGAGATCCGGATAACGGAGAGACCTTCGACCTCGACTGATACCTTTAAGGAGACCTTATGTATACACTCATCAAGACCGAAAACCGTGCAAGGCGCGGACAGTTCGAGACTGTTCACGGCACCTTCCAGACGCCCTGCTTCATGAATGTCGGCACCTCTGCCGCTATCAAGGGAGGTATATCCTCCGTTGACCTGAAGGGGCTCAAGACTCAGGTGGAGCTCTGCAATACCTATCATCTGCACCTGCGTCCGGGCGACCGCATAATAAAGGAAATGGGCGGCCTGCACAGGTTCATGAACTGGGACAAGCCCATACTCACAGACTCCGGCGGATTCCAGGTATTCTCACTTTCCCAGCTCCGCAAGATAAAGGAGGAGGGCGTTTACTTCGCCTCACATATCGACGGAAAGCGCATATTCATGGGACCTGAGGAAAGTATGCAGATACAGTCGAACCTCGGTTCGACTATCGCCATGGCCTTCGACGAGTGTATCGAAAACCCTGCACCGAGACGCTATGTGGTGGACTCGATCGAGCGCACCACACGCTGGCTCATCCGCTGCCGTGACGAAATGGCAAGGCTCAACAGCCTGCCTGATACCATAAACCGTCACCAGATGCTCTTCGGCATCAATCAGGGCTCGACCTACGATGACCTCCGCATAAAGCACATGGAGGACATAGCAAAGCTCGACCTTGACGGCTATGCTATCGGCGGACTTGCCGTCGGAGAGGCAACTGCGGAAATGTACCGCATAATAGATGTCGTTGAACCCTATATGCCCGTGAACAAGCCCCGTTACCTCATGGGAGTGGGTACGCCCTCCAACATCATCGAGGCCGTGGCAAGGGGCATAGATATGTTCGACTGCGTAATGCCGAGCCGAAACGCCCGTCATGCGACAGTATTCACCTGGAGCGGCATCATGCACCTGGCCAACAAGTGCTATGAGACCGATCCGAGACCGCTGGACGAGGAGTGCGACTGCCCGACCTGCCTCAATTTCTCCCGTGCATACCTCAGACATCTGTTCAAGGCACATGAGCAGCTTGCCGGAAGACTGGCCGTACAGCACAACCTCTACTTCTACAACACCCTCACCGAAAAGATACGTGAAGCTATCGATGAGGACAGGTTCGAGGAGTTCAGAGGGAAGTATTCGCACCTGCTGGCAACACGCATCTGATACCTATATGATACCCCGGGGCGATACCTTATCGCCCCATGACTTTATACAGACAAAGGAGACAGTATGAAATCAGCAATATTCGATCTTGACGGGACACTCGCCGATACCCTCGCCGATCTTTCCGATGCCGTGAATCACGGACTGAGAGTTCTCGGCTGCCCTGAGCACGACTATGAGACCTACCGCTATTTTGTAGGCAACGGAGCACGGAAGCTCTGCGAGAGAGCTCTGCCGGAGGACAGGAAGGAGGAAACAGGAAGGCTTCTTGATATGTTCAGGGAATACTACAATGCCCACCTTCTCGACAAGACTGCACTGTATGACGGCATAAGTGCCATGCTCGCAAGGCTCAGTGAGAACGGAGTCATACTCGCCGTGGCTACCAACAAGCCGCAGGACGCAGCAAGGGAGCTCGTTTCGGTACTGCTGCCGGATACGGAGTTCGCAGCGGTGCTGGGCGGATGTGAGGAGCGTCCGAAGAAGCCGGATCCGGCCGTGATACGTGAGATAACCGACGCTCTTCCCTCCTGCGATAAGATATTCATGATCGGAGACAGCAACGTCGATATCATGACGGCAAAAAATTCCGGCCTTGTCTCTGTCGGCTGCACATGGGGCTTCCGCGGACGTGAGGAGCTCGAAAATGCCGGCGCTGACTTCATCGCCGAAACACCCGCAGATATCGCTGATTTCATTCTCGGAGAATGACACAAGGAGAAGAATATGGAAACAGACCTCAAGACACCTGACGCTGCGCCTTACTATATCCCCACAAAGCCTGCATTACAGAAGCACCGTCTGATATTCTACATCATACTGTTCGGCTTAGCAATAGCCGCCGGTATGTTCGCTGACCGCCCATGGATGTTTGTGGGGATCGGCATTACCGTCAAAGGTGTCGATCTGCTGCTGTTCCGTTTCAGGCACGGCTGGCACTGGAGACTGACTGACAAATACCTCATAGCAGCCGGTCTCGCCATATTCCGTATCGCCTTCCTTGATATACACATCAGGGACGTGGGCTGGATCGATGATATAGCCATAGAGGTATTCATGTGTACCCTCGGTATCATCTATCCTCTGCTGACGATGCTTGAGCTCGGCTTAATGAAACTGAGGCTCGGAAAACGCTGTGCTGCCGAGGTCGTTGACATCATCGATCTGTGGATATCCGGAGAGGCAGGTGTATCCGAGCCAAGGTGCCCTGTGTTCCGGATACAGAATAACTATGGCACAGATCTGTATGTCTGCGACGAATGGTTCACCGTAACCCCCTATTCTGTCGGAGAAACGGCAGATATCCGCGTGAGACCTGAGCGCTGCACCGAGATATGGGACAGGAAGCGCGTAAAGGCCTGCATTGTAAAAAGCTGGAAATTCTGGCTGATATACGACGGCTTCGTACTTTTATTCTGCATCCTGATGTCGCGTGTGTGAATATCAAAAGGCCTTTCCCTCAGCGGGAAAGGCCTTTTTGTTGTATCTTATCTTTTCTTATTCTTCTTTTTCTTCTTGTTTGAACCGCTTTTCTGCTGTCCGTTCGACTGAGCTGCCTTAGGGGCGGAAGCTGCTGCCTTTGCGGGAGCCTTCTCTTCCTTCTGCTCTGCCTTTTCAGTTACGGGAGCCTTGATGAGCTTGGCGTTTATCAGAGAGCTGCCGACTGCTGTTGATACGACGGTAGATGCCACCATTTCAAACAGGGCATTTATTCCGACGAATACTATCACGAAGATGATAACGTTTCCGCCGCCCTTGCTGCTGATGAGATCCTTCACGTAATCGGTATTGCCGAAGAGGATAACCAGAGCTGCCATAAAGAACAGGGTGTTGAGGAAAGCGGAGCAGAAACCGGTGATACCGCAGCATACCTGTGTGCGTGAGAGCTTCTGGCTGCTGACGAGCATATATCCGATAACAAAGAACAGTATCGCGAGTATTATGCAGAAGTAGACCAGCAGTCCTGTTGAGGAGAGGAAGTTCTCCAGTGCTTCCGATCTTGCCCAGACCTTCTTGCCTGTCTCAGGATCAACGGAGCTCTTTGAGAAGAAGAGCTGAAGTCCGGAAAGAACTGTAGCAACTCCGAAGAGGGCGCTCACTATACCGGTGATTATGTAGTACGTCTTCTGACTTCTGACTGCCGACATCTTCCTGTAGATAAGACCTACAAGGAAACCGTCAAGTGCTCTCGGTACGAAACGCTGTAAGAAAGCGAGCACAGGGCTGATATTCACAAGCTGATTGCCCATTAAGCTGTTGATACCGATTCCGTAGCACTGAAGGAAGCTGAACAGTCCGAATACAGATCCTACGATGAGTCCACCTATAGGTCCGAGGGCGATCGCTGCAATTGCTATCGGGATGATGTTGAGCGTTATCGAGAGCGGTCCGATAGGAATAGAACCGATCGGGGTAAAGCAGAACAGGATAACGATACCCGACAGAAGTCCCAGCAGTACGAGTGACTTTGTGTCTGTTTTTTTCATATTAAATTCCTCCTTGTTATTATTCCCTTGAAAGGGATACAATACAACGGAATCATTGTAGCACATATTTCCTGTTTTGTCAAGGCCTCGGTGAAAAAATATCCAAAAAAGAATGCCTTATCTCCGTATGATACCGGAGATAAGGCAAGATAAAATAAATATTTATTCACTTCAAGGAGGTATTGTCTCAGCTTTTGAGCGGAAGATCGGTATTTTTCACAAGTCCCGCATCCACTTTCTGTATAATTATAGCATCAGAACCGGTTATTCCTGCTGCACCGTCTATGTCTGCACAGAACTGCTGATATTCTGTGAGGGGGTATTTCGTCTTGTTGGCAGTGAACTGGAGAACTGCAACTGCATCGGCTACATTCACGACACTGTCTCCGTTTGCGTCTCCGAATACAGGCGCAGCTGTCTCAGGTTCCGTCTGAGGCTCTGTTGCAGGCTCTGTACGTGCCTCGGTCTCAGGTTCCGTCTGCACTTCCGTTTCCGGTTCAGTCGCAGGCTCTGTCTGCGGCTCTGTTGCAGGCTGTCCGTCAGGGACTGCGAATACCGTATAGTTCACGCAATAGCCCGACTGGCCGTTGCCGCCGAGCGTTATCTTATCGCCCCTGCCGCACTTCACGGACCACAGTTCAAAGGTGACATCATTATCTGTATATGCTGTCAGAGAGGTCTTCGTATAGCCGCTGAGCCAGTCCGGTATCTTTTCAAGGCGGCTGTCAAAGCCGACATAGAGCACCATATCCGCTCCGGCTGTGAATACCGCCATATCCCCTGACGCCCCCTTGTCATCACAGGCTGTGAGAAGCTGCTCAGCGCCGGAGAGCTCCTGCGGGAACTCAGTGAAGATGAAGTCACGGTCGCCGAATACCTTTGAGCCGGCTGATACCGTTTCACTCACCTCCCAGACGAGGGGATGTGCGCTGCCGTATGCGTCAACATCCTGTATCAGCTTTCCTCCGACGGGCACGATATCCCTGCTGAAGGAGAAGCTGTCCATATTCAGCAGATAGCCGTCTCCGCCCGTAAATCTGAGGTATAGGTTATGCTGTCCCTTTATCTGCGGTATGCCCCATGTTACCTCCTGATAATCGTCATAGCCGGAGGTGCCGGAGAATCTCACCTTTGCCGCCGGTGTGCCGCTCAGGCTGTCGGTGTAAAGCTCTATGCCCGCGGGATTGCCGGAGACCTTTGCTCTGAAGCTGTGTGCGCCGTCACCGAAGTCCACCTTGCGGAACATCACCCAGTCTCCGTTCTCGATGTAGCCGATATTGCCCTCTTCCGCCTGTATGCCCTCCTGAGAGGTGAAGTCCTCCGCCTCAATGGTATCATAGGCCGGTATGCCGGGGAAGAAATTTTCCGGCGAGAGCTCAACTACGCCGGCCGGGAAGGAATCAACGGTGAGGTCATTGATGTAATACTCTATGTTGTTGTAGCCGAGGCCGCAGTAATCGCCCTTGTAGTCGGTAGGATCAGAGGGATCAAGGCCTCTTGCCAGCTCCCAGCTGTCTTCCATGCCGTCATTGTCGGCATCGGTTATCTCCTTCTTTGTGACTGCCGCGGGGTAGGTATAGTTCACGCCGCACTGTATGCTGTACTTGCTGAGGTCGGTAACAGAGCTGTCATAGGCGGAGGTGCCGGAGCAGCTGCCTGTGCCGTTCTTGGCGTCGGCGGCGCACTGCTGGTCAATGGCAGTCCTCTTGCCGGGGGCTGTGCCGTTTCCGGCAAAGCTGACAACGTGGTCGAAGGCGGCCTCTGCACTCTCTGCACCCTGCACGGATGATACGTTCTCTCCGTCCTGCATTATGGGGAAGGGCTGTGCGCTGTAAAGATCGTTCTTCGTGATGCCTATGGACTCCTTGACCGTCACTCCCGACCAGTTATCAAAGGTTATCTGGTGCAGGGAGCCGTCCTTGTTTATGAGACGGTTTCCGCCGCAGTATACCTTGAAATTCTGAGGGCTCGTCGTGCTGTCAACATACATCCAGTGATAGCCGCCTGTGGTGGACTTGCCGGCCTTAAGTGTGTTGTTCACGTAGTTGAGGTGGCCGATAGTGCCGTAGGCTGTCTGATAGCCCCAGTCATAGATGACGTTGTTGGTGAAATCGGCGACCTCCGTGCCCGGTACCTTTCCGCGGAAGTTGCGGGATACGTTGTGTATGATAAGGTTGTGGTCGAAGCTGAGAGAGCCGTTGCCCATCATTATGCCGAAGCCGTGGAGTCCCTTCTTGTGACCGCCCCATGAATCCGCAGGGCCTATGACGCTGTACTGCACGGTATAGTTCTTGTTGTTGGAGTAAAGTCCCCACTGCTCATCCGTTGTCCAGCCCATCGAACAGTGGTCTATGATAGAGCCGGAGCCCTTTGCACCGCCCCAGGCATCGTTGCCGGAGGTGGTCGAGGCGTAAGGGCCGGGACGGGAGCTGATATAACGGCATATTATATTATCGCCGGACATACCCATTTTGTAGTTCTTGAGGGTTATACCCGATCCGCCGGGTGCTGTCTGTCCTGCTATGGTTATATTGTCATGGCAGAGGATATTGCCCTTGAGTTCGATCGTTCCGCTTACGTCAAATACGACTATGCGTCCTGACTGGCTCACTGCATCACGGAAGGAGCCCTCGCCGCTGTCGTTGAGGTTCGTTACGTGGTAGAGCTCTCCGCCTCTGCCGCCTGTGGCGTACTTGCCGCCGCCGACTGCTCCCGGAAAAGCAAGCACCTTACCGGCTGCGGAAACTGTCTCCTTCTGCACCGCTGTATCCGGCAGCACTGCCGCCGTCATTATAAGAGCTGCTGAGAATGCAGCTATCCTTCTGATAGTATCCATTATGACCCTCCTTGATATTTTTCCCTGATATTGCACGTTCTCTTTCTATACTATTATTATAGCATCATGTCATGCATAAAACAATGAATAATCGTATCGGATACATGGCATTTTAAGCTATGCCGCATCAGCGGATATACATTATAGTCTTATCCGAGCCGGAGCGCTGAGCGGTTTGTGCATAGGAAAGAGTAAAAAATCTGCGAAAAATGGCTTTTTCTGTTGACTGATAACCAAGGCGGTGTTATAATTATTGTATACGGTTCCTATACCGGAACAGACAGTAATGAGGTGGTTTTTATGGAGATCAGAAGCAAAGAAGAATACCTGAGCGGTATAAAGCGTGTACTCATCAGCGAGGAGGAGATAAGACGGGAGATCAGGAAGGCCGGAGAGTTCATCGATTCCTGCTATACCGGCTCGCCGCTGCTCCTTGTGAGCATACTCAAGGGCTCCTTCATATTCCTTGCCGACCTGTGCAGGGCTGTGAGCGTTCCCTGTGAGATATCCTTCATGGCGGCAAAGAGCTACTATGAGAGCACGCAGTCCTCGGGCATCGTCAACATCACTATGGATATCCAGCAGGATATCGCCGGACGTGATGTGATCATCGTCGAGGACATCATCGACACCGGACGCACACTCAAGGATGTAGTCAGACTGCTTGAGGCAAGAAAGCCCTCCTCCCTCAGGGTGGTCACTCTGCTCGACAAGCCGGAAAGACGCATCGTTGAGCTGAATGCAGACTATTCCCTTTTCACGATCCCCGATCACTTCGTCATAGGCTACGGTCTCGATTACGGCGAATACTACCGCAGCCTCCCCTATATTGCCGAATACAACACAGAAAAGGAGAACGATCATGCTTGAGAAACTGTTCAGACTGAAGGAGAACAAGACAACAGTCAGGACCGAGATAGCTGCCGGTCTGACCACCTTCATGACCATGGCCTACATACTCGCCGTAAACCCGGGCATACTTTCAGCCGCCGGAATGGACAGCACTGCCGTCCTGCTGGCCACCTGTCTTGCTTCCTTCATCGGCACGGCCTGCATGGCCTTTGCAGCTAATCTGCCCTTCGCACTCTCTGCCGGCATGGGACTCAACGCATATATGGCATACACCGTCTGCGGTATCATGGGATACCCCTGGCAGGTGGCGCTCCTTGCGGTATTCATCGAGGGCATTATCTTCATCGTACTCTCGCTCACCAATGTCCGTGAAGCCATATTCGACGCTATCCCCCTCACTCTGAAAAGAGCGGTATCCGTCGGCATCGGTCTTTTCATAGCCTTCATAGGCCTCCAGAACGCAGGACTTGCCGTTGACTCCGCAACTCTCGTATCCCTTGTCAGCTTCCGTGAGAATTTCAGCACCTCGGGTATATGCGCTCTGCTCGCAGTCATCGGTACCCTCGGTACTGCCGTGCTCTATATAAAGAAGGTGCCGGGTTCGATACTCCTCGGAATCATCGGCACATGGATACTCGGCATTATCTGTCAGGCCTTCGGCATATACACGGTCGATGCGGAAAACGGCTTCTATTCCCTGCTGCCGGCATTTGCAATGACAGACTTCTCAAAGCTCGGCGAGACCTTCGGACAGTGCTTCAACGTTGATTTCAGCAAGGTCGGAATCTTCAACTTCATCGTTGTTATCTTCTCCTTCCTCTTCGTTGACCTCTTCGATACCCTCGGCACTCTCATCGGCGTATCCACAAAGGCGGATATGCTCGACAAGAACGGCAAGCTGCCCCGCATCAAGCCTGCTCTCATGGCTGACGCTGTGGCCACTGCCTCAGGCGCCGTGCTCGGAACATCGACTACAACGACCTTCGTTGAATCTTCGGCAGGCGTTGCTGCCGGCGGAAGGACAGGCCTTACAGCACTTACAACTGCCGTGCTCTTCCTTATCTCCATGTTCCTTGCGCCCGTATTCACAGCTATCCCCTCCTTTGCAACAGCTCCGGCGCTCATCATCGTGGGCTTCCTCATGTTCAGCACTATTACAGAGATTAAGTTCGGCGAGAACAACTATGCAAATGCTATCCCCGCCTACCTCTGCATCATCGCTATGCCGCTGTTCTACAGCATTTCCGAAGGCATCGCCCTCGGAGTTATCTCCTATGTAGTCATCAACCTCTTCTGCGGCAGGAGAAAGAACATCAATCCCATTATGTACGTCCTTACGGTGCTTTTCATACTGAAATACGCATTTCTCTGAAAAACTGCACCGCATACTGTGCAGCCCCTCCCATAAGCGGAGGCCGGCTGCACGGTATTCTGTCAGGCATGCACAAATAACGGAATATCGCAAAAAATTTCCAGGAAACCCTTGACAAGCCGTTATAGGTATGTTATAATGTTATTACCTCGTATGGGGTTTATTTTTTTGCCCCTCACGAGGGAGGCAAATCAAGCTGTCTCCGCAAGGAGAAAGAAATAATTCAGGAGGTGCCGAACATGAGAGTTAAGATCACATTAGCTTGTACAGAGTGCAAGCAGCGCAACTATGTTTCCAAAAAGAACAAGAAGAATGATCCTGACAGAATCGAAATGATGAAGCATTGCAAGTTCTGCAGAAAGCACACTCTTCACAAGGAAACTAAGTAAGCGAAGGGAGTATTTCTATGGCGAATAATCAGGAAAATACTTCTGAGAAGAAGAAGTCCGAGAAGAAAAGCGATAAAAAGGCTGAGAAAAAGCAGCCCAATAAGATCGTCAAGTGGTTCAAGGACTTAAGGATCGAGTTCAAGAAGGTAGTCTGGCCTTCAAAGAAGACAGTTATCAACAACACATCTGTAGTTCTTGCAGTTGTTGGTGGTGCAGCTATTCTCCTTGGTCTTATCGATAAAGGAGTTCTTACATTGATGGGCCTGATCTACAAGTAAAAGGAAATCTGAGGAGGATTGCTAATGTCAGAAGCAGCAAAGTGGTATGTTATCCACACTTATTCCGGTTATGAAAACAAGGTAGCCGAGAATATTAAAAAGGTTGTTGAAAACCGTAAGCTTCATGATCTTATCAATGAAGTCAGAGTTCCTACCGAAGTGGTCGAGGAGATCACAGACGGAAAAAGCAAAACGATCGAGCGCAAGACCTTCCCGGGTTACGTTCTGGTCAAGATGATCGTCACTGACGATTCATGGTATGTTGTGAGAAACACCAGAGGCTGCACAGGCTTCGTTGGTCCCGCTTCAGAGCCTACTCCCCTTTCTGAGGAGGAAGTAAAGAAGCTCTTCGGTATCGATGTCTCCTCCACTGTTGAGGTCAACTTCAAGGTGGGCGACAGAGTACAGATCAACGGCACAGCTATGGACGGCTTTATCGGAGTTGTTCAGAACATCGATCTCGAGGAAAGAACAGTTGATCTTCTTGTATCAATGTTCGGACGCGAGACTCCTACCACTCTGCCTATCAATCAGGTAATAACAGTGGAGGACTAAGTCCGGCGGACTTCATTCCGGCGGCAATACACAGGTCAAAAAGAGGTCAAGGTGACCTCAGTGGGAGGGATAAAATAATGATTATCCCGCCGTTTACCACATTTATGGAGGTGCGAATACATGGCACAGAAAGTAGTTGGCTACATTAAGCTTCAGATCGCAGCAGGAAAGGCTACTCCTGCCCCGCCTGTTGGTCCGGCACTCGGTCAGCACGGCGTTAATATCATGGCATTCACAAAGGAATTCAACGAGAGAACAAAGAACGATATCGGCATGATCATCCCTGTAGTTATTACAGTTTATGCAGACCGTTCATTCTCCTTCATCACAAAGACTCCCCCCGCAGCAGTTCTTATCAAGAAGGCCTGCAACATCGAGAGCGGCTCAGGAGTACCCAACAAGACCAAGGTTGCTAACATCACCAAGGAGCAGATCCAGAAGATCGCTGAGACAAAGATGCCTGACCTGAACGCTGGTTCACTTGAGGCTGCTATGAGCATGATCGCTGGTACAGCTCGTTCAATGGGCGTTGTAGTAGTTGACTGATGAATGATGAAGGGGCACCCTCAGGGATTCCCGTTCAGAGTTCTATTGGTGGGAGGAAAATTCCGCTAACCGGGTACAGATAATCCCGGTATTACCACTTAAATAGGAGGATATATAATGAAACACGGCAAGAAATATGTTGACAGCGCAAAGGCTGTTGATTATAACAAGCTTTATGAGTCCGCAGAGGCTCTGGATTTAGTTTGCAAGAACGCAAAGGCAAAGTTCGATGAGACTATCGAGGCTCACATCCGTCTCGGTGTTGACTCACGTCACGCTGACCAGCAGGTAAGAGGCGCTGTTGTACTTCCCAACGGTACAGGTAAGAACGTAAGAGTTCTCGTATTCTGCAAGGAAGACAAGTATGAGGCTGCTCAGGCAGCTGGCGCTGATTACGTTGGCGGTCTCGATATGGTTGACAAGATCACAAAGGAGAACTGGATGGACTTCGACGTTGTTGTTGCTTCACCTGACATGATGGGTGTTGTAGGACGTCTCGGTAAGGTCCTCGGTCCCCGTGGTCTCATGCCTAACCCGAAGGCTGGTACAGTAACTCCCGATGTAGCTAAGGCTGTTCAGGAGGCTAAGGCTGGTAAGATCGAGTATCGTCTCGACAAGACCAACATCATCCACTGCCCCATCGGCAAGGCTTCATTCGGCGCTGAGAAGCTCGAGGAGAACTTCTCCACACTCATGGAGGCTATCGTTAAGGCTAAGCCTGCTGCTGCTAAGGGTACTTACCTTAAGAGCTGCACAGTTGCTTCCACAATGGGCCCCGGCGTTCCGGTTGCTACAAACAAGTACGGTGTCTGATCGCTGATACCGTTAAATGCTGTACCTTCGGGTACAGCATTTTTTTGTCTTCTTTTACACATAAGAAAGGCTGTACGGTCTGAGCCGTACAGCCTTGTTTGTTTTATATCACTTGTAGTTCTTGAGATCTGCGGAAGCTATGGGGCAGTCAGACTGCTTGATAAGTGTAGCATCTATCTTCTGGATAGCGATAGCGTCATCACCTGTGATGCCCTCTCCGGCATCAACTATGTCTGCGTTGGCCTTTCCTGTATCAGTAAGATCGTACTTGCTGCGGTTGCAGATGTACTGGAGAACTGCTACAGAATCGGATACCGTCACCTTGCCGTCGCCGTTGGCGTCACCCCAGAGTGTAAATGCCTCCGGTGTTGTATAGGGTTCAGTTGACGGAACTGTTCCAGGTTCTGTTGCCGGCTCTGTAGCAGGCTTTGTGGGCGGCGGCACCGGGTGGTACCATATAGGCCCCCTGTCCTGAAGAAAGCATACCATCCACGCAAGAGATGCGTTCATATCAAGAGAAAGCGAATTAACTGACCATGCCTCAGTTGAATCAGCGTAGCACTTCTGGCTTGCAAGTGTGCCTCTCTTCATTCCAAGTCCGGCTACATATTTATCATTCAGGGATGAACTCGGGCCGCTGGAGAGACAGCCTGCCGGTGCCATCGGGAAATAAGGATCTACGCCGTTTGCCCATAATACGTGTAAGGGATACTCAAGACCAAAATCGCCATAGCCGGATACATAGCAGAAATCATTTCCGTTTCGTCCGAAGATATAATCCATAGCTAATGATGCGCCGTCAATGTATTTGATATTCCTGGAAGCATCGTAAGCGTAAGCCATTACCATAGCATTGTTGACAACGAAGGAGTTGGATCTGTTCTCGTAACCGGTAACCTCGATAGGATTGTCATCATCATCAAAACCGACGTTGATCTCATCTACAAAGGTAGAACCATTGTACGGGATGCCCATGCCCTGCTTGTTCTCCATCTCGATGTAGTCATCGCCGGCCTTGAGGATAGAATCTACGATCGTCTCGTAGTCAGCATCTGAAACATATCCCTTGGAGTTTAGATAGAGTGACAGAGTACCATAACCGGATGTACAGCCCCGGTTGAAGGAGCTGAATGAACCCTTGTTCTCGCCGCCGGTAAGATGTGTTGTAAGGCTGAGAGCCTTGTCCATGCCGGTAGAATCGTTGGGGTTCTTGTATTCCTTGAGCTTTGTGTAGTACTCCTCCTTGCCTGTTGTGGCAAAGAGCTCACAGAGCGCCCAGTAGTAATCATCGCATACATAAAGATCACCGTAGGCTTCACTGCTTATCGCCTGATCAAGCGGGGCAAAGTAAGGATCAAGGCCTCTTGGGTTTGTGGATAAGGTATCATCCTGCTCGAGCGATCTTCCTTCGGAGTTATCACACCTCTCTCTGTGCTTCTCAACTGCTGCCAGAGATGCCTCGGCATAATCAAGGCACTTAGCTGAATACTCCTCGTCAAAGGGCTCCCAGAGACGGGATGCCTGAGCTGCACAGGCTATCATATTGAAGGTGGCAGCATACGTCGGAGGCTTGACGATTCGTCCGATCTTTTCAAGGTCAAAGCCTTCATATTTCCACGGTTGGATAGCAAGGCCGGTGTAAACGCTGTCCTGGATCTTGTGATATACAAGACCTGCATCTTTGCCGAAGAAGGGATCTTCGGGCTTTACGATCATGTCGAACATCCAGTCGAGCTCATATTTTGTTTCATTGAGAATGTCGGGGATATCGTCTTCACACTCCGGAACGAGCATAGTCTTGCCGTCCGTCCACTTAGAATCGGTGCCGTGCTTCATGCTCATCTCGTACAGATTCTGGAGAGTCCAGACAGCAGAACCGCCGTTTATCACGCTCTTGCAGAAGCTGTCAGAATCATACCAGCCGCCTGTTGCTGTAATACTATACGACTTGTCACCGTCGAAATCATTCTCGTAATACTTTACCCAGTTCGGCTGAACATAGGCTGTATCAGGATTATGACCGTACTCGCTGTGAGAAAGGCCTGACTTGTCGCCGGAGGAGAGGTAAGAAGCCTCGATCGGGCAGCCCGAACGGTTATGATAGAAGTAGTTGAGAGAATCTCTGAGGAGTCCATCATATACTGTGTTAGCGATGTTGAAGGGGTGCGACTTGTTCATCTGGTAGGAAACACCTGTCTTCCAGTTTGTCCACATTACCTTGCCGTCTTCGATAGTTGTATCGAAAGCACCCTCTTTATTACGGAATCTTGTGCCTGATACGCCGACAGGATCGTCAACAACGATGTAGTAGTCAGCGCCGCCGGTTTCATAATCTGTGAAATCAAGGATCTGAACATACTTACCGGAATCCTTGTATCTGGTAATCTGTTTGCCGCCGTCGCTCTTAACTATCATATCAGCGGGTGTACCGGAATCTGTATCGTTCTCGATCACCTTGGATGCTTTGTTCTTGTATACCTCAGTACCGTTCTTGTCATAGATGTGGAAGGTAAGTGGTTCAGAAGAATCTGTGCAGTAAGAAGCCCTCTTGGCGAGTTTCTCATAATAGCCGACCTGATTCAGGCGGACGTTGGACTGCGGTCTGATGATGCCATACTCGTATCCATCAGGGGGACAAACAGTGGTATTTGTCTCGTCTGTGAGAGACAGGTTATCGAATGTGAGGGTAGCACCGGCCGGCATACCGGTATCATCATTCTGATACATTCCGTTGTTGTTTGCATAATAGAATGCCCACTCTGCAGGGCCGTCTTCAACGTTTTCGGCAGTGAAGGTGGTATCGATCTTAAGAGTCTCGCCGGCTTCAAAATAATGGGGCTTCCACTCGCCGTCGCCGATATCGTTCCAGTAATCCTTGGTATCGGAGTAGTTACCGATCCTGGAGAAAACATATCCCGGCTCGGAAGCTGTGATCTCAGCCTTTACAGTGTACTTGTGGCCTGATTCGAGCATGAGTCCTCTGTGACGGAACTGGAGATCACATCTGCCGCCCACACCGTTCGGATCTACAACACGGACAACTACCTTACCGTCATCTGTGATCTCGAAGCTCTGTTTTGCGGGGGCACTTTCACAGGTATGCCACGGAAAGACGATGCCGTCTTCAAAGTCGGTCTGACCGAGAAGCTCATAAGCGTCTGCTGTCATAGGGGCTGTGAATGCAGCTGCGGATGATGTAAGCATTGCTGCTGCTAAAAGGCTGCTTGTTAAAGTTCTGATAAATTTAGTCATAATAAATCCCTCTCTTAATAATGTCAATTGATCATAATGAATTTATCCACATTATGTTCTAACCAATGATGTTAAATACCCGATCATGTCATGTTACTAAAAAAGGCTGTACGGCCATGCCGTACAGCCCTTATAGTTAATGCTGTATGTTAATGCTCAAGAATTACTTGAAGTTCTTGAGGTTTGCAGAAGATACAGGGCAGTCAGACTGCTTGATCAGTGTAGCATCGATCTTCTGGATAGCGATAGCATCGTCACCAGTGATACCCTGACCTGCGTCAACTACGTCAGCGTTTGTTACACCCTGCTCCTCGAGAGCATACTTGGACTTGTTGCAGATGTACTGGAGTACAGCAACAGCGTCAGATACGTTAACCTTACCGTCAACGTTAGCATCGCCCCAGAGAGTTACACTTGAAGTACCGCCGCTTGTGGGAGTTTCAGGTGCATCTGTAGGTGTAGGTGTAGGAGGTGCAGTTGTGGGATCCTCAACATCCACCTTTGTACGATCCTTGATTGTGGGAGCAACATCCTGGAGGTAGTTGGTCATCCAAGCAAGAGGAGCGTTCCAGTTGATTGTGATCTCGTTTACGGACCATGCCTCAGCAGAGTCAACGTAGCACTTCTGGCTTGCGAGAGTACCTCTCTTATAACCCAGACCGCCTACGTACGGATCCTGCATACCAGCACCAGGACCACCAGAGAGACAACCAGCGGGAGCCATCGGGAATGCGGGATCTACGCCGTGTGCCCAGAGTCTGTGGTGAGGATACTGGAGAGCTACATCACCATAGCCGGATACGTAAGAGAAGTCATTTCCGTTACGTCCGAAGATGTAGTCCATAGCTGTGGAAGCACCGTCGAGGTACTTGATATTCTTGGAAGCATCGTAAGCGTAAGCCAGAGCGATAGCGTTGTTAGCAACGAAGGAGTTGGAGCCCCACTCGTAACCGGTAACCTCGATAGGCTTGCCGTTGTCGTCAAGACCGATGTTGATCTCATCTGTGAATGTAGAACCAACGTACGGGATACCCATACCCTGCTTGTCCTCCATCTCGACGTAGTTATCGCCAGCCTTGAGGATAGAATCTACGATTGTCTGGTGGTCAGCATCTGAAACGTATCCCTTGGAGTTGAGATAGAGTGACAGAGTACCGAGACCTGATGTACAGCCCCAGTTGAATGAGCTGAATGAACCCTTGTTCTCGCCGCCGCCGAGGTTGGATGTCAGGCTGAGAGCCTTATCCATTCCGGTTGAGTCGTTGGGGTTCTCGTATTCCTTGAGCTTTGTGAGATACTCTTCCTTACCAGTTGTAGCATAGAGCTCACAGAGTGCCCAGTAGTAGTCATCTACTACGTATGTATCGCCGTAAGGACCACCGCCGATAGCCTGATCCAGAGGAGCAAAGTATACATCGCCGGTCTTAGCGTTTGTACCCTTTACATCATCCTGCTGTGCAGACTTACCTGCAGCGATATTCCACTTATCCTTGAGCTTCTCAACAGCAGCGAGTGAAGTCTCAGCGTGCTCGAGACACTCAGCAGCATAAGCTGAATCGAAAGGCTCCCAGAGACGTGCAGCCTGAGCAGCACAAGCGATCATGTTGAATGTAGCTGCATACGTCGGAGGCTTAACGATACGGCTCATTTCCTCGAAGCCCTCGTACTTCCAAGCGTGGATAGCAAGACCTGTCCACTTGTGGTCGTGGAGCTTGTGGTAAACGAGACCAGCATCCTTGCCGTAGTAAGGATCCTTACTGTCAACGATCATGTCGAACATCCAGTCGAGCTCATATCTTGCCTCGTCGAGAACGTCCGGAACCTTGTCGCCGCCCTCAGGAACGAGCATTGTCTTGCCGTCTGTCCACTTAGCATCTGTACCGAGCTTTTGAGTCATCTCGTACATATTCTGGAGTGTCCATACAGAAACACCGCCGTTAACAACGTACTTACCGTGGTCACCGGCATCGTACCAGCCGCCTGTAGCTGTGATGGAGTATGTCTTATCACCGTCGAACTTGCCGTCGTAAGCCTTGATCCACTTAGACTGTACATAAGCTGTATCAGGGCTGTGGCCGTACTCGCTGTGAGAAAGGCCTGACTTGTCACCTGATGTGATGTAAGCTGACTCGATCGGGCAGCCTGAACGGTTCTGATAGAAGTAGTTGATAGAGTCTCTGAGGAGTCCATCATATACTGTATTAGCGATGTTGAAGGGATGTGACTTGTTCATCTGGTAAGAAACGCCTGTCTTCCAGTTTGTCCACATTACCTTGTCGCCTGAGATCTCTGTATCGAAAGCAGCTTCCTGCTTACCGGATCTTGTGCCTGATACACCGGTTGTATCGTCAACAACGATGTAGTAATCAGCACCGCCGGTTGTGAAGTCTGTGAAGTCAAGGATCTGAACATACTTACCGGAATCCTTGTACTTAGGAACCATCTTGCCGCCGTCGCTCTTAGCTGTTGTATCAGCGGGTGTACCGGAATCTGTATCGTTCTCGATTACCTTGGATGCTGTATTCTTGTATACCTCAGTACCGGACTTGTCATAGATGTGGAAGGTAAGAGGTGTAGAAGCGTCTGTGCAGTAAGAAGCCTTCTTGGAAAGCTGCTCATAGTAACCAACCTGGTTCAGACGAACGTTGGACTGCGGTCTGATAACACCGAACTCATTCTTCTTGTCGAAGTCGTTCTCAGAACCTGACTCATCGATGAGTGAAAGGTTATCGAATGTGATAGTGGAGCCGGCAGGCATACCAGTATCGTTGTTTTTGTACTTGCCGTTGTTGTTTGCATAGTGGAATGCCCACTCTGCAGGGCCGTCTTCAATGTTTGAAGCTGTGAAGGATGTGTTGACCTTGAGTGTCTCACCTGCTGAGAAGAGGTGGGGCTTCCACTCGCCGTCTCCGAGGTCGTGCCAGTACTCAGCATCGCCTGAGTAGTTACCGATCTTGGAGTAAACATAACCAGCCTCAGATGCTGTGATCTCAGCCTCTACAGTGTACTTGTGGCCTGATACGAGCTTAAGGCCTCTGTGACGGAGCTGAAGATCCCATCTACCATCCTGTCCGTTAGGATTAACGATCTTTACAACATACTTACCGTCGTCTGTGATCTCGAATTTCTGGCTTGCGGGGTTGGTCTCGCAGGTGTGCCACGGAAGACCTGTACCGTCGTCAAAGTCTGTCTGACCGAGCTGCTGTCCAGCGTTAGCTGTTACAGGAACTGCAAGTGCTGCAACTGAAGAAGCGAGCATTGCTGCGGCCATCAGGCTGCCGGAAATTGCCTTGAATTTCTTATGCATGTTTAAAACCCTCCCTGATAATTTTGAAAAGTGTTTAATGATAAACGCAACGCCAGTGCATACATTGCGATTATACCAATTTTGCCGATAAGCACGAAGCTATAATTAGCCTGCACCCGTTTCACTTATCATAAATATTATAGTATATCCGCTTAAAAAAGTAAATAGTTTTTTAGAAATTCGTGTATTCTTATAATATCGTTTGCACCGTTTTGGCTGATTTGAACAAAAACACAAAATGAATAAAGGGAGGCGAGCCTCCCTTTATTGCTAATTTATGAATATGTTATGATTCTACCGGGAATTTGGTAATCACGCTTGCATCATACTTCGTGATGCAGATAGCATCGTCGCCTGTGATTCCGGGAACGGCGTCAACATCGGCGTTGATGAGTCCCTGCTCGTCAAGAGCATACTTTGATCTGTTTGCCACGTACTGGAGTACTGCAACGACATCGGCTACGTTTATTTTTTTGTCGCAATTAGCGTCACCGTAAAGAGCGTTGTCAGTGCTGCCAGAGCCACCAGGAGCTGTACTGACGGGATCAGTTGCAGGCTCGGGAGCGACAGTGGGCTGAGACTCAGTAGGCTGAGGCTCAGTAGGCTGAGGCTCTGTGGGTTGGGGCTGTGTAGGCTGAGGCATTGTTCCGGGATTGCTTGTGCCGCCGGGCTTTGTGCAGGGCTGTGCCACGAACTTTGTGCCGTCAGGCTCCTCGCCCCATACGAGCTCGCCGTCAACGTACATTGTGATATGCTCGTTGAGAGAATCGGACTTCTTGAGGTCTGAAGCCGTTGCAAGGCCGCCCTTGTATGACCAGTCGTTGGTTGCATCCCATGCATCAGCTGTGGACTGGCCGTTTACTGCATCAGGAATGGAGATGCGGAACTGCACCTCGTCGCGGTGCTCGGACTGGCCGGTAGGCTGGATAGCGCGGCCGTCCTCGAACTTGATAACAGCGTAGTAGGTATTGCCTGTGGAGTCGCCCTCATACTTGTAAGGGCCGGATACTGTGCCGAAGCCGGGCTCGCCTTCCTTGTACTGCTGTGATTTGCCCTCTACCTTGATATCGTCAACAGAGAGGCCTCCGGCGAGTATCTCGGATACGTCGAAGTAGTAGTGGTACTCAACGTCCTTTGCAACTCTTGCCGGCCATGCGGTATGGTTCATAGCCCACGCCTTTACCTCGGTGTAGGTCTTGCCCTCTGTGCCGTTGATAACTGCTGCTACCTCCCACTCAGGCCACTTGGGCATCTCAGCGGGCGGGAATGCAGGATCAATTGTTCCGCCGTAGTCATCCACGAGCGCGCAGAGTGCTGCGGTATATCCTGCGTTGTAGTCGATAGCTACCTCGGAGTACTCATACTGTGCAACGCTGTTCTTGTAGCTTCCTGACTGGTCAGGACCGCCGACGAGAGCGCCGTAGAGAGTATGTGCATACTCTGTCTGCCATCCCTCTAAGCTGCCGGAGGTGCCGAGATCGTTCCAGTGATCGTCATGTACACCGGAAGCTGTTCTGTGGTGGAATGCGGAGGGCTGCTTGTCGCCCATGCCGAGAACGTAGCTCATCTTGAGTCCGTTGTCGCCGAAGATGTAATCCATCTGTCCCTTTGCCCAGTCGTTGTACTTCTTGGAAAGGGATGCATCATCCTTGAATATGGTATCGCTTGCGAGCTGGGCGAGCCATGCAGTTGCACTTGCGTGACGTGCAGAGCCCCAGTTGAAGAGCCATGCGAGTCCGTCGGGAGTATACTGTACCTTCTTTCCGCCGTAACCGTCTATCCAGTAATCAAGGTGGTGGGAAACGTGCTCGATCCACTCCTTGTCGCCTGTCTCCTGTGCATAGAGGAGAGCTGCTCCCTGTGAGGTATCATCCCAGCAGAAGCCCCATGTGTACTTACGTGAAGTTGACTGCTCCTCAAGTGGGAACTGCGGGATATAGTCGTTCTTTACCTTGTCCATGTAGCTCTGGTCGCCTGTGGCTCTGTAGAGCCAGATAGCTGCATACATACAGTCATCCACCCACGAAGAAGGCTTATACATGGAGCCCATTGCTCCGTTTTCGTTGTTTCTTATCTTATCGGCTGTCTTGAAATAGGTCTTTGCCTGGTCAAGATATGCCTTTGCCTTATCGGGCTGAAGATCCTTGAACATCAGGTAGCCCTCAGCCAGTGCTGCTGCTGAGAGAGCCATGGTGCAGGAATCGTCTATCTCATCGTAGGGACGCTTCCAGTCGCCGTTGTTCAGGTGATGCTTGCGGAGGTATACCTCAGCGCTGCACCAGATGTTATGGTCGGTGGAGCCGCCGGTGAAATCACCGATGGTACCGATGATCTTGTCGCCTCTGTCGCACTGCATGAGGTAGTCAAGTCCCCACTGCACGTTGTTGCGGTAGGTCTCGCCCATGCCGAGCTTGTCAACTGTATCCTTGTACGCAAGATAGCCCCATGCGAGCACGGAAGCTGAGTATGCGTTTGTAAGAGTGAACTTGAAATGGTCACCGGCATCGAACCAGCCGCCCTTGCAGACATCGGTCTCCTCGCCGTCCTCGTTCACCATTGAATCAGCTCTCCACGGAACACTGTTCCACTCGGGGAGCTTACCGGCCTGCTGCACCTCGTAGAAGAACATGGACTTCTGAAGTGCCTCGCCATAGTTGTACTTGCCGCCGGCAGCATCTGCTGTTCCGGAAGCGGGGTATGCTGCGAGCACACCTGCGGACATTGTCAGTGCCGACACTGCCGCTAAGAGTTTTTTCATTTTCATTTTTTAATTAGCCCCTCTCAATATTTTTATTTGAGTGCAAAACTGGCAGTTATGTGCTGCCTCTTTACATTTATAATATACACTATATTGAAGGATTTGTCAAGATAATATGTTAAATCCCAAACGCAGACAAGAAATTGTGGCAATAGTACAATCAGAAAAAAGAGTTGAAGAAAATTTGTTCTCTCCTCTTTATTTATACATTATTATATGGTATAATGAATGCAAGGCATTCATTCAGCTTGTCAAAAAATGTAGTTTCACCGATAAAACCAAACGGTTGGGATTCCAAAGGGGCTCCGCCCCTTTGGTCAGGTCAAGGGCAGAAAGCCCTTGTGGGGTGTGGGGCAAAGCCCCACATATAGCCTTCGGGCGCTCCGCAAGGGGTGAATTCAAAAACAGTCCGGTGGACTGTTTTTGAAGAGGGGACACCCTGCAAGAGAGGGCGTCCCCTAAGTTGATATAGTTTTTTTGACAGACTGAATGAATGCAAGGCATTCATTATATTTTATCTTAAAGCCCTTGCAGATACGCAGATCAAAGATCTGCTTCCTGCATTCGGGCGATTATACCATAACGCTTCGCTTTTATGGTATAATGAATGCAAGGCATTCATTATATTTTATCTTAAAGCCCTTGCAGATACGCAGATCAGAGATCTGCTTCCTGCATTCGGGCGATTATACCATAACGCTTCGCTTTTATGGTATAATGGTATGGTGATAAAACGGGGCAGCGAATTTCGTTCCGGACAGGGAGGCAGGCTATGATACACGATCACTTCATACTACATTCGGATTACGCTCCTGCAGGCGATCAGCCGCAGGCCATAGACAAGCTCGTCAGCGGCATAGAATCGGGAAAGAAGGAGCAGATACTCCTCGGCGTTACAGGCTCGGGAAAGACCTTCACCATGGCGAACGTCATAGCAAGAGTAAACAAGCCGACTCTTGTGCTCGCCCACAACAAGATACTCGCCGCACAGCTCTGCTCGGAGTTCCGCGAGTTCTTCCCGGAGAACGCTGTCGAATACTTCGTATCCTACTATGACTACTACCAGCCGGAGGCCTATGTGCCCAGCACTGACAGCTACATCGAAAAGGACTCCTCCATAAACGATGAGATAGACAAGCTGCGCCACTCCGCTACCTCGGCCCTTGCGGAGCGACGTGATGTTATAATAGTCGCCAGCGTATCCTGCATCTACTCCCTCGGAAGCCCGGAGGAATACAGGAATATGTGCGTATCCATACGTCAGGGCGCTGAGAAGCCCCGCGATGAGCTGATAAAGGAACTCGTCAGGATACGCTACGAGCGCAACGACATCGCCTTCGAGAGAAACCGCTTCCGTGTCAGGGGCGATGTGGTGGAGATATTCCCTGCCCGCTCCGGTGACACGGCGGTACGTGTTGAATACTTCGGCGACGAGATAGACCGTATCTCCGAGATAAACGTAGTCACCGGAGAGGTGAAGTCCACCCTCTCACACGTTGCCATATTCCCGGCATCGCACTACGTTGTGGGCGATGACAAGATAGAGAACGCCCTTGCGGAGCTCGACAGGGAGCTCGCCGAGCGGATAGACTACTTCACCGCTCAGGGCAAGCTGATAGAGGCTCAGCGAATCAAGGAGCGCACACACTACGATATGGAGATGATACGGGAGGTCGGCTATTGCAGCGGCGTTGAGAACTACTCGCGCGTGCTCGCAGGACGTCCTCCGGGAAGCACTCCCATGACGCTCCTCGACCACTTCCCCACCGACTTCCTGCTCTTCGTGGACGAGAGCCATGTGACTCTGCCGCAGGTCCGTGCTATGTACGCCGGAGACAGGGCAAGAAAGACCACTCTCGTTGACTACGGCTTCAGACTTCCCTCGGCCATGGATAACCGTCCGCTCAACTTTGACGAATTCTACGATCACGTCAATCAGGCTGTATACGTCAGCGCCACCCCCGGCACTATCGAGCGTGAGAAGACGGATATCATTGTTGAGCAGGTGATACGTCCGACAGGTCTTGTGGATCCGGAGATCATCGTCAAGCCCACTCAGGGACAGGTGGACGACCTGCTCTCAGAGATCAATATACGTGCGGAGAGGAAGGAAAGAGTCCTCGTCACCACCCTCACCAAGAAAATGGCTGAGGATCTGACCGCCTACTATGAAAAGCTGGGCGTAAGGGTGCGCTATCTCCACCATGATATCGACACCATCGAGCGTATGGAGATAATCAAGGATCTCAGAAGCGGTGAGTTCGACGTGCTCGTGGGCATCAACCTCCTGCGTGAGGGACTTGATATCCCCGAGGTGAGCCTTATCGCCATACTCGACGCCGACAAGGAGGGCTTCCTCAGGAGCGAGACCTCGCTGATACAGACCATAGGACGTGCGGCACGTAATGCAGGCGGTCAGGTAATAATGTACGCCGATACAGTTACAGGCTCCATGGAGCGCGCTATCACGGAGACCGAGCGCCGCCGCACCATACAGATGGCCTACAACAAGGAGCACGGCATAGTGCCGAAGACCATAATCAAGGATGTAAGGGACGTTCTCGAGATAACCTCGAAGGACAAGGTAGAGGAGAAGACGAAAAAGAAGAAGCTCTCAGCTGCGGAGAAGAACGAGCTGATAGAGAAGCTCACTGCGGAGATGAAGAATGCCGCCAAGCTGCTTGAATTCGAGCACGCCGCCTACCTCCGCGACAAGATAAAGGAACTCAAGGGAGAAAAATAAACTATGACTGACAAGATAATCATAAAGGGCGCAAGGGTGAACAACCTCAAGAACATCGATCTTGAGATACCGAGAGACAAGCTCATTGTCATGACCGGTCTCTCCGGCTCGGGAAAGTCCTCCCTTGCCTTCGATACGATATATGCGGACGGTCAGAGAAGATACGTGGAGAGCCTTTCCTCCTATGCGCGTATGTTCCTCGGACAGATGGACAAGCCGGATGTGGACAGCATCGAAGGCCTCTCCCCTGCTATATCCATAGACCAGAAGACCACCTCCAAGAACCCCCGCTCCACTGTGGGCACGGTCACGGAGATTTACGACTATCTCCGCCTGCTCTATGCACGAATAGGCATACCTCACTGCCCCGTCTGCGGACGTGAGATATCCCAGCAGAGCGTTGACCAGATGGTGGATACCCTCATGGCTCTGCCGGAGGGAACACGTCTCCAGCTCCTCGCACCCATAGTGCGCGGCCGCAAGGGACAGTACACCAAGGAGCTTGAGAGCGCAAGGAAGGGCGGCTTCGTCCGCGTCCGTATCGACGGCATCATGTACGAGCTGACGGAGGAGATCAAGCTCGACAAGAACAAGAAGCACAACATTGAGATAATCGTTGACCGTATCATCATCAAGGAGGGCATAGAGTCACGTATCACGGACAGCCTTGAAACTGTTTTCCGTCTTACGGAGGGGCTTGCCATAGCTGACGTCATAGGCGGCGAGGAGATACTCTTCTCACAGAACTACGCCTGCCCGGAGCATAATATCAGCATAGGCGAGCTGGAGCCTGTGATGTTCTCATTCAACAATCCCATGGGCGCCTGCCCGAAGTGTACCGGTCTCGGTATGTTCAGGCGCGTCGATCCCGACCTTATAGTACCGAACAAAGAGCTTTCCATAATGGAAGGCGCTATACAGGCGTCGGGCTGGAACAGCCTTGACGAGACCTCCATATCCACCATGTACTACCGGGCCATTTCAAAGCACTACGGCATACCGATAGACGTTCCGGTAAAGAAGCTGAAAAAGGCCGACCTCGACCTCTTCCTCTACGGCACCGGCGATACCACCCTTGAGCTCCAGCGTCCGGCTTCCCTCGGCGGCGGAACATACAGCTCACCCTTCGAGGGCGTCATCAACAATCTTGAGCGCCGCTACCGTGAGACCAGCAGCGAATACTCAAAGAACGAGATAGAGGACTGTATGAGCGAGGTGCTCTGCCCGGAGTGTCACGGCAAAAGACTTCGCGACGAATACCTCTCTGTCACTGTCGGAGGTCTGAGCATCAGCGAGCTTACCGACCTCTCCGTACGCAAGGCACTGGATTTCTTCAACGGGCTGGAGCTCACAAAGCAGCAGCAGTTCATCGGCGAGCGTATCATCAAGGAGATAAAGGAGCGTCTCGGATTCCTCAGCAGCGTAGGCCTTGACTACCTCACGCTCTCACGCTCCTCCGGCACTCTTTCCGGCGGCGAGAGCCAGCGTATACGCCTTGCAACACAGATAGGCTCCTCCCTCGTGGGAGTGCTGTACATCCTTGATGAGCCGTCCATAGGCCTGCATCAGAGAGACAACGACAAGCTGATAGCCACACTGAAAAAGCTGCGCGACCTCGGCAATACCCTTATAGTGGTAGAGCATGACGATGACACCATGCTTGCGGCTGACCATATCGTGGATATCGGCCCGGGCGCAGGCATCCATGGCGGCGAGGTGGTATTCTCCGGCCCTGTCGACAAGCTGCTGAAATGCAAAAACTCCATAACCGGACAGTACCTCAGCGGCAGGAAAAAGATAGATGTTCCGGCTGTCCGCAGGAAGGGCAACGGCAGCTTCCTTACGGTACACGGGGCAGAGGAGCACAACCTCCGCGGCATAGATGTCAGCATCCCCCTCGGTGAGCTGGTCTGCGTTACGGGCGTTTCCGGCTCTGGCAAATCCTCTCTCGTCAACGAGATACTCTACAAGCACCTTGCCGCAAAGCTGAACAGGGCTAAGGTAAAAAGCGGAAAGTTCGCCTCCATAGAGGGACTGGAGAACCTGGACAAGGTGATATGTATAGACCAGTCGCCTATCGGAAGGACTCCCCGCTCGAATCCGGCCACCTATACCGGAGTGTTCAGCGATATACGCGACCTCTTCGCCCAGACTCCCGACGCCAAGGCACACGGCTACGGCAGCGGACGTTTCAGCTTCAATGTGAAGGGCGGACGCTGTGAGGCCTGCGAGGGTGACGGTATCATCAAGATAGAGATGCACTTCCTGCCGGATATCTATGTGCCCTGCGAGGTCTGCAAGGGCAAGAGATACAACCGAGAGACTCTCGAAGTACACTACAAGGGCAAGTCCATATACGATGTGCTGGAGATGACCGTCGATGAGGGCGTTGACTTCTTTGAGCATATCCCGAAGATAGCACGCAAGCTGAAGACCTTGCAGGACGTAGGTCTCGGATATATCCGCATCGGTCAGCCGGCAACAACTCTCTCCGGCGGTGAGGCGCAGAGAGTCAAGCTCTCGACGGAGCTCTCAAAGCGGGCTACGGGAAAGACTATATATATCCTCGACGAGCCGACCACTGGTCTGCACACCGCAGACGTCCACAGGCTCATCGATGTGCTCCAGCAGCTCACCGACCAGGGCAATACCGTTCTCGTCATCGAGCATAACCTCAACGTCATCAAGGTCGCTGACCACATCATCGACCTCGGCCCAGAGGGCGGCGACGGCGGAGGTCTGATAGTCGCACAGGGCACCCCCGAGGAGGTAGCGGAATGTCCGCAGTCCTATACCGGACAGTACCTGAAACCCTATCTGAAATGACAAAAGCCTGAAAGCGCAGTATGCGCTTTCAGGCTTTTTATCTTCTGATAAGTTCCGTTTTTCTGACTGTGAATCCGGTCTCTGTGTAGAGCACTGCAGCCCTTTCGTTCCATTCGGCAACATGGAGAGTCAACGGCTCACAGGTCTGCTCCCTGATATGGTTTACGGCCCATATCAGCAGCTTCCTGCCATAGCCCCTGCCCTGATATGCACGGCTGACGAACAGGTCGTCTATCTCCGTGCCGCAGCAGGCAACTCCGCCTATGATATCCTCTCCGTCAGTCAGGAGAAAAAGGCTGTCCTTCCTGCCGTCAAGCTGACGGATATCCGAAAGGAAGTCATAGGGTTCTATACCGAGAGCTTTACGCATCTCATGGAAGCATTCGTTGTATACACACTCAAACTGCGGATACAGGTCATCGCGGAAGGGGATCACGGGCAGCTCATCGGCCGGGATGCGCCCTCCGGTATAGACCATCTCATTTACCCTGAACTCCTTCATTGTAGCGATCCTCGAGCCACTTTATCATGGCATCGAAGCCCTCCTGTGTGCGGTCAAACTCCTGCTCGTGCTCGATCTCCGCCTTCATGGAGCAGAGTCTGCCGTGCCATGTCTTTGCGGTGAACTTCTCGCCGGTTATAACCTTGTAGGAGAAATCGTCCTTGCTGCCCGAGTAATCGTTCTGGCTGTCGAAGTAGAAGAACTTGGGGATATCAAAGACCTCCGATACGCTTGTATTCGCCATTTCACACCCTCCCCTCAAAGAAATCTATCGCCTTGTCAAGGCTTTCGTAAACTCCGCTCAGCATGGGCCTGAGCTTCTCATCCGGCTGAGTCATATCCGGTATCATAAGCACATGACAGCCTGCGCGGTAGCCGGCCGTTGCGCCGTTCGGGGAATCCTCCAGTGCGGCACACTCCTCCGGCGGCAGCCCCAGCTCTCCTGCTGCGGTAAGGTAGATGTCCGGATCGGGCTTGCCGTTCGTCACCATATCTCCGCAGACGAGGGCATCGAAATAGTCTATGGCCCCCACCTTTGTCAGGTACATGACTGTGCGCTCACGGGGAGTAGCCGTTGCGACCGCCATCTTTACGCCGTGCTCACGCAGGTAGTCAAGCAGCTCGAACAGTCCGGGCTTCAGGTCTATGCCATGCTCCCTGACGTGCTCGTTGATTAGCACGGTACGGCGTGCGCGTATATCCTCAGTAGGGCAGTCCTCTCCGAAGAGGCTTTTCAGCCTTGCTATGGAGTACTTCCTCGCAAGACTGCGTATGGACCATACGTGCTCGTCCCTCATATCGTAGCCGAATTCTGCCGCCGCCTGTTTCCAGTAGAGCAGGTAGAGCTTTTCGGTATCGAGCATAAGGCCGTCCATATCGAAGATCGCGCCCTTTATCTTACTTTCCATTTATCTTCCTTTCCTCCGCTCAGTCGACGTCCATGTCGAAATACGCCTTGTCGAAATCACGTCTGAGCAGGTCGTCACGCTTTATTATCCAGTAGATGTTCCACACGCAGCCGTACTGGAATCCGAACTGGAGCAGATTGACTTCATCATCATTGAGCTCCGGATAGTTTCCTCCGGTCGGCACGCCGAGCAGCTTGTCGGTATGGAACTGGATATCGTCAAATATGCCGTCATGCTCCTCCTCGAGCTCACTGAAGGGCCCGTTGTATCTTCTGATATCATTGGAGTACTCAGATTCCTCAGCAAATCCTATGGCATATTCCTGGAGTCCCTTCTCCTTCTCGCCCTCATAGAACTCGGTGTTGTAGGGGAAGGGCGGAGCAGTACGCCTGAGCTGTGACATATCGCCGTCCCACCATATCACCCGCTGATGGCGGTATTCCTCCGGCGGGAGTATCTTTCCGTCCCTGCCGAAACACATTATTGTAAAGTCCGGTCTTGTGAAGGAGCTCTGATCAAAGAGCGCTCCGTCACATGACCAGAAGAAATAGAGCATACCGGTCTGCGGGAAGAGATGCTCCGGATCTGCGCCGGACTCCGCAAGCTCGCGGAGGTTTATCTGCGCTATGAGCTGCATACCTGCTATATCGTAGCGCTGCACCGGCCCGCCATTCCGGCGGTATCTCACCTCAGGTCTCAGGGGGTACTCTATCTCCGGCGGAAGGTCGGGATATCCTCCGCATTTCGATGCGCCGACAGGTATCTCTCCGCCGGGATACTCCTTTTCGGTGAGCAGAACGAGCCTGCGGAGATATTTCTGTGATTCGGGTATGAGGTCTGCACGGCCTATTTCACTCAGGTATTCTTCAAACTCAGTCATATCTTCCTCCAATATACATAAATGCAGGGGTGTTGCCCCCCTGCATTCTTTTCTGTTATGAATTGTTTCTGGGGATCATTGCAGCGATCTTGCTTATGAAATCGTTGAAGTTCTGTGTCTGGAGAATAACTCTTCCGGGGCCTGTGAGCCTTGTGAGGAAGAGTCCCTCACCGCCGAGGAAAACGTTCTTGAGTCCCTTTACGGTCTCTATGTCATACTTCACGCTGCTCTCGAAGGCTACCACGTTTCCGGTATCGACCTTGATGGATTCGCCGGGTGCAAGATTCTTCTCGACAACGTCACCGTCAGCCTCGAGGAATGCCATGCCGCTTCCGCTGATCTTCTGGAGGACGAAGCCCTCACCGCCGAACAGGCCTGCGCCCAGTCTCTTGGTTAAGGTTATCTCGAGCTTTACGCCGTTCTCAGCGCAGAGAAAGGCGCCCTTCTGGCAGATCATTTCCATATTTGAAACGTTAATAGGTACGATCTTGCCCGATACAGTTGAACCGAAGGCTATCGTAGAACCGTCCATCTTTGCAGTATAGTTTGCCATGAAGATGGATTCTCCGGCAAGGAGCCTGCCTATGCTTTTCAGGCCGCCGCCCTTGGTGTTCGTGGTCATCTCTATTCCGTCGCTCTGCCATATCATTCCTCCGGACTGTGTGAACATTGTCTCTCCGGAGTTGAGAGTACACTCGACTGCGGGAACGATATTGCCTATGATCTCGTATTTCATTGCTATTCCTCCTTATTCATTCATTACAGGGGCAGAAGAGTCCCTCTGCCCCTTTGGATCACTATACAGACTGATGCCGTTATCTGAGCTGTCTTCCGTCCGAGTCGGTGAAGTTGCCGCAGCAGAGTACTATCAGGTCGGCTATGGTGCCGAAGAGATAGAGACCGACTGTGAAGAACCACAGCAATCCCGTGCCTGTCTTGCCGACATAGAGGCGGTGAAGGCCGTTGAACCCGATAAAGCCCAGACAGCACAGAAATATCGCAGTGCCACGGCTTTTGGGAGACACATTTCCGGTGTCGTAGACGACACGTTCCGGTATCGCATAGTTGTTATTGCTGTTGTTGTAGTTGTTGATGATAGTTATATTCTGCTGGACCGGCTCCCTCGGCATTTCAGATCCGCAATAGGAGCAGAATCTTCCGGTCACATCTGCCCCGCAGTGTGTACAGATTATACTTTTCCTCCTTTATACCAGTCAGCCGGCTTCCCTGATGCTCACCAGTTTATCATCCAGCTGTACATACCCTCATACTGTCTTGCTGAGCTGTTCCATGAGAAATCAGCCTCCATGCCGCGGCGGACTATCCTGTCCCACTCCTCGCGGTGATCGTAGTACACGCTCTTGGAGTAGTTGATAGCTCCGAGCATCTCGTCGCCGTTGTAGTTGGCGAAGGAGAATCCTGTACCGGTGCCGTCGAACTCATTGTAGGGCTGTACTGTATCCTTAAGGCCGCCTGTCTCACGTACTATCGGCACTGTGCCGTAGCGGAGAGCTATGAGCTGTGTGAGTCCGCAGGGCTCGAACAGCGAAGGCATCAGGATGGTATCAGCGGCGGCATACAGCTTGTGCGCCAGCTTGTCCGAATAGAGGATATTCGCGGATACCCTTTCGGGGTACTTCCACTGGAAGTGCTTGAACATATTCTCATATCTCGGATCGCCTGTGCCTATGATGACGAACTGGGTATTCTCGTCGCAGATGCGCTCCATGGCATAGTTGACGAGATCAAGTCCCTTCTGGTCGGTAAGGCGGCTGATTATGGCAATCATATACTTGTTCCTGTCGACCGGGAGACCGAGCTCTGCCTGGAGCTTCTCCTTGTTGACAGCCTTCTTCTCATGGAAGTTCTTGACAGTATACTTCTCGAATATCTGCTTGTCGTCCGCAGGATCGAAGACCTTGTAGTCGATGCCGTTGACTATGCCTCTCAGTGAAGCCGCTCTCGCGCGGAGAAGTCCGTCGAGCTGCTCGCCGAAGAAGGGGAACTTTATCTCCTCGGCATAGGTCTCGGATACCGTGGTGATATAGTCCGCATAGACAAGTCCGCCCTTGAGCATATTTGCCCCCTTGTGGAACTCGAGCTTGTCCGAGGTGAACATATAATCCGGCAGAGCCGTGTTGTATTTGAATGTCTCTATATCCCATACACCCTGGAATTTCAGGTTGTGTATGGTCATTATGGTCTTGGTGGAGCTGTAGAAGGGATTTGTTGCAAAGGCAGAATGCATGAATACGGGTATCATTGCAGCCTGCCAGTCGTGGCAGTGGATGATATCGGGGCGGAAGCCTATAACAGGCATGATCGCCAGTACAGCCTTGCAGAAAAACGTAAAGCGTTCGATATCCCACTTGATATCCGACGAATATGGCTGATCGCACTTGAAATAGTATTCATTGTCCACGAAATAGCACTTGATACCGTTGTATTCATATTCCATGATACCTACATGGACGCCCTCGGTACGCATACCGTAATCCATGTAGAAATGTGTGACATATCTGAAATTGTCCCTGAGTTCAGGCTTGATGCACGTATAGTAGGGCAATATCACCCTTACATCGAATTCTTCTTTGTTGAGATACTGCGGAAGCGCACCAACAACATCGGCAAGACCGCCGGTCTTGACAAAGGGCACACATTCCGAAGCGGCAAACAGGATATTTTTCATACAGCTCAACTCCTTTTCTTACTTCGTTCAAAGAGATATCCAGACGGAAACACCCTCCTGCCGGACATGACTTTCCCAGCCGGCTCGTCCATCTGTATCACTATTATTATATACCAAAAATCAGCAATAGTCAATAGAAAAATATTATTCTTGCACAAATGACGATTGTGTCTATCAATAGGCAATATAGTCCTTATCCACCCTGTACATAAGCTCGCTGAAAACAAGATCCTCCAGCTTTGCGCCATTGGTTATGGCCTGATACGCAGCCTTGAAACGGGAGGAGAGGCCGAGTATCTTCATATTGTCCTCCTTGGAGGGCGCCTTCTCCCTGATATAGCGGTATACAGCACCGTCTGTCCAGCCGTAGCTGCGGAGCTGCGAGCGCTTCATCTCCCACTTTGTACCGGATTCGTCATCCAGGGCGATGATACCGTCGCGCTCTCCCACATTCAGTACAACGCCGCAGTATATCTCGGGGATGAATGCTATCATCTCACGGGCAAGAGAGTTCACGGGAAGGGAACGGGCTATCTCCATGGTTATGTTCTGATAGCTCTCCTGGCTGTCGATCTCCTTCATGCGCTCTATGGCGTTGTAGGTCAGCTCCTTTATCTGCTCCTGTGTATAGGGGGCAGGCTTGTAGGTCTCATCCTTCTGTATCAGCAGGATGAACTGCTTGTCTGCGCCGTAGGGTATGGGCTCTGAGGGCTTTCTTACCACCTTGCGGAGCTCCTCTGTGAGCTCGGGATAGAAGGTGTTGTTGATGCGTGCCTCGCAGGTGAGGCTGTCCCCTGCCCATGCGGCATAGAGCTTTATCCAGTAGGCTCTCTTCTTTCCGAGATAGCCTGTGAGCTTGTCGCTGAGCAGATTCCAGAAGCTGCCGCCCTTCATGAAGTGTTCTCCCACATGGAAGGTGCCTATGACACAGGGCACACGGAAGATATGCTCCTCACCCATGACGTCAGCGCTGACAGTCTCCTCGCCGTCGCATTTCAGTGCAGCAAGCAGGAAGTGAAGAACGCCTGCACAGAAGCTCTCGGCGCCCATCTTCATGGCGCTGTAGGGATCATTGCCGAAGCCGGCAACGGATTCTGCCATGGTCTCCTCGAAAAACTCATGGTCAAGGAGATAGATCATCTGAACGGTATAACTGGAGTTCACAGGTGTGGTCTCGCCCATGCGGAGCCTTACTGTAAGGCCGTATTCCGGGAATGTGACCGTATTATCGCTGAACTGTGCTCCCTCATACTTATCGGCGACATACTTGAGCGGATCAAAGCCGGACTCCGTCATGCCTGCGCCGTCATTATTATTTATTACATCTGATACTTTCATTTTATCATCCTCTTTCATATAATATAGGATGATTTGATTATAACATATTTCACAAATTTTTACAAGTCCAAAAATGCCTGTTTACACAAAAAGAGGACTGCCGGAGCAGTCCTCTTGTATCATATCTTACATTGCGCCTGTGCTGAGGCCTGTGCCGCTTATCTTCCACTGGCCGTCCTGCTTTACTACATCGTATGTCACTATGCTGAGACCGTAGGTCTCATCTGACGGTTCTACATTCACGTAGAGCTCGAACTTGTCATCTGTTGCATAGCGGACGCGTTCCTCAAGTGCATCTGCTGCGGTATTGTTCTCGCCGGGATCGAGAAGCCATGAACTGCCGTTGGCAAGTACATAGAGCCTGCCATTGTACTCGATGAATACGCCGAGGTCGGGTGCGAATGCTGCTTCGTCCTCAGATGCCCATGTGTAGCCGCTGCCGTATGCAGAGGTATCTCCGCCGAAGAGCTTCATATCATCGAGCTTGTTAGTTGCGATGCCTTCGTGGTTGCTGATGCATTCATCAGTGAATACAGAACGTGCTTTTCCTCTGAGTATATCAAGTGTAAGGCTGCCCTTTACGGGATAGTAGCTGTATACAGCGTATTCGCCGGGTGTGGCGCCCTCTCTGTGGAGGTCTTCGCCCTTACCAAAATACTGGGTGTAGATGAGCTCCTCGCCCTCTGTCTCCATGGCGTCGCCTCTCAGGCTTCTTACAGCCTTGAGCAGCTCTGCTGCTGTTTCCTCATATCCGCCTGTCTTGCTGTAATCAGTGATGCGCCAGCCGGCATCGGTGTTCTTTACAGTGAAGTTGTACATCACAGGCTCAGTCACATCCCAGTAAACGACCTGACGTGATGCTGTGAATGATGTGGCGTTGCCGGCGCTGTCGCGCTCTACGTCAGATATCTCAACTGTGTCTGACTTGTACTCAAATGCGCGGATATCAGAGTTGTGGGCACTTCTTGTATACAGAACCCCGTTATTGTCTGTGAATGCCACTGCATCGGGGCCTTTCTCTGCGATGCTGCCGCACTGTGAGCTGATGGTCAGCTTAGGATCAGAGGTCTCAAGCTCCTCTGAGAGTATGCTGCGGGCATAGCTGATGAGTGATGCTGTGTCAGTGAAGCGGCTGTCAGTTACTCTGTAGTAATAGTAGCCTATATCGGTCCCTGCAAAGCTGTCGTTGGTATCAGCGGTAAGGCCGAACTCTGAGATATTTCTCAGATCGACAAAGCCGTCTGTGAGGTCAACTGCCATGGCCTTTATATCCTCGTCGGTGGAGAGCGCCTTATTGTGCTCGTCACCGGCAGCAGGCTTGTTTCCGGAATCTGCTGTCGCAGCGGCCTGTGCCTCTGCATCAAGAACGGACATATACTCCCAGTAAGCCTTCTCGCCGGTAAGGGTTATCTTCCATTCGCCCTCAGGCTTTCCGAGGCAGAAGTACATATATCCCTCTTCAAAATCTTCAGCGTAGTCTCCTGTGACCTTTCTTCTTACAAATATATCCTCGCCGTTCCTGATAGTCTCAATATCTCCGGTAAAGGTGTATTTCTTGCCGGTGGGCTTTGCATACAGAGCATCGCCGACCTTGATAAGGTTTCCGAATGCAAGGCTGTAGTTGTCATAGTTCTCGGTTATAACGCCGTCGACCACCCTGTCGGCTGAATACTCGCCGGCAGTGTTCATAAACAAGAAGTTCTCTATTTCACTGTCATCCATGAAGCCGGAGGCATAACTGCGAAGATGCTTTTCATCTGCATAGTTCAGTATTCTTATATACTCGTCAGAAATGGGCTCGCTGTAACTGAGATATTTGTAATACTGCTCGGGAGTCTCGAACATATCAGCTGTAAGTCCCTCAGGGATCTCGCAGTATACAGTTACCTTATCTGACCGGTCGAGATCCGGTGATACTATATCGTTCAGAAGGCTTGCATAGAATGAGGTAAGCATATCAGCCAGTTCCTCATCAGACATTTCCGTTTCTGCAACTTGAGAAGCGGGAGTCACGCGGTCTATAAGCCATTTGTCATCCTCCAGGACGAAAGTGAAGAGCATTTCCTGTGTTTCACCGTTCTCATCGCCTATCATGGTGCGCTTTGCCTTGAACTTTGCCCCCTCTTCCGCACGCTCAGGAAGTTCGATCACCTCAGGGGCGCCCTCAGCCCAGTGCATTGTCTGTTCTTCGCCGTTATCATTCATATAGATCTTTCCGTCCTTTTCAACGAACGGCCTTACGTAAAACATCGGATCATGCTCATCGGATGCCGGTTTTTCGACGGGTGTTATATCCTCGTATTTCACGCCGATCGTAAAGTCACCTCTGACGGTCCTGGAGGTGAAGGACGAATAAAGTGTATTCAGCTCTTCGACTGAGTTGAACCTGTTGTCTGTGACAGGGTAGTAATCGAGACTTGCTGCACTGCTGCCGTCGGTATACTTGTACTCTACCATCAGCTTTGCGTCTTCGCTGTTATCGACCTGACAGCTGTAGCAGTAATTTGCAAATTCAAGCATCTTGTCTGTCAGATCTCCGGCTATTGCCTGATAATCCCAGTTGATCGTTTCCACAGCGGTCTTAGGATCCTTTACGAGACTGCCGTTCTTTAAATAGTATGCTCCGCCGCCGAGGCCTGCAATAAGTGCTACGGCTGCTGCGATGCTTGCAAATCTGTGCCATACGGGACGGTGATATCTCTCAACACCCTTTACTTCGATCTCTGATTTTTCCTCTGATATTCCGTTAACTGCTGTATTATTATATTTCTTCTCGCTCATAGCGAACATCCTCTCTCTTTCCTCGTGACCGAGTTCCGGATAATCCTCCGGTGAGGGATCTGCTATGTTGTCTGCTGATTCCTTCATCAGCTCCATGATCTCATCAAAATCCATACCGATCCTCCTTACCCGGTTATTCCGGAGACACTGAGAGCCTTCTTGAGCTTCTGCCTCGCGCGGGTGCTGCGTTTCTGTACAGCAGCCTCCGACATGGAAAGCTTCTCTGCGATCTCCTTGACTGTTGATCCGTGAAAGTATTGCTGAATGATGATACGGGAATCCGGTTCGCCCAGCTTTTCGACCTCTGCAAGGACGAGACGCCTGAGCTCAGAGCGCTCTGACTCTGCCTCTATGTCGGTATCGGCTCTGTACTGTGATACGGTATCGTCCTCAATTGATACTGTATGGCCGTACCTGATGCTCAGTCTGCGGTAAAAGTCTATTGCCGTACGCTTGGCTATGGTGCCGATAAGCGGTTTAAGCTCGCCGTCGCCTGATCTTATCGTCTCACAGCAGCGGTACACCTCTGCGAATATATCACTGACGCACTCCTCGATATCCTCGCGGCTGCCGCATACCTTCAGCTTGCTCGCAGCTATGGCGTAGACATAGGCGCAGTATTCGTCAAACAGTACCCGGTGCGCCCTCTGCGGGGACGCCGATCTGAGCTGTTCAAACTCGCTGTTCGTCATATTATCACTCCTTCGAACATGTTCATTATATACTCTCGCAGCCTTTCACGGTTTCCGGACATGAAAAGAGAAAAAATATCAGAAATTTTTCAGGGCGGCTTAAGCCGCCCATTGATCATTCTATTATAAGTTCAACGGGGCAGTGATCGCTGCCCATGACCTCGGTGAGGATCCTTGAATCCTTCACCCTGTCCATGAATCTTGTGGATACAACGAAATAGTCTATACGCCATCCGGTGTTCTTCTCCCTCGCCTTGAAACGGTACGACCACCATGAGTATACCGCCTGGTCGGGATAGAGGGTTCGGAAGGTATCGGAGAAGCCTGCGCTGAGAAGCTCTGTGAACTTTCCTCTCTCCTCGTCGGAGAATCCCGGATTGCCCACATTGGTCTTCGGGTTCTTCAGGTCTATCTCGTTGTGGGCGACATTGAGGTCACCGCAGTACACTACCGGCTTTTTCTTGTCGAGGCTGCTGAGGTATTCACGCATAGCATCCTCGAACTCCATGCGGTAGTCAAGGCGCTTCAGCTCGGGCTGTGCGTTCGGCACATAGCAGCATACGAAGTAGAAGTCCTCGTACTCGCAGGTGATGACTCTGCCCTCGTCAAGATGGGCGCCGTTCATGCCGTAGGTGACGGAGAGGGGCTCGGTCTTGGTGAATACTGCCGTACCGGAATAGCCCTTCTTCTTGGCGCTGTGGAAGTAGGAATGATAGCCCTCCGGCTCGAAGTCGGCCTGACCGGGCTGCATCTTGGTCTCCTGAATGCAGAAGATATCGGCATCCTCCTGCGCGAAAAAGTCGCCGAAGCCCTTTGTAAGGGCGGCTCTGAATCCGTTGACGTTCCATGATATGAGCTTCATGCTATTTCCTCCGTTTACTGTTGTGTTTCTTCTTTCTCACCGAGAAGCCGAAATCGCCCAGCTTGCGGCCGAGGGCGAAGTACTCCCCGTGAGCATAAGCGGCAAGTCCGCACTGCTGGAGATTTAGCTTGCCCTTGCTGTCGATGTACTTCTCATCTGCTGCAACCGCAACTATCTCCGCAAGGAACATGGTATGGGATCCCAGCTCCTTTGCCTCGACGACACGGCATTCAAGGCTCACCGGGCACTCCTCTATCAGCGGGGCGCTGACCTGTGAAGCCTCTGCAGTATGAAAGCCGCAGGCCTCGAACTTGTTGATATCCTTTCCGCTCTTTACTCCGCAGAAGTCCGTTTCACGTATCATGGCGGAGGAGGTCAGGTTGATGACGAACTCGCCCGTCTCCTTTATAAGGCCGTAGGAGTATCTCTCCGGGCGGACGGATATATATGTCATGGGCGGGCGGGTGCATACTATGCCCGTCCAGCCGATAGTCAGCACGTTGGGCTTTTCCATAGTGCCGCAGGTGACAAGTGCTGCCGGCACAGGTGCGAGCAGGGCGCTGCCCTTCCAGAACTGTTTTGCCATTATTCTCACCGCTTCCGTATAAGTATAAAAAAGAGCCGTATCCTGCGATACGGCTCCTGAACTGTCCTGATTATTCCTCGTCCTCAGACTTCTCCTCAGAAGAGTAAACTGTCTCGTCAGCATCGCTGTTATCCTCTTCGTTCTCGAGAAGAGCACGCATTGAGATGCTGATCCTCTTGGAATCGGGATCGATGTCGATGATCTTTACATCGACCTCGTCACCTACGGATACAACGTCCTTCACGTTCTCAACCTTCTTGTCAGCAAGCTGAGAGATGTGGATAAGACCGTCTACGCCGTCGATGATCTGAGCGAATGCACCGAAGCTTGTTGTAGAAACGATAGTAGCCTTAACAACATCGCCTACCTTGTAGTTGGACATGAAGATCTCCCAGGGATTGTCCTCAGCCTTCTTGAAGCCGAGTGAGATCCTGTTGGCCTCACGGTCGAGATCCTTGATGTAAACCTCAAGAGTATCGCCTACGTTAACGACCTCAGAGGGGTGCTTGATACGCTTCCATGAGAGCTCGGAAATGTGAACCATTCCGTCGATGCCGCCGAGATCTACGAATGCACCGAAGCTTGTCAGGGACTTAACCTTACCTACATAGGTCTTGCCTACCTCAGCATCATCCCAGAACTTAGCCTTAGCCTCTTCCTTCTGTGCGTTGAGTACTTCTCTGATGGAGCCTACTGCTCTCTTTCTGCCCTCAGTTACCTCAATGATCTTGAACTGAACCTTCTGCTTGAGGAGTGAGTCGAGCTCAGCGCCTCTGGGCAGACCTGTCTGAGATGCAGGGATAAATACTCTTACGCCGTATACATTGAGAGTAACACCCTTGTTAACGATGTGCTGTACAACACCCTCGAGAACTGTGCCCTCTTCCTTGGCCTTCATGATCTTCTCGTAGCCTTCCTGCTCCTCGACCTTTCTTCTTGAAAGTGCAGCAGTACCCTCGGCATCGTTTACCTTGATAACGATAAGGTCGATCTCGTCGCCTACGTTTACGAGGTCAGCGGGCTTCTTGGAAGGATCATCTGTAAGATCCTCGAGCTTAACATAGCCTGTGTGCTTTGTGCCCAGATCAACTGTGATCTCTGCGTTGCCAACGCTTACAACGATACCCTTGACCTTTTCTCCTGTATGTATTTTCTTGAAGGACTTGTCGATAGCCGCTTCATCAAAGACTTCCTCTTCGGGATTAGTAGTGTTGTTTTCGTATTCTGACATAACTAAGAATACCTCCTTGATAATATGTGCCGGGGTCGATGCTCCGGCTGTAATGCCGATCTTGCCGGCATCGGGCAGCTTTAAAGCGGAAAGCTCATCCGAGTTTTCGATATGATACGTCTTACAGTAGCGGCTACACACCTCTGACAGCTTGACCGTATTGGAACTGTGTTTTCCACCGACGACCAGCATGATATCAGACCTCTGTGCAAGCTCAGCGGCATCAGTCTGCCTTTTCTCAGTAGCGTTGCATATTGTATCATATACGATGATATTCGGATCGTCCTTCGGTATCATCTTTAAGCACTCTTGCCATATATTAATATTATATGTTGTTTGAGCAACAAAAGCAAGGGGTTTTTTAAAAATATTTCCAGATTTCGCAAAAATGTCAGATAGCTCATGGTTGTCCTTAAAAACGACCGGTTTTTGGCTACAATGACCAACGATCCCCTGGACCTCAGGATGGAGAGCGTCCCCAGCAATAAATACAAGATAGCCTTTTTCGCTCATCTCCGCAACGATCTTGTGGATCCTGGAAACGAAGGGGCAGGTGGCATCTATCATGCGGTTGCCCTTGGCTTCGATCTGCTCATAAACGTCCCGTCCTACGCCGTGAGAACGTATTACGACCGTTTCATCCGGCTCGAGCTCATCGACTGATTCGATGACTCTTGCCCCCTTGGCGAGCATATCGTTCACTACGTCCTGATTGTGTATGATCGGGCCGAGTGTCGCTACTCTTGTATTCTTCCCCAATTCATTATACACCATTTTTACGGCTCTGTCAACCCCAAAACAAAAGCCGGCTGACTCAGCTATCGTTATTTCAGTCATTTAACTGTTCCTCCGCAGCTTCCCCGGACTTGCTTTCTGCCGGTTTTTCCTCGGTATCGCCCTCTACAAGGCGCTTGATCTCTTCCATATAACGGTTCTTGAGCTTTACGAGCTGTCTCGGATTCGGCTCCTCCCGGTTGTCTACGTAATCGGCCGGATATATTGGCTTTCCGTACTTCACCGTGATCGGTGTGCGGAAGCTGAGCTTCTCTCCGAAGCAGATGCCCACGGGTACTATCGGCTTGCCGGACTTCGCTGATATAAGCGCTGCTCCCGTGTGGCCGCGGTGTACCTTGCCGTCCTTTGAGCGTGTGCCCTCGGGGAAGATCATAAGGTTCGAGCCGCTCTCAAGTCTCTCGACGGAGGTGTCGATAACTCCCATATCCCCCTTGCCGCGGGATACCGGAAATGCTCCGAGATTGCGTATCAGCCAGCCGAACACCGGATTGGTGAAGAGCTCCTCCTTGGCCATGAAACTGTGCCTGCCCCTGGAGAAGGCCGCTACTATGGGCGGATCAGCGTTGGTACGGTGATTGGCGGCGAAGATCACTGAGGTATCCGCCGGAACATTCTCCCTGCCCTCCGTCTTCATCCTGTAAGCTATGAGGAAGGCTATCTTTACGAGGAATTTAGCGATATAGAACATCATTCCGTTTTCTCCCTGATTATATCGACTATTGCCTGTGCGGACTGCTCAAGGTCAAGTTCGGTGGTGTCAACGAGGACTGCGTCCTCTGCCTGCTTCAGCGGTGAGGTCTCGCGGTGCATATCCTGATAGTCGCGCTTGATGATGTCGCTGAGTATCTCCTCATAGGTTGGGCAGTCCGGCTTTTCAAGGAGCTCCTTGTAGCGGCGGTTCGCTCTCTCCTCGGCGGAGGCTGTGAGGAATATCTTAACGTCCGCATCCGGGAGGACTACCGTGCCGATATCCCTGCCGTCCATGATAACGTTGTTCTCACGGGCTATCTTCTTCTGTGTCTCGAAGAGGTAGGCTCTTACTGCCGGGATAGCGGAGGTGCGGGAGGCTGCCATGGATATCTCAGGAGTGCGGATAAGACCGGAAACGTCCCTGTCCCCTACGTATACGCACTGCACACCGTCAACGAAGCGGAGTGAGATATCAGCCTTTTCAAGCTCCTCTGCAATATCCTCGTCAGCGATGCCGTTCTCTGTGATGTAGAGGGCAGCAGCCCTGTAAAGAGCGCCTGTGTCAACATAGATATAGCCGAGCTCCTTTGATACCATCTTTGCGATGGTGCTCTTGCCTGCGCCGGCAGGTCCGTCGATAGCGATGTTGATGTTCTTGTCCTTTTTCATTTTTATTCTCCTCAGTAAATAATATTATCTTTCCCTTATCTCTGTCTCAGCAGCCCGGTCACCGATATGATGAAGTCGGCAAGGAGTGCGGCAGAGGATATGACTGTGAATGCGATACATAGTCCCTTCGGCAGGCTCCTGCTCAGCTTTCCCGAGAGAGGATGCAGCCCGAAGAAATAGGCTACCGACATGATACCGAATATGGCCGAGGATATCACGCAGGAGCGGTCGAGTATCGAAAGGTACCAGCCCTCGTATGTCCAGAACTGCTGGTGGAAGATGAACTCGAGCAGATAGGACGAGCCCAGCTCGAACAGCGTAGTTATCACCGATGCTGCTATGAAGAGCACAACGGGATTCATCTTTCTCTTATGAAGCAGCGCAAGGAGTATGAAGGCGCCTACAGGGTATATGGGTATGACCGGAAGATTCAGTATGCCGCGGTTCTCGTAGATACGGAACATTATCCACATCGTCGCCACCTCGTAGAGCCAGCCGATGAAGCCGGCTGCCACGAACTCGAATACATACCGGAAGGCGGTGCGCCAGTGTTTTTCCTGTATCATAGGCACTGTGCCGCTGCATAGGCGGTGGAAAAGGCTATCTGGAGATTGAAGCCTCCCGTGTAGGCGTCAACGTCTATGACCTCGCCGGCAAAGAACAGGCCGGGCAGGAGCTTCGACTCCATGGTCTTGGGGCTTATCTCCTTTACGGAGACGCCGCCGCTCGTTATTATCGCCTCGTCAATAGGCCTGAATCCCGATATCCGCACAGGGAAGGACTTTATGAGCGCACCGAAGGCAAGTCTCTGCTCGCGGGTTATGCTGTTGACCTTCTGCTCCTCGGGTATGCCGGAGAGCCTTATTATCACAGGTATCAGCTTTGCCGGGAGAAGGGCGCGTATGCCGTTGCGGAAATCACGGTTGAGGTTCTCTGCGAAGTCCCTCTGCAGTCTTGAATCGAGCTGCTCCGGTGTAAGGCCGGGCTTCAGGTCGATGACTGCACGGTATCTCCCCTGCTGCATCTGCCGGATATGGCTGCTGGCACTGAGCACCAGAGGGCCGCTGAGGCCGAAGTGGGTGAAGAGCATCTCGCCGAGCTCGCTGTATATCACCCTGTCGCCGTCATATAGGTCGAGGGTGACGTTCCTGAGTGAGAGCCCCATGAGCTCTGCACAGAACTTATCCGGCGAGGTAAGCGGAACAAGGCTCGGTTTCAGCTCCGTTACCGTATGGCCGGCAGACTCAGCGAGCCGGTAGCCGTCACCGTCAGAGCCTGTGGTCGGGTAGGACTTTCCGCCGCAGGCGATAAGCACCGAGCTGCTGCGGTATTCCTCGCCGCCGGCACGTACTCCGGCGCATACCCCGTCCTCGATGAGAAGTGAGGATACACGCTTGTGTACTATCCTTACTCCGAGGCGGTCAAGCTCACGGCTGAGTGCCTGCACTATGTCCTCCGCCCTGTCGCTCACGGGGAACACACGGTTGCCGCGCTCCGTTTTGAGCGGAACTCCGAGGGACTCGAAGAAGTCCATGACGTCATAGGCATCGAAGGCGGAATAGGCACTGTACAGGAACCGGGGATTCACGGGGATATTCTCCATGTGCTCCTGCATGGGGGAATTGTTGGTGACGTTGCAGCGTCCCTTGCCGGTGATACGCAGCTTTTTGCCGATGCGGTCGTTTCGCTCGAAGAGCAGCACTGACCTGCCGAGCCTTGCAGCCTGTATGGCAGCCATACAGCCGGCAGCTCCGCCGCCTATTATAATAGTATCAGTCATCAGTCCTTCCTCCTCTCAGCAGCTCTTTCAGCCTGTCGCTATTCGCTCTGCGGCGTTCCTCTGTGGCCTTCCGGTCTATGGACCAGCCGCCGCAGCTGTATATCAGGACATCGCCCTCCCTTGCCGCTCCGGGGAGGTGTCCTCTGTGTATATCCGTCATGCCTTCATCCGTTTCAAGGACGGCATAATCGCCTTCGAACCTGTCTATCACTGCCATTATCTTCATGCAGCGCCCCTTTCAGTATCTATGCTGAGCTCTTTTCCGTCGGAGGTGAATACCGTCGTGCCGTTCAGGTCGGTGCGGAATATCCTTCCGGTATGCTTCCTGATGCGGTCTATCACAGAGTCTGCCGGATGACCGTAGGCATTTCCTGCGCCGCAGGATATTACCGCTATCTCGGGGCTCGTCTCGTTCAGGAATTCCTCACAGGAGGAGGAAGAGCTGCCGTGATGACCTGTCCTCAGCACCGTTATGCCCCTGACCTTTCCGGAAGCTGCCATATCGAGCTCTTCTTCCTTTTCTGCATCGCCGCACACAAGGAAGCTGTTTACGCCGTGGTCTATCCTGACGCAGACCGATGCGTTGTTCAGGTTCGTATCCGTTACCTTCAGCGGCGCTACTATCTGACAGGTCGCATCGCCGAGGGAAAAAGTCATGCCCGGATATGTCTCCGTCAGCTTCACATTCTCCTCCGCAGCCTTGTCAAGAAAGGCTGTGAACCACCATGCGGCCGGTATCATGTGTTCCGGCACGGGCGGGAGCAGCACCTCGTCCGCTCCGGGCTGTCCGAGCAGCTCCGGCAGACCGCCCATGTGGTCGGAATGGGGATGCGTCGCTATGATGCGGTCAAGCCGCTTTATACCGTGCTGTGTGAGGTAGGAGCAGACCTTCGTGTACTCGGTATACTCCCCGCAGTCTATCAGCATGGTCTCTCCGCCGGCTGTGACAAGAGTGCAGTCACCCTGCCCCACGTCTATGAAGTGGACGATCAGTACATCCTCGGGGATCTTTACCCGGTGATAGCAGCCGGAGGGGATAAGATAGAGGACTATGGACGCCAGTATCAGCACTATTATCGTTACGCCGGTCAGTGTTTCCTTCCGCCGTCTTTTCGCTTCTCTTTTCCTGTCGCGCTCCTGCCGGACTTCTGCGAGGAGACGTTCCTGTTCCTCTGCGAGGCTGTCTGACGGTCTGTATTCTTCTGCCACTTCCTGTCACCGCCCTTTCCTGCTGTACCGGGGATATCCTCTACAAGGCATTTCGGAGAGCTGCCGATGAGGTCACGTCTTCCCGCCTTTTTCAGAGCCTCCAGCACCAGTTCCCTGTTCTTGGGCTGGAAATACTGGAGCAGAGCCCTCTGCATGGCCTTCTCCTTGGGAGTTTTCGGCACATATACCTTCTCCATGGTGTAAGGATCGAGCTCCGTGTAGAACATACTTGTGGAGATAGTGCCCGGTGTCGGGTAGAAATCCTGCACCTGCTCCGGACGGATGTGGTTGTCCCTGAGGAAGAGCGCCAGCTCTATGGCCTCGTTGAGGGTGCTGCCTGGGTGGGAGGACATAAGGTAGGGAACAAGGTACTGCTCCTTGCCTATGCCCTTGGTTATCTCGTAGAACCGCTTCTGGAAGGCCTTGTAGGCCTCGATGTGCGGCTTGCCCATCTTGTCGAGCACCGCCGCGGAGCAGTGCTCCGGTGCGACCTTCAGCTGACCGCTTACGTGGTGCTTTATCAGCTCCCTGAGGAACTCCTCGTTCTTGTCCTCCATGAGGTAGTCGTAGCGCAGGCCGGAGCGTATGAACACACGCTTGACGCCCTTGACCTTGCGTATTTTACGCAGCAGCTCAAGGTAATCCGTATGGTCCACCTTCAGCGCCGGACAGGGCTTTGGTGCAAGGCACTTCTTGCCCTGACAGAGGCCGTGCTTCAGCTGCTTGTCGCAGGAGGTACGGCGGAAATCGGCGGTAGGGCCGCCCACATCATGTATGTAGCCCTTGAAATCGGGCATCTGTGTTATGCGCTCTGCCTCGGCAAGGACAGACTCCTGGCTGCGTACCGTGATACGCCTGCCCTGATGCAGGGCTATGGAGCAGAAGTTGCAATAGCCGAAGCAGCCGCGGTTATGTGTTATGGAGAAGCGCACCTCCTCTATTCCCGGCACTCCGCCGAGGGCTTCGTAGGACGGGTGGTAGGTGCGTGTATAGGGCAGGGCATAGATGCGGTCCAGCTCCTCGGTGGTCAGGCTCAGGGCCGGAGGAGTCTGCACAAGCATCATTTTCCCGTGACGCTGGATTATGGTCTTGCCGTAGACCTCGTCCTGCCAGTCATACTGTATCTTCGTAGCCTTGGCATATTCCTTCTTGTTGTCGCGCACCTGCTCAAATGAGGGGCACTGTGCCGCTCCTATAGGGGTATTGACCGGCTCGGTCAGATAGCAGATGCCTCTTACGTCCGTAATGCTGTGTACGTCCTCGCCGGCGGCAAGACGTGTGCATATCTCCTCTATCTGGTGCTCGCCCATGCCGTACATTAGGATATCTGCGCCGCTGTCAGCAAGCACTGACGGGCGTACTGCATCGTCCCAGTAGTCATAGTGGGCAAAGCGGCGGAGAGAGGCTTCCAGTCCGCCTATGAGTATGGGTATATCACCGAAATACTCCCTCAGCTTCTGACAGTATACTATGACTGCACGGTCAGGGCGCCTGCCTGCCGCTCCTCCGGCGGTATAGGCATCGTCGGAGCGCTTTCTCTTGGCGGCGGTGTAATGCGCCACCATGGAGTCAATATTTCCGGCAGTCACGAGGAAGGCGTACTTCGGCGCTCCGAAGCGGCGGAAGTCACGGTCGGAATGCCAGTCCGGCTGGGATATGATGCCGACAGTAAAGCCCAGCGACTCGATGAGACGTGTCACTATGGCCGCTCCGAAGCTCGGATGGTCGACATAGGCATCGCCTGTTATATAGATGAAATCGAACTGCTCTATACCGAGCTCGTCCATTTCCTTTCTTGTGGTAGGCAGGAAGCCCTCGTACATATTATCACCTCAGAACAGGACATATGTCCTGTATGTATCAGTCGCCCAGTCTCCTGAGCTTCCAGTCATCGAACTGCATCTTCGACATGAGCACCTTACGTGGCTTTGCACCCTCGCTCTCGCCGATTATTCCCATATCCTCCAGCTCATCGACTATACGTGCCGCACGGGCATATCCCAGCTTCAGCTTGCGCTGGAGCATGGAGGTGGAGAGCTGGCCGGCATTTACAGCGACCTCTGCGGCGCGGAGGATGTAGTCCTCATCGCTTCCGGCTTCAACGGAGGCATCCATGCTGCTGCCGGTGTCGCCCTTGGTCTGGGGCACGTAGCTGTCTACCGCCGCGATTATGCTGCTGTCGTATTCGCTGGTCTGCTGAGCCTTGATGAACTTCAGCGTCTCGTTGATATCCTTTGTGGAGGCGAAGCAGCCCTGTATTCTTATGGGCTTGCCTATGCCTATGGGCATATAGAGCATATCGCCGTTTCCGAGGAGCTTGTCAGCTCCGCCCATGTCTATGATAGTACGCGAATCCACCTGCGACATTACGGAGAGCGCGATACGGCTCGGGATATTGGCCTTGATGAGACCTGTGATGACGTCGGTGGTAGGACGCTGCGTTGCTACTACAAGGTGCATACCTGCGGCACGTCCCATCTGAGCCAGACGGCAGATCGAGTCCTCGACCTCCTTTCCGGCAACGAGCATCATATCAGCGAGCTCGTCGATGAAGATGACTATCTGCGGCATATAGCTGAATTCGTCATCCTCCTCGGCTATCTCGTTGTAGCTGCGGAGATCGTTGGCGCCTGCCTCTGCGAAGGTATTGTAGCGGCGCATCATCTCGTTGACCGCCCAGTTGAGAGCACCGGCAGCCTTCTTGGCCTCGGTGACTATGGGGATGAGCAGGTGGGGTATGCCGTCGAATATCTTGAACTCAACGATCTTGGGATCGATGAGAATTATCTTTACCTCCTCCGGCTTTGCATTGTAGAGCAGGCTCATGATTATGGAGCGTGTGCAGACGGACTTACCGGAACCGGTGGTTCCTGCGATTATGACGTGGGGCATCTTGGCGATATCTCCCACTATGCACTTGCCGGTGATATCCTTGCCGACCGCAAACGTGAGCTTGCTGTGGGAATTGCTGAATTCAGGGGAGGAAAGTATCTCCCTGAGGGTAACGGTATCCTTGTGGTCGTTCGGCACCTCTATGCCGACTGCCGCCTTTCCGGGGATAGGCGCCTCAAGGCGGACGCCCTGAGCGGCAAGGCTGAGGGCGATATCGTCCTCAAGTCCCCTGATCTTCGAGACCTTTACTCCTGCGCCCGGCTGTATCTCATACCGGGTGATGGAGGGACCGCGGTAGATGTTGCGTATCTTTACCTCAACGCCGAAGCTCCTGAGGGTGTTCACGATAGTATCTGCCTTTCCGCGCATCTCGGCGGCTGCCTCCACACTGTTGGAACGGTTGTCCGGCAGGGAGAGAAGGTCAAGGCTGGGGAGGATATAGATAGGTGTCTCGGGCTCTGCCGGTACCTCAGGCTCCGGCTCCGGCTCTTCATCCTTCTTTACAGGCGTGAGAGTCACCTTTGCTCCGGCGGCACGGTTTATGAGCATATCGAGCGCATCATCGGTCTCCGGCTCTTCCGCTTCCGTCTTCTTAGGAGTGCGCTTCAGCTTCGGAAGCACAGTCTCAGGGGCGGGAGAGTTCTCCTCACCGGGGAGCGGTATGTCAAAGACAAAGCCGTTCTCGTCAGGAACTCCACGCATGGAGCTGTCATTTATCTCCGGCTCGGGCTCCGGCGGCGGAGGCGGTATCACCTTCCTGCGGCGCTTTCTCGGAGGCGGATCGAGGCCGAGCATCGCAAAGGCCTCGGCGTCTGCTACGTAGTCGGGATCGTCCTCGTACTGTACCTCAGGCGGTGCCTGATCATGTATCACAGGCTCGGGCTCCGGCTTTGTCTCCTTTATGGGGAGAGTCTTCTCCGGAACGGCTTCCTGATCGAAGAGCTCGTCCTCCTCGTCATCCTTGCCTTCAAAGCCGTACTCGAACTCGCCGCCCATAATGACGCTGTGGAGGCCGTCAAGGCTCTTGCCCACAAGTATGAAGGGACGGGAGAGCTTCTCGAAGAACTGGTCTATGCCCTGTCCCGTGAGAAGAAGGACGAAGGTGAATATACCGAGGACAGCGACTATGCGGGCGCCCACCTTGCCGAGCAGTTTCAGGAGAAGTCCTGCTATGGGGATACATATAACGCCGCCGCCCTTCAGCTGCTTGCCCTGCTCAAAGACCGCCTTCACTACTCCTCCGGTGCCGTGGCCGGGAAGCTCACCCACCATGAATATCTGTATGGCCGAGCTGAGCACCATGGTCAGGAGAAGTCCCCATACTGCGCGGACCGATACGTCCTCGTTCTGCTTCTCCTTGCCGATTATCATCGAGGTCATTATAAGTGTGACCGGTGTTATCCATACCGATATGCCGAACATACCGAGCAGGAAGTTATGTACGCCCCTCCAGCCGGCTGTACCGGGGATAAGAGCCATGAGAGCTATCAGTACGCCGACGGAGAACAGCGCGACCGATACCGCACGGTTCTTCTCGCTCGTCGTTCCGACCACCTTCTCCTCCGGTTCAAGGAACTCAGGCTTTTCGTTGATGGCGCCGTTTTTATATTTCTTTTTAGGCTTCGTTCTTGTCTTCTTTGCCTCTGCCATTTCTATCTCCTTCCGTTCTTCCGTATACAGGGCGAACCATGAAGTCCGCCCCCTTATTTCTTTATTTTCACTGGTAGCGCTTCCCGCGCTCCGAAATCAGCTCATACAGGCAGTCTATCGCCTCGCCGAGACCGCCGAGACGGTCTATCAGGCCGCATTCCACCGCTCTCCTGCCCTCGACTGCCGTTCCGACATCGAGGACGAGCTCCTCGGTATTCATCATCATCCGGCGGAATTCCTCCTCCGGGATGCGGCTGTTCTCCGTCACGAAGCGGACTATCCTGTCCTGCATACGCGTAAAGTATTCAAATGTCTGCGGCACTCCGAGAACGGTCCCGTTCATGCGGACGGGATGCACTGTCATGGATGCGCTCGGCACTATGAAGGATACGTCGGCGCATACCGCAAGGGGTACGCCTATGGAGTGACCGCCGCCCACCACAAGGGAGACCGTCGGCAGCTTCATGCCGGCTATGAGCTCAGCTATAGCGAGCCCGGCCTCTACATCTCCGCCGACCGTATTGAGTATGATGAGCAGGCCTTCTATGCTCCTGTCCTGCTCGGCCTCCGTCAGTGCCGGTATTATATGCTCATACTTAGTTGTCTTGTTCTGTTCGCCGAGGGCATAATGTCCCTCGATCTGTCCGATTATGGTAAGTGTGCGGATATTATGGCGGGGATCGGGATCACTCTGCTTCACGGCCGATGTGACCAGCTCCTCCGTGCTGTCCTGCTTTTCACTGTTCCTGTTTTCGCTCTGACTCATGCTGCAGCCCTCCGTATCTGAGATTTGACATACCGTGCAGCCGTGTGCCGCAGCGATGATGTCACTCAGCTATTCTGTGTACCTTCCGGAGGGATATACATATTTATTATATACCATTACGCTGTCAAAGTCAATAAAAATGTGTCGGAGACTCAGAGCCGGCTGAAGGCCTGTTCCCTCCGGCAGGTCCCTGCGGCCGCTTTGCCCCTTCACAGCACAATAGTGAAATTCAGACACAAAACATTAATATTTGCACCTTTTTCTTAAAATTGTGGGTTGTGCGTACAACTTGTTTAGTGTATAATGAAGTTGTACGATAGAATTTTGTCCGCAAGCGGCATTTGGGGATAAGCCGTACGGACAACCTCTCATGAAAAAAGGAGTTGAAACTATGGGAAATAATACTTTCCTTCGCATGGTCTCAGCAGCTGCTGCCTTTGCCGTATCACTCGGCAGCGCAGCAGTATTCCCGCAGTCCCCTCTGACCGCGGAAGCCGCAGAGAATATGCACATCGAAGACTTCAGTCTCAGTGACATCACGATGCTCGACGACTACTGCACCAACGCATTCTCCAAGGAGGTAGAGTACCTTCTCTCCTTCGACACAAACAGGCTTCTTGCCGGATTCCGTGAGAATGCCGGTCTCAACACCTACGGTGCAAAGCGCTACGGCGGCTGGGAGAACACCAACATCGCCGGCCATGCGGTAGGTCACTACTTCACAGCCATAGCACAGGCCTACCAGAACCCTGCACTCACCTCCGACCAGCGCAGCGACCTTGAAAAGCGCATGAAGGACATGATGAGCGCACTGCTCGAATGTCAGAGAAACTCAAAGGGCAAGCCGGGACTTATCTGGGCGGCTTCCCACAAGAGCGGCACATCAGTGGAGATACAGTTCGACAACATCGAACGGGGCAAGGCCAACATCATTGATGAGGCCTGGGTGCCGTGGTACACCATGCACAAGATAATGGCAGGTATCATCGATATCTACCATGCTACCGGCGACGAGAACGCAAAGACTCTCGCTTCAAATCTCGGCGACTGGGTATACGGCCGCTGCAAGAGCTGGGACAGCAACAAGCACCGTACAGTCCTCTCCATAGAGTACGGCGGCATGAATGACTGTCTCTATGAGCTGTACATGATAACCGGAAAGCCCGAGCACGCAGAGGCTGCCCACTTCTTCGACGAGACCAATCTGCATGAGCTGGTGCTCAAGGGAGGCGCAAACGTCCTCAACAACAGGCACGCCAATACCACTATCCCGAAATTCCTCGGAGCTCTCAAGCGCTATATCGCCCTTGACGGCAAGACGCTGAACGGCGAGACCGTAGATGCTTCAAAGTACCTCCAGTACGCTGAGGCATTCTGGGATATGGTAGTCACCCACCACACCTACATCACCGGCGGCAACAGTGAATGGGAGCACTTCGGCATGGACGATGTCCTCGACAAGGAGCGCACCAACTGCAACTGCGAGACCTGCAACTCCTACAATATGCTCAAGCTCAGCCGTGAGCTCTACAAGATAACCGGCGACAGCAAGTACATGGATTTCTATGAGGGCACCTACTACAACTCCATACTCTCCTCACAGAACCCGGAGACAGGTATGACCACCTACTTCCAGCCCATGGCTACCGGCTATTTCAAGGTTTACAGCTCCCCCTTCGACCATTTCTGGTGCTGTACCGGAAGCGGCATGGAAAACTTCACCAAGCTGGGCGATACCATCTATATGCACCGTGACGATACCCTCTTCGTCAACCTCTACCAGAGCTCCCTCCTCAACTGGAAGGACAACGGTATGAAGATAACGCAGAACAGTGCTATCCCCGAGGGCGATACTTCCGAATTCACTATCGACGGCAGCGGTCACGCTGATATCCGCTTCCGCCTCCCCGACTGGAGAGCCGGAAACGTGACTGTAAAGCTGAACGGCGAGAAGTACTCCTACAAGACAGTTGACGGCTACGCTCAGGTCGAGGAGGATTTCTCATCCGGAGACAAGATAACCGTTACCATTCCCGAGACCGTCAAGGGCTATCCCCTGCCGGACAAGAACTCCGTATACGGCTTCAAATACGGCCCCGTCGTACTCAGTGCAGAGCTGGGCAAGCAGAACATGGCTACCGGCTCTACGGGAATGTGGGTAACTATCCCCAAGGAGCAGATAACCCCCGACCAGAACATAACCATCACTGAGCAGGGCGTTTCTGTTGCAGAGTTCATGTCAGAGCTCGACGAGTACCTCGTCCGCGACGGCGATTCACTCCGCTTCAAGCTCGAGGGCACTACGGCGAACCTGACCTTCACTCCCCACTACCGCCAGTACCAGCAGCGCTACGGCATCTACTGGAACTTCATCTCCAACGGTTCAGCCAGCAACGAGCGTCCTCCGAGAGCGAAGACCACCACTGTCGATACCGTACAGCCCGGCTACGGTCAGTATGAGAACGACAACCTCCACAACATGACCGAGAAGGATACTCAGAGCATCACAGACGATTCCACCTACCGCTATGCAAAGCCCGGCGGATACTTCTCCTACCGCATGGCTGTCGAGCCGGATGCGCCCTTCACTACCCTGACCGTTACCCTCCGCAAAGCAGACAACGGCAAGACTCTCCGCATCGTGGCTGGCGACAGCATACTCTATGCAGGAACACTCGATTACACCGGACGCAAGGACACCTACAGCAAGGTGCTGGTGATACCCGCTGAGGTAATGGAAAACTGCGTGGAGCATATCACAGCTGACGGCGAGGAGTACGACGTCATCGACATCACATTCTCCGCCGACAATGACGAGGAATCCGCAAAGGTATGCGATTTCATCTACACAAAGTCCGTGAAGCCCCTCTACGAGTACGATGAGAGCATCGCCTACTTCGTTGACTGCGGCGACCATGACAGCTACACCCTCTCAGGCAGCGACAAGCTCGGCTGCTGGAACAGCGTTACCGAGCAGCTCTACGGCGAGGATCCCGTAACAGGCGCAGTATGGGGACTTATCGACGATCCCACCGACCAGTACAACGGCAGTTCCAAGAGCGGCGGTCTGTACACGGCAAATACATGGTGCGACGAATACAACACCAATGACGGCAGGGACAAGTCAGCCTCCTACCGCTACACCAAGAACCAGTACGAGAACGATATAGCAAGGAACCTGCACTACGGATTCAGCCTCCCGAGCGGAAAATACTCCGTTGAGATGTGCTTCAGCGATCCGTGGAGCTGCTCCACAAAGCCCTCCGTATACACAGACTACGGCACAGACGCACAGAAGACAGTTGCCGAGAACTGCGTGACTGACGGAAGAACAGTGACCAAGGGCGAGGTGACAGTCGGCAGCAGCAAGGAGCTCAGACTCGATATCGTTTCCGAGGACAAGGCCATCAACATCAACTACATCATCATCCGTCCCATAGAGCTCGATCCCCTGCCCAAGGCAGATGCTCCCGGTACTGCTTCCGGCGGCATGAAGGGCGATGCGAACTGCGACGGCAAGGTGAATGTGGCAGATGCAGTAGCCATACTCCAGTTCATCGCAAACAAGACCAAGTATCCCCTTGGTGACGAGGGCACGGTCAATGCCGATGTTGACGGCGAGCCCGGCATCACAGGCGGCGATGCTGTTGTTATCCAGAAGATAGACGCAGGCATCGTAACTGTCGAAGAACTGGCATAAAAGCCGTATAATTGAAGAGGACTGCATGGCGCAAAGTCATGCAGTCTTTCTTTTTTATAAAAATCGTTGCTTTTTGTGTAATAATCTGTTATAATTATAGTATATACTTATCTGTACGAGGTGATACCATGAAAAAGATACTGGACTGGAAAAGATACCTTGAGACTGCCGCTCAGACTGCGGCTGAGGGTATCGTCATGCTCCGCAACGACAATTCAGCACTGCCCCTCCGCAAGGACGACAAGACGGCAGTTTTCGGACGTATACAGCTCCATTACTACAAGAGCGGCACGGGCTCCGGAGGAATGGTGAACGTAACAAAGGTGACAGGCATAACTGACGGACTTATCGAAGCCGGGATCAGCGTCGATGAGGAGCTGCTCGGTATATACCGTGACTGGGACAGGGAGAATCCCTTTGACGCAGGCAGCGGCTGGGGATGCGAGCCCTGGTCACAGAAGGAGATGCCACTCAGCGATGAGATAGTTGAGAGCGCTGCCGGACGCTGTGACGCTGCTGTCGTCATAATCGGAAGAACTGCCGGCGAGGAGCGGGATGCAAGCCTTACCCCCGGTTCGTATCTGCTCACCGAAGAGGAGAAGGATATGCTCACCAAGGTACGCAAAGCCTTCGACAGGATGATAGTCCTGCTCAACATCGGCGGCCTTATCGACCTCGGCTTCATCGAGGAGACAGCCCCTGATTCCCTGCTCATCGTATGGCAGGGCGGCATGACGGGCGGCACAGGTGCAGCCGCCGTGCTCACCGGAAAGACCTCCCCCTCAGGAAAGCTCCCCGATACCATAGCCCTCAGCGTGAACGACTACCCCAGCGACAGGAATTTCGGCGGGAACGATACTGACATATATCAGGAGGATATCTACGTAGGCTACCGCTGGTTCGAGACCTTCGCACCGGAAAGAGTGCTCTATCCCTTCGGATACGGCCTTTCCTACACCCGCTTCAGTACCTCCGTCATCTCCGCTGCCGAAAAGGACGGCAGATTCAGCGTCCGCTTCTCCGTGACCAATACAGGCAGCTTCAGCGGCAAGGAGGTAGTGCAGCTCTATGTCAGAAAGCCTCAGGGCAGGCTCGGCCAGCCGGCAAGAGTGCTCTGCGGATATGAGAAGACCTCTGAGCTCGCACCGGAGGCCTCCGAGACTCTCGGGATAGATGTGCTTCTCAGTGACCTCGCTTCCTATGACGATTCCGGCGCTACCGGCCACCGCTTCTGCTGGGTGCTTGAAAAGGGCGAATACAGCTTCTTCATCGGCGCTGATGTACGCACGGCTCATGAGATATACACAGTCTGCCTGCCGGAGGATATAGTCGTGAAGGAGTGCGTACAGGCACTTGCCCCCGTTACCCCGTTCAGGCGTATACGCCCCGAGGAGAAGGGCGATATGCTCATTCCGGCTGAGGAGGACGTTCCGCTCAGTGAGGTCGATGAAGAGAAGCGCCGCCTTGATGCTCTCCCGGAGGAGATACCCTATACCGGCGACAAGGGCATAAAGCTCGCAGATGTGCTCTCCGGAAAGAACACCATGGAGGAGTTCATCGCACAGCTCTCCGACTATGACCTCAGCTGCATCATCAGGGGTGAGGGCATGGGCAGCCCGAAGGTCACTGCCGGTACGGCTTCTGCCTTCGGCGGCGTCAGTGAGGCGCTCCGGTCCTACGGCATACCTGCTGTATGCTGCGACGACGGCCCCTCCGGTATGCGCCTTGACTGCGGCGAGAAGGCCTGCAGTCTGCCGAACGGCACCATGATAGCATCGACCTTCAACAGAAAGCTGACCTATGAGCTCTTCACATACATGGGCCTTGAGATGACCACCAACAACGTCGATTCTCTCCTCGGCCCCGGAATGAACCTCCACCGTCATCCCCTCAACGGCCGCAACTTCGAGTATTTCTCCGAGGATCCATACCTCACAGGAACTATGGCAGCGGAGATACTGAACGGCCTGCACAGCTCCGGCGTTACAGGCACCATCAAGCACTTCTGCGGCAACAATCAGGAGAAGCGCCGCCATTTCGTGGATTCAGTGGTATCCGAAAGAGCCCTCAGGGAGATCTATCTCCGCAGCTTCGAGATAGCTGTACGCACCGGAAATGCAGATACCATCATGACCACCTACGGAAAGGTGAACGGTCTCTGGACAGCCGGTAACTACGACCTCAACACCACCATTCTCCGCCGTGACTGGGGCTACACAGGCCTTACCATGACTGACTGGTGGGCGAATATAAACCGCCGCGGACAGGAGCCTGACCGCAGCGACCTGGCAGCTATGGCAATGGCGCAGAACGACCTGTACATGGTCTGCGCCGACAGCTCCGACAACGAGGACAACACCCTCGAAGAGCTGGAAAAGGGCGTGCTCAGGCGCAGCGAGCTCCAGAGGAACGCTGCAAATATCTGCCGCGTTGCCATGAACACCTACGCCATGAAGCGCCTTCTCGGCACGGCTGACACCACAGAGATCATCAACCGCCCCGCAGAGGACTGCAATACCGGCGAGGCTGCTGCATTCTACGAGCTCACCGACGGCATGACGCTCGATCTTGGCGGCACCGATCCCGCTGCTGACGGAACAGTCTGCTTCGTGCTTATCGTAAAGGAGCCCGGCTGGTACAACTTCGAGATAACGGCCGGCTCTGACAGGAACGAGGATGTAAAGCTGCCGCTGAGTCTGCTCGCTATGAGTACCCCGAACGGCGTTCTTGTATGGAACGGTACTGACAGTGCCCCCGTGACAAGGACGAAGAAACTCCCGTTCTTTTCACGCTACACCTCTGTAAGGCTCGAATCGGACACTCCCGGCCTGAAGCTCAGCAGCCTGACCTTCCGCTTCGTGGCAGCAGCCGAGAGCCTTGACGATATCGCTTTCGGCGATACGGAGGGAGAAGAATAATGGGTATACAGATATTCGGCACAAAGAAATGCTCCGCGACACGCAAGGCTGAACGCTTTTTCAAGGAGCGCGGCGTGAAATACCAGTTCATAGACCTGAAGGAGAAGGAGCTGAGCAGCGGCGAATTTGACAGCGTGAAGCAGTCCGCCGGCGGCATAGACGCCATGATAGACGAGAACGCAAAGGACAAGCAGACGCTCACCCTTATGAAATACCTCCTTGACAGCGACAAGGAGGAAAAGCTCTTCGAGAACCAGCAGCTGCTGCGTACCCCCATAGTTCGCTCCGGCAAAAAGGCTGTCATCGGCGAGGCTCCCGGGGCATGGGCAGATTTCCTCGACAAGTGACAGATGCCGCTCTGAGGCAGTACAGTCTCACAGGCAAACTGTACAGAATATGACAGGATGTATTATCCGGCAGGAATATCACCTGCCGGATAGATTTGTTAAAACAGAATTATATCTCTTTTCACTATTGATTTAAGAGACGTTATTTGTTATAATATAAGTCAGCGGCTGAATTCCGATACTGGGGCATAGCCAAGCGGTAAGGCAACAGACTTTGACTCTGTCACTCGTGGGTTCAAATCCCGCTGCCCCAGCCAGACCTTACATTCAAACCTGCATCAGCGAGGTGATACGATGAAACGCACAGACTACATAAACTGGGACGAATACTTCATGGGCATAGCTATCCTTTCGGCCGAGCGCAGCAAGGACAACTCCACACAGGTAGGCGCCTGCATAGTGAGCGAGGACAAGAAGATAGTATCCGTCGGCTACAACGGTATGCCTACCGGCTGTGACGATGACGATATGCCCTGGGAGCGCACGGGCGAATCTGCCCTTGACACCAAGTACCCCTTTGTATGCCATGCCGAGCTGAACGCCATACTCAACAGCAGGAACAGCGTGAGCGGATGCACTCTCTACGTCACCCTCTTTCCCTGCAACGAGTGTGCCAAGGCCATAATCCAGTCCGGCATAAAGCGTGTGGTATACTTCAGCAACAAGTACGCCGGCACTGACAGCGTGCTCGCCTCCGAGCGTCTCTTCCGCACCTGCGGAGTGGAGATGACAGAGTATACACCCTCCGGCAAGGAGATAACCCTGAAGCTCTGAGGCTGTATAAATCGGAATGTGACGGTTTTATGATAGAAGAATGATGTTTTATCAATGCTTTGTTTACATTTTATTAAACGCCTTGACAAATCAGTGCGCCGCGTGTATAATATAGTTAACAGGGAACAGAGCGTTCTCAATTGTGCTATGGCGCTTTGAACGGAGGCACTGCCGTGTGCGCCGTATCAATCAAACAGACGAAAGGAAAATGAACATGAAAATCATTACAGCCAGAATAATTGCTGCAGGTGCTCTCCTCTGCATCGCCATGGCTGCTGCTACAGGCTGCAGCTCGGTAAAGAGGCACAACACCTCCTCAGAGGCACCCACAGCTGACCAGACTCCCATGCTGGAGATGCCCCTCGAGTTCATCGATCCCGGTGAGGACGATGAAAACCCGCTCAGCGAACTTGGTATCGACCTCGATGCTGATGATCCGGTCGCTGAGGATTCTACACAGGTAGTTATGGAAAACGCCACAGAGGTCGTAAAGGAAACCGATGCAAACGGTCAGCCCGTTACAGAGGTACAGGAAGCTACAGAGATCCAGGTCGTAACCGACGAAAACGGTGAGCAGCACACAGAGGCCGTAGTTGTTACACGTATCGTTGAGAAGACCAGGATCGTTGACAAGACCGACGAGAAGGGACAGATCGTTACACAGCCGGCAAAGAACACTGTAACAACTGCCGCTCCCGGCAATAACTACACTCCCAAGACAAAGAGCCGTTACGCTATGTGGCTCGATATCTCAAAGGACGAGAACTTCTTCTTCGAGGGACAGTTCCTGAAGTATACCTTCAAGGTCAAGGAAGGCATCCCGGACGGCGATTACAAGATCAAGCTCACTCCTGACTTCTCAGACGTTACAGGTACTTCCGTTTACGCTGACAAGGTATTCGACGGTACTATCAGAGTAAACAACGGTTCTATAGATGCTGCAAACGTAGCATCCGAGACAGGTCTTATCGTTTACGGCGACAACGTTGCCTGCAAGCAGGGCGATACAGTTGACTTCTATGTAAACATCAAGAACAATTCCGGTGTCGTTGCCTTCGTTATGAAGACATACTATGACGGAAACGCTCTTGAGCTCATCGACAACGGCGCTGCCGGTGACTTTGAGTACATCTCCTCCAGAAACACAGATTTCGGTGAGGCAAAAGCTGAATAATTCATAACGAATATGCGGGCAGTCCGGAAGGACTGCCCGTTTTTTTGCTGCAGATGATATATCGTCTTTTTTATATGCTGTTTTGCGCCAAATCTTCCGTTATCATTGATTATTATGCATTTTTATGCTATAATTAAACTACAATATAATACCTTAAAGGAGGAAAACTATGAAACTCAGGCAGTTCATATCCGCTGCACTTGCCGCAGCGCTCGTTTTAGGCACGGGCGCTCCCCTCAGCAGACAAGGCAGTCTCTACGGCACGGCAGCGGACAAGGCAAGAGTATCAGTCCATGATCCCTCTGTTATCAAGGCAGACAACGGAAGATACTACGTGTTCGGATCTCACATCGACGCAGCCCGTTCGGACGATCTCCAGAGCTGGTTCAGATTCTCCAACGGCTATGCAAGGACAAACAACGTTGAGTTCGGCAACCTCTCTGCCAATCTCAAAAAGGCCTTCGACTGGGCAGGAGAAGATCTGGAGGACTGCAAGGGCGGCTTTGCGGTATGGGCTCCGGATGTTGTATGGAACCCGGATTTCATCAACAAGGACGGCACAAAGGGCGCATACCTTATGTACTTCTGCACCTCATCCACCTATATCCGCTCGGTTATCGCCTATGCAGCATCCAAGACGATCGAAGGCCCTTACCAGTTCGTAGATACCCTCATCTACTCCGGCTTCACGGGCAACGATCAGTATGTCAGCAGTGATACCAAGCGAGTGAACAAGAAGTATACCTCCACCAACGTGGATGAGCTCATCAGCGCAGGCGAGGTCAGCTTCAACAACTCTTGGTTCAACAATAACAACTTCAACAACCAGCTCTTCCCGAATGCCATTGATCCTACCATATACTTCGATACAGACGGAAAGATGTATATGTGCTACGGCTCATGGTCGGGCGGTATCTTCTCACTTGAGATAGATCCGGCAACGGGTAAGTGCATACACCCGAAGACAGGCACCACATCAGACGGCCGCATGGTGGACAGCTACTTCGGCACCAAGATATCCGGCGGCTACGGCAAATCCGGCGAGGGCCCGTTCATCGAGTACAATGCGGATACCGGATACTACTATCTGTGGGTGACCTACGGCGGCCTCACCTCTACCGGCGGCTACAATATGCGTGTGTTCCGCTCGAAGAGCCCTCTCGGCCCCTTCACCGATCCTGCGGGCAGGAACGCCGTTCTCCCGACGAACCCGAACCTGGACAGCACCGGCCTCAAGGTAATGGGCAACTACAAGTTCTCCACCCTTGCAAAGGCTTATATGGCCTGCGGTCATAACTCCGTCCTCCGTGATGATGACGGCAGGTGGTACATATTCTACCACGCACGTTTCGACGACGGCGGCGAGTTCCACGAGGTAAGAGTGCATGAGATGTTCTTCAACTCCGACGGCTGGCCGGTAGTCGCTCCCTTCGAGTTCAGTGGCGACAGCATAGCTGAGAACGGCTACGATGAGACAAGCATCGTCGGCGACTATGAATTCATAGACCATGGCCAGTCAACAGACGGCAAGATAATAAACAGCAGCAGAATAACCCTCAACGCCGATCATACCGTTTCCGGCGCAGTCACCGGCACATGGGAGGAATCCCCTGCGGACGCAAAGGCGACATTCTACCTTGGCGGTCAGACCTACAACGGCACCTTCATAGCCGCTGAGAACGAGAGCGGCAGGAAGGTCATGTCCTTTACGGCTGTCGGCAGCAACAACCGCACCGTATGGGGCACAAAGAACGATGACTACTCCCCTGCCGAGCGCGGCAGCGGACGCGACCTCTCCGACAGGAACAGCCCCCTCATCAACAAGGCGGAGACAGTCGCCGGCACGGGCAGCGACCTCTATGTCAGCGGAACGGATATCATAAGCGGAGCCGCCTACTATATCACCAACCTCAACAGCGGTATGCCCGTCGATATAAAGAACGGCGAGCTCGAACCCGGCACCAATATCCAGCAGTGGAGCAAGAACGGTCTCTGGGCGCAGCAGTGGCGCATCATCTCCGAGCCCGACGGCTGGTGCCGCATCGTCTCCCTCGGCGATGAGAGCAGATGTATCGCTGTGGCACAGACGAGCGCAGAGGACGGCATGAACATACAGCTTGCGGAGTATACCTCCGGCGACAGCAGGCAGCTCTGGAAGTTCGTGAAGAACGGCTCATCCTACGGCATAGTATCAAAGTGCTCGGACGGTACTGCCGGACTTGACGTATACGAATGGTCCAAGGAGGCAGGCGGCAATATCAACCAGTGGAACTACTGGGGCGGAGAATGCCAGCTCTGGAACCTCACTCCCGTATATCCGACAGTCAACGAGGGAAGCTATACCATACGCAGCCTTGATACCGGAAAATACATCAGTCTGTCAGACGGTAAGCTCGTGACGGGTGAGGCCAGGTCCTGGGACCTCGTCAATGAGAAGGACGGTATGTTCTCACTCCGCGATGCTTCCGGCAAGGCTGCTGCTCCTGAGGGCGATAACTTCATACTCACCACACCCGGCAGAGCCGACAATCTTTTCAGCTTATCAGCAAACGCTGACGGCACCTACTCGGTGATCACAGCATGGACAGGCATCAACGGCGCGATCGCCATAGACAAGAACGGCAGCATCACGATAGAGGAGAAGAACGGCAGCAAGGCACAGCGCTTCGTCATAGAGCCTGCACAGCCCGAAAAGGCTGAAGAGCAGCCCACAGAGTCTCCCACTGAGCCGCCGGCTAAGACACCCACCGAAGCTCCGACAGCAGCTCCCACGGAAGCTCCCACAGAGCTGACAAAGCCTGTTTACGGCGATGCCAACCTTGACGGCACCGTGAATGTGGCAGATGCAGTCGCAGTTCTCCAGTTCGTGGCAAACAAGTCGAAGTATCCCCTTGAGCCTCAGGGCATCCTCAATGCGGATACAGACGGTTCTGACGGCATCACAGGCACTGACGCCATAGTCATCCAGAAGCTCGATGCCGGCATCGTAAAGCAGGAGGAGCTGCCGCTGAAAAAGTGATCTTCTGCGGCGTGAAGCTCTTATAACGTTATACGCATCCAGCTGAGGGAAACCGGTCAGAAATCGGTTTCCCTCACTGCTTTTTTACTCTTCTTCCGCCTGATACCGGCAGTTTAAGATTCGCAACTTTTGACCAGATGCAATTAAAGCCGAAAAAATTGCCGGTATTGGAGTTAAAATGTATCAGATTGCCGAAAATACCGCATGATATTGACAAACGCTCAAAAAATGGTATACTAAATATATCAGAGATTGTAATATCGACATACAAAATGCACTGCGGAGGGAATAAAATGATAAACATCTGGCATGATATAAGTCCCAAAAGGATAAGCCCGGATAGCTTCTATGCAGTCATTGAGATCGGTAAGGGCAGCAAGATAAAGTATGAGCTCGACAAGGAGACCGGCTTCATAAAAATGGACCGCATCCTCTATACCTCTACTCATTATCCGGCCAATTACGGCTTCATTCCCCGTACCTACTCCGATGACAACGACCCGCTGGACGTTCTGGTGCTCTGTTCTGAGCAGCTCAATCCGCTCACACTCGTCGAGTGTTATCCTATCGGTGTTATCCGTATGCTGGATAACGGTCACCACGATGACAAGATCATCGCAATACCGTTTGATGATCCCAACTACAATATGTACATGGATATCGAGCAGCTCCCGAAGCATATCTTCGACGAGATGACTCACTTCTTCACGGTGTACAAGGAGCTTGAAAACAAAACGACCGCCGTCAACGAGATCGATCATGCAGAAGTGGCTAAAGAGATAATCGCCGGTGATATAGACAACTATATCAACAATTTCTGCAAGTGAGACCGCCAAAAAACGAAAGGGAAAGATTTATGACTGCTTCAAATGAGAACTTATTCAGCAGCAACACACACGCTGCGCCTCTCGGTATCATCGCTATGGACAGCGTTACCGAGCTCGGAAACAAGATCAACAACTTCCTCGTTGACTGGGCCAAGAGAGCCGGTCAGGACGTGGACACCTTCCTCATCGAGTGCGAATGCCCCCGTTTCTCCTCAGGAGATGCCAAGGGACTTATCAAGTCCACTGTAAGAGGAAAGGACCTCTTCATCATCGTTGATGTCGGCAACTATAACTGCAAGTACGATTACTTCGGCTTCCAGAACGCTATGTCCCCTGACGACCACTATCAGGACCTCAAGCGTATAATCCAGGCTGCCAGCGGCAAGGCTCACAGGATCACTGTTATCATGCCTCTCCTCTACGGCGGCAGACAGCACCGCAGAAGCTACAGGGAGTCTCTTGACTGTGCATTCGCACTCCAGGAGCTCGAGGCTATGGGCGTATCCAATATCGTTACCTTTGATGCACATGATCCCAGAGTACAGAACGCTGTTCCGATCATGGGCTTCGATAACGTAATGCCTACATATCAGGTACTCAAGACTCTCCTCCGCGATATCAAGGATATCAGCTATACAAAGGACAAGTTCATGGTAGTAAGCCCTGATGAAGGCGCTCTCAACCGCAATATGTACTATGCCTCAGTTCTCGGCGTTGATATGGGTATGTTCTACAAGCGCCGCGACTACTCGACCATCGTGAACGGAAGAAACCCCATCGTGGCTCACGAGTACCTCGGAAACCCCGTTGACGGAAAGGATATCTTCGTTGCAGATGATATCATCTCCTCCGGCGAGTCCATGCTCGATCTTGCCTACTCCCTCAAGGAGAAGAATGCAGGCCGTATCTTCACATACGCCACCTACACTATCTTCACCAACGGTCTGGACAAGTTCGACAAGGCCTACAAGGACGGTATCATTGACGGCGTTCTCGGCACGAACCTCACCTACAGGACACCTGAGCTCCTCAGCAGAGAGTGGTTCCACGAGGTCGATGTTTCCAAGTATATTTCCTACTTCATTGAAGCTATCAACCATGACGTATCTATCAGCAAGATCCTTGATCCCCACGCAAAGATCGAGGCTCTGCTCGAGAAGTACGGTATGCAGAAGTAATATCAAAGCCCCGGATTTATTACACCGCCCCATTTTGTACGGACAGCACAAAAAGCCACCTATGGCAAAATGAATTAAGCACTGAACTGGCTCCGCAGCTCAAGCGGAGTCAGTTTTGTATTGAGTTGAATACGCTGATGATTATAG